>Ga0075443_10001155_pt1 | contig 10887 bp, 8 predicted proteins | sample CoawatmetaG00DNA_3_FD_71583 | JGI IMG/M metagenome (GOLD analysis project Ga0075443, IMG submission 71583) | Marine microbial communities from the West Antarctic Peninsula - Coastal water metaG006-DNA | ecosystem: Environmental > Aquatic > Marine > Coastal | place: Atlantic Ocean: West Antarctic... | reverse complement strand
TTCTTTATTCACAAGTGAGCGACTATTAACCGCCAAGTAAACTAATTGCCGCCTGTGGAATCTGGTTAGCTTGCGCTAGAATTGTTGTTCCAGCTTGTTGCAATATTTGATTTTTCGTCATTTGTGCTGTTTCAACTGCAAAGTCAGTATCTTGAATACGGCCACGTGAAGCCGAAACATTCTCTTGGATATTAGCTAAATTACTAATGGTATGGCTAAAGCGGTTTTGAATAGCACCTAATGATGCTCGTTGAGCGTCAATTTGTGATATGGCACTATCAATCACATCTATTGCGCTTTGTGCGCTAGCCTGAGTACCTAAATCAACGGTATCAACATTAACATTAGCAGAAACATTTACCGCAGTATCTGCACCTAGTGTTGCATCACCAGATGTTACAGCAAATGATTCAGTTGAATTTAAACGAAGAGTACCTGCTACAACAGTAGAATTTGTAGTACCTGCTCCAGCTAATGTAATTGGTGTAGAGCCTACTGATGAAGTATCGTAATTGAGACCCGTAGCTACGATATCACCACTGGATGTAAAATCATCAATTTTAATATCAGCGCCTGATTCATCAGTTAATACCAATGTTCCACTTTCAGTCAGGGTGGCACTCACCCCTGTTGAACCTGATTTTTCATTAACGGCAGAAGCAATTGATGCATAATCAGAAGTTGAGTCAGGGTTAGCCGCAATAACAGAGCCATTCAATTTAAATGACAAAGCGCCAGCAGCAGTTAACCCCGTCAGTTGAACTTGACTTTTTGCATCAGCGGTTATACCGGTTTCTGACGTAGACGCATTAATTGTATCGGCAAGAGATGCTGCAGATATTCCAGCTGTTGTTGGAACTGCAACCGCTTCGCCATTTTTACCTGTAATAGATAAACCCGAATTAGTAACACCGTTACCATTTGTGGCTGCATTAGCTGCTGTATCGGCCGCACTAGCTTCACCTAAACCTACTGTAGCACCGCTTAAATCAAAACGTTTTGTACCAATTTCAGATGCTTTAGTACTGCCTAGCCCTAATGATATTGTTTCATTAGCGTTAGCACCCACCTGGAATGATTTAGTACCAAAGGTTCCATCTAATAATTTTTGGTCGCCAAATGATGTTGTATTAGCAATGCGTGTTAATTCAGTTTGTAATTGAGAAACTTCTTTTTGTAGTGCTTCGCGGTCAGTAGCAGAGTTTGATCCGTTGGCTGATTGTAAAGCAAGGTCACGCATCCGCTGTAAAATACTTGTAGATTCTTGCATCGCGCCTTCAGCCGTTTGTGCCATTGAAATACCATCGTTAGCATTACGTTGGGCAACCCCTAAACCATTAATTTGCGAGGTTAAACGGTTTGAAATTTGTAGACCAGCAGCATCATCTTTAGCACTATTAATTCGCATACCAGATGATAAGCGTTGCATTGATGTAGCAAGCCCTAAACCTGACTTGGTTAAATTACGTTGAGCATTCAACGATGATATATTGGTATTAACTGATAAGGCCATAATAGCGCTCCTAATTCTTTAAATTTACTTTATGTTATTAGAAGCCTGCTGACTAAGGCCTCTTTTACTTTCTATTGATTGACAAATAAATGTCACCTTATATATTAACAAGCAATATACTTGCCAACATTAGCTATTTATTTATATGTAATTAAATAATGTTAGCCCTTGCACCTTACTAAACGCTTGCTGTGAAGCTTGTAACGCTATTTTTGATTGTTCGAATTCAGAAATTGCTTTAGCAAAATCCAAGTCTTCAATAGCTGACTGGCCACTAGCGATATTCAATTCTGAATCTAAATGTCTACTCTTCTGGCTTTCAAGTACCTGCAAGCGAACGCCTGAGTCTACTCGCCTTGAAGTAATATGAGTCATGGCCGAACTAAGTTGGTTGAGTATGCTGTTGTAATCAACTTGGTGTTTCTCTTGATTGCTAGAGACAACCCCACTTTCCATCCAAGCTATCGCATCATTGATGGTGGAAAAAACACTAATATTTTCCTCTTCGCTAATGGTAAAGCTGTCACCCGGTAAAGGATTGCCGTTTAAGGTAACGTCGATGCCGTCAAAAGAGACAGTTTCGCCTGCCGTATAAGGAACGGGAATACTGGGTGGCGTTGGAAACACAATACTACCAACGCTATCAGTTACCGTTAAATCATTAGTCACTGCAGCAAATGTAAACTTATAATCATGCGGAAGTGGGCTGGTATTGTATGTTTCTCTGTTGGTAACATTAGCACTTTCAATCGCCACACCTGATGTATTAGTAGCGTAGGTGGACTTAAAATCACCAATAGCATTAGCTACGTTTAGAAAGGCTGCATCACCTGTTTGGTTAGTGGCAACGTTTAAGTTTTTCGATACTTGTAATTCGTTAACACCAGTATCACCATTATAGATAACAGAGCCGTCAACTTGTTGACTAAAAGGTTTTTGCTCAGTTTGATAACCAGAGAAGATATAATCTCCGTTGGTATTTTGAGTGTTGGATAAATCAAGTAGCTGGTTAAAGTTATTTCTTGTCTCTTTTGCTAGAGATTCTAAGTCTTCCGTAGACAACCTACCGTTATTAGCTAGTAGCATATCTTGCTTGATTTTATCTAAAAGCAGATCTGAATCAGCGAAGACAATTTCTTGGAGAGTATTATGACTTTCAGCTTGAGTGATATTACGTTGATATTTTTCAATATTAGCTAAACTTTCTTTATAGCCAACTAAAGTGCCGTATTGAATTGCATCATCCTTTGCAGTAAGTACACGCTTACCGCTAGTTAAATAGGCCATTTGTTCATTTACATCCGAGGTTTTACTACTCATTTGTAAAGCACTTTGCAAATAAAATTGAGCTGTTGAAACTCGCATAGCTAACTCCTTACCTTACCGCGGCTAAAATAGTGTCAAAAATAGTATTGGCGGTAGAAATAATTTGCGAAGCCGCTTGATAGGCTTGTTGAAATTTCAATAAATTCGCCGCTTCTTCATCAAGGTTTACCCCTGACGTGGCTTGATTACGATTAAATGCTTGGGTGAACAACGCCTGTGCAGTGTCAGCAACTAACTCAGCATTACTGGCTTTTGCACCAACTTTTGAAGTGCTTATACCTAAGCTTTGACTAAAAGTTTCTTTGTTGCCGTTAGTTATGCCTTGTTCTTGGGTTTTAGCCATAGCTACAGCATTTGTGCCATTACCTACACCAAAGGCATCACCGATAGTAAATGTTTCTCTTGCATTAGCACCAGCACCAACTAAATCACCACTAATTTCTATTTGAAATGCAGGTGCCCCTGGTGGCAGATTAACAACAGCAGTTCCACCTGTTAGATAATTACCCGAAGCAATTGGCGCTGCTGTTGGATTTGCAGTATCAAACACGCGATAAGTAAACGTACCTGCCGCACTTTCAAAAACATCTACCGTTAAACCACTATTAGGATTATTAATGTAGGCTCTTGCCGCTTCAGGATCATTAACGCTAGTAATGGTTACCTTGCCGTCACTGATGTTATGTGTTGATGGTGTTATTTGAACCGCTGAACTGGCAGCAATTGCACTTTCATTTGTTAAAGTGACATCGATTAATGCCGCACTATTTTTACTTGGATTAATGAGAAAAGAATCATCGTTTGCCGGCGTTCCCCCGGTTTCGATAAACTCAAAGCCAAAAGAAGTAGAATGTGTACCCGTGCCTGCAGCGCCTAAGTCTTCACTTTGCCCAGTATTAGTATTTGTTATGGTATAAATAGAGCCGTTATAACGAACTTCAAATTTATCAGTCGGTAATAATGACACATCAGTAATATTAACCTTTGCTTGCAAATCACCACTATTAGATGAGGGTGAGGCTACTCGGCCTTGTTGTAATGTAGAAGTATTAATATCAGTGAAAATATTAGCACCTTGTAACGCATTTAAATCTAATCCGCTGGCTTGACTGTCATTTAATGTTGACGATATCACCATAGCTAAACGGTCTATTTCGCTACGGGTTTGTGATAAATGCTCATCTCTGAACTCAAAACTTGCGGCTAATGAACCACCCAGTTTAGAACCATCGATTGCTATTGTGCTATTAGGACCAACTAAGCTTAACTCAGTTTGTAACGCGTCAGGATCACCTGCTTTTACTGAAAGGGTTAATGGCGTAATACCGGCAACCAATGTTGTACCCTGCCCTACCATTACGGTCATAACACCATTTTGATCCACTATAGTATTGACGCGCGTATACTCACCTAAGTCACTCACTAATTGATCGCGCTTATCGAGCAAATCATTAGGTTTTCCTGCTTGATTTATGCCTTGAGATTGTAAAATGCTTTCATTAATTTTTGCTAGCTCTACAGATATTTCAGAAATTTTATTAACAACTTGCTCTATTTCGCCATTAACTGATTTCTCTATTAAATCAAAATTATTAACTAGCTCGTTAAAACCATTACTTAAGGTATTAGCCTGACTTAATACTATGCTACGTAAACCTGAGTCATTGGGATTATCGGCTACGCCATTTACCGCTTGATAAAATTGTTCTATTGAACCAGCAACTGCACTGCCTGAGGCACTCATAACTTGATCAAGTTGAGTTAAACGCGCATGTAAAGAATCAGCACTACCTAAATTACTTTGGTTAATGAGCTGTTCTTTATAGGAGAATTTATCGTAAATTCGAGTGATATCTTGAACATAGGTGCCTGAACCAATGTAGTTTGAACCGCTAACCTGGCCAATAGTAGCGCTTTGCTCTGCCCGCTGTCGGGTATAGCCTTCCGTATTGACATTAGATATATTATGACCCGTTGTAGCCAACTGCTGCTGCGCAGCTAATAAGCCACTCATGCCTGCTTGGTATAAACTAACTGTCATAATATTTGCCTCTAGTATGGGTTGTTACTAACCTAGAAAGGTTTTGTCATTCCGTGGTTTACTCATACTAATTCTTAGTGAACTATGCACAAGATCTTCAATAATTGTTTGCTGTACTAAGATAAATCTAAGCACTTACTTACATGTAAGTAAAAACACCATGATGATGACGGGTTGTAATAACCACATTATTTTATAATTAACTTAGAGACTGTGCGCAGAGTTGCCATTATTTTATTGGCATATTGAGGATCTGTCGCATAGCCTGCTTTCTGTAAACTATGCACAAAGTGTTCCACATTACTTGGGTTTTGTAATGCCTCTTGATATCGATCATTATCAGTAAGGAAACTGACATAGTCATCGACACTGTCACTCAAAGATTGATACATTCTAAAAGGCTCTGATTTTTTAACCATTGCACCTTGTTCAAACTCTAACGTGTCTTTAGTGACTTTGTCGCCAACCCAACGGTTATCGGCTTTGATGTTAAATAAGTTATTTGAGCTACTACCATTTTCATCTTTGATTATTTTTTGACCCCAACCAGTTTCTAGTGCTGCTTGGGCAATAATAACTTGAAACGGTACACCAATTTTTTCTTGTACTGATTTTGCCGGTTCAATAAGCGCACTAACAAAATCTTTTGGTTCGTTAAAGCTGGGTGATGAAAAATTGACACTTGTTTTAGTTTGAGCAACGTCACCTATTGAAAAGGGTGTTTTTGTGACATTTACATTATTAATACTGTCATTAGGTTGAATATTTGCCGTATTTGTAGAGGGCGGTAAAAGGCTAAACGGATTCAAGTCACTTTCATTATCAGTTTGGCTTTGTAATTTAGCCTGCTTAGCTGATTGTTTTATTTGCTCAAGATTACCGTCATTACGTAATACGCTTCTTGGGGTGAAATTATTATCATCCCCCCCTAATTGCCTAACAATAAGATTAGATAAACCTAACGAACCATTCGATGATAATTCGACCGCCATTTGTTGGTCGTGCATATCGCGATAAAACTTAGTTGACTCGGAATTAAACGGGCTGTCTGACTCTAAAACATCTTGCGCTTTACGCATGCTTTTTAGTAACATTTTCATAAAAATGGCTTCAAACTGCTGAGCGGCTTCTTGTAAAGCTTCTTTTTTACCTTCGCTATCTGACCCTCTAGATTGCTCACGAATAGCATTCAAACCATTTAACTCTAAAAAGTTACGTGATTGGTCAAAATTAGTGGTATTTATTAAGTTATCAGCCATGATATCGCTCTACCTATATTCCGGCTGCCTATTTTACGAGTTAGGTCACAGCCAGAATAACAATGTGTTAAATAGTGTTAAATAATAATAAGTTCGCCACGAATGGCTCCAGCTTGATCTAGTGCTTCCAAAATAGCCATAACATCGCCAGGCCCAGCACCCACCTCATTAATAGCTCTAACTAAGGTTTCTAAGGTTACGCCAGGTTGAAACACAAACATACGTGCATCACTTTGGCTTACATTAACTGCTGATTGATTGGTAACAACCGTTTCCCCTTCTGCAAAAGCATTAGGCTGCGACACTTCTTGTACTTCATTTATTGTCACAGTAATACCGCCATGTGTAATGGCCGCAGCTAACAAACGTACCTCAGAGCCAATAACAATAGTACCTGTACGTGAATTTACTATTATTTTCGCTGAGCCTGATGCAGGTTCAAACTCTAAATTTTCTAAAACAGACAGAAAGCTAACGCGATCATTAAGATCACGGGGAGCAGTCACCTGTACTGACGCAGCATCCATGGCTTTAGCTGAACCGGGAATTAAGTCGTTAATAGTATCAGCGAGATTTTTAGCCGTGGTAAAATCAATTTTGTGTAAATTAAACGTTATATGGTCACCTAATCCAAATGGCGACTTAACCTCACGTTCAACCGTTGCACCGTTAGATATACGACCAACCGTTGGCGTGTTCACAATCACTTTTGAACCATCAAGACCATCTGCACCCAAACCACTGACCACTAAACTTCCTTGGCCCACCGCATAGGTATTTCCATCAAGACCCACTAACATGGTTTGCAGTAAGGTGCCGCCGCGTAAGCTTGGCGCACTACCCATACTAGAAACAGTAATATCAATTCTCTGCCCTACTTTTTTAAAGGCATCAAGCTCTGCATGAACGGCAACAGCCGCCACATTTTTAATTTTAGGTTTAAGGTTTGCTGGCATGGTAATACCAAAATTACTTAGCATGGTTTTAAAGCTTTGCTCAGTAAATGGGCTTTGCTCACCTGTACCTGGCAAACCCACCACTAATCCATAACCAATTAATTGGTTAGTACGCACACCCGCAACATCAACGGCATCTTTAATACGTTGTGCATGACTGGTAAAAGCTAATGCTAAGCCAGTAAGGATAAGTGCTATGTTGATAACTGCTTTCATATTATTACCTTTAAATAGCCCTAAAGGGGCCACCAAGTGCTATTGAAGAACTTTGTTAACCAGCCTTGCTCATTTACATCGGCAAAACTACCTGTACCGGCATATTGAATACGCGCGTTGGCTATTTTTGTTGATAAAATAGTATTATTCGAATTTATATCTTTAGCGCGAATAACACCTGTTAAACGAATATATTCATCACCATTGTTTAACGTGATCCATTTTTCACCGCGGATCATTAAGTTGCCATTTGGTAAAACCCTCAGCACATGAACCGAAATATCACCACTTAAGCTATTACCCTGATCCGCTTTTGAATCCCCTTTGAAATTAGTACTTTGGTTGATACCAAATTGTACGGCTTTACCATTCATAGTCACCGGAACGCCTCCTAAGCCAATAACAGGATCAAGCTCGGTATTACTTTGTTTTTTCAATTCAGTTTTTGCATTTTTCTTCGCTTGAGTGCTTTCACTTAAAATGACCGAAATAATATCGCCTATTCTGTGAGCCTTAGAATCAGAGTAAATATTATTCACATAGTTTTCTTTAAACAGTGAACCCGTTGGAATAATAGCCTCTTCTTCTGTTTCCGGTAGTATCGGTGCAAAATCAGGGTCATTAGGCAACGCTTTACTCAGCTCGATGGTATTACTACAAGCACTTATTTGGCTAATAAATATGACTACCAAAACACAAAATAATTTATTTTTCATCGTTAACTCCAAATCAGTCAAACTACAGCTGCTGATTGATATAGCTAAGCATTTCATCAACCGCTGATATCACTTTAGAGTTCATTTCATAAACTCGTTGTGATTCAATCAAATTCACTAATTCTTCAGTCGTATTTACATTTGAGGTTTCTAACGCCCCTTGCACAATCATGCCAAATCCTTCTAGCCCAGGAACACCCTCTTGTGGCGCACCACTGACAGCGGTTTCTGTATATAAATTTTGCCCTATAGGCTGAAGACCTGTTGGGTTAACAAAATTAACCGTATTAATTTGACCGACAACAGCTGGCTCAGGTTGCCCTTGTAAAGTTACTGATACTTCACCGTCTTGTGAAACAACAATACTTAAGGCATCTTCAGGGATGGTTACTTGCGGTTGCAATAAATACCCAGCTCCAGGGGTAACCATATCGCCTTCATCATTCATGGTAAATTGACCATTACGACTATAAGCAGATGTACCATCTGGCATCAGTATTTCAAAGAAACCTTCACCTTGAATCATCAAATCAAGGGAGTTATCTGTTGTTAACATATCCCCTTGGGTGTGAATTTTTTGTGTTGCCACTACTTTAGTACCTGCACCTAACATCAAGCCTGATGGCGCTTCACTATTATCAGCAGTACGTCCACCCGGTTGATTGACATTTTGATAAAGTAAATCTTCAAAAACAGCACGGCTTTTCTTAAAGCCTATCGTACTAGCGTTGGCTAAATTGTTAGAAATTACCGCAATATCTTTAGTTTGCGCATCTAAGCCTGTTTTACTGATCCATAATGCTGGATTCATACATCACCTCAATTAATTTCTTTAGAAGGCACGCAATAATGCGGAACTGCTAGCGTCTATTTCTTCTGCTGTTTTCATCATTTTCAACTGCATTTCAAATTGTCTTTGTAAGGCAATCATATCGGTCATATCACTTAATGGGCTGCTGTTACTCGACTCTAATGTGCCGCCTAATACTTTAACCGTAATATCGGTTTGTGCATTTTCACCATCTTTACGGCGAAATAAACCGTCTTGTCCTTTAACTAGCTGTCGAACATCAGGGTTAACTAAGTTAAGACGCGATACCTCTTCTTGCGCATTAACAGGTGCCCCTTCAGGTTGAACCATGATGACCCCATCACGAGATATTTGAATGTTGTTCACCGGTAAGGGTAAATAAATAGGACCGCCATCACCAATAACTAATTCACCACTGCTGGTTTCTAATGCGCCGTCAGCAGTCAACCGTAAATGACCATTTCGCGTATAAGCCATCTCACCCGAGGCATCTTGCACTGTAAGCCATCCTTGCCCTTCAATGGCAATATCAAGATCACGGCCTGTAGTTAGTAATGCTCCAGAGTCAAAATTTTGGCTCGCACGTTCAGTCATAGAAAACACTCGGGTTGCTTGCCCTTCACCAAATGCCTGCATACTTCTCGCTTGCGCTAAATCAGCTTTAAAGCCAGTGGTTTTAGCATTCGCTAAATTATTGGCATTAATTGCTAGTGCTTGCATATTTTGTTTGGCACCACTCATGGCGATATAAAGCAACTTATCCATAATGAATTCCAACAGTAATTAATTCTATTGTGTAAATAAATGCAAAGAGAGTGCCAAAGAGGCAAAAGCAGATACGAGGTAAGAGCTGCTATAAAGGAATGCAAAAAAAACAAGTGACAAGAAACACAAAAGCTGCGAGTACTAAATGGCAAATACCATTCAAAACTCGCAGCTTTATTTTGACTTAAGAGATTAAAGTAACAATAAATGTTATCTATCTAATTTGTAAAATAGTCTGATTTAGTTGATTGTCTACTTCTAACGCACGTGAGTTTGCCTGGAAGTTTCGCTGTGCTGAAATTAAATCAATTAATTCAGTAGTCAAATTAACGTTAGATTGCTCTAATGCTGATGAGTTAATCGAACCAAAAGTACCCGCTCCGGCTTCACCTGCTAACGCAACACCAGATACAAGACTTTCTTTCCAGTTAGTGCCCCCTACTTGTGATAAGCCTTGTTCGTTAGCAAAACTAATCAGAGCAATACGTGCTAATGGTTTTGATGTACCATTTGAAAAAGTTGCTCTAACCAAACCATCAGCACCAATGTCAATTCCTGTCAATCTACCTACGGCTAAACCATCTTGATTAAGCGCTGTCACTTCAAAATTAGAAGCAAACTGTGTTGGCTCATTAGGATTCGGCCCAAGCGGATCTAAATTAAAATTAATTGCCACGCTTTGCGTAGCATCGGCTCCATTGGGTAGATGATCAGTAAATGCCACCGTTTTAATCCCTCCATTAGCCAAGGAAGGCGATTGACTGATAAAATCACCTGAAGAATTATAGTTTAACCTAGCGCCTTTTAACCCACCTGTTGCAGATAATGGACCTGAAACTGTACCGCCTTCTGGCGTGGTGGTTGCTATCGCATTTTCAAGTGCCGTTTTTGTTGCATTAAGCGTGACTAAGTCAGCTGATGTCGGCGATGCTATAGCATCATATGTAAGTTGCGCAGCGGCTACTGCTGCTGTTTCTGTAACCACTAAAGCTTCGGCGGTAGCCTGAGCAGCAGAGTTTTCCTCTATATCAATTGTTTTACCATCGACTGCGGCAAACATCATCCATTGGTTAGGCGCTGTTTCAGGGTTATCTTTGATAAAGTAATAGGTCATTACATGACTATCACCAAGTGAGTCATAAATGGTCACAGACGTAGAATTATTAAACGTTAATGGATCCTCAGGATCAAAATTCCCTGGCGCATTAGAAATATAAGAATCACCTGCGGGTAAGTTCATACGAACATCAACTTCACTGGTTTTAGTGGGCGCACCTGATGCGG
>Ga0075443_10001151_pt1 | contig 10898 bp, 16 predicted proteins | sample CoawatmetaG00DNA_3_FD_71583 | JGI IMG/M metagenome (GOLD analysis project Ga0075443, IMG submission 71583) | Marine microbial communities from the West Antarctic Peninsula - Coastal water metaG006-DNA | ecosystem: Environmental > Aquatic > Marine > Coastal | place: Atlantic Ocean: West... | reverse complement strand
AGCATTCCTCGACGTCGTCATTGACCAGGACATAGTCATAGCCGTCCCAGTGGCTCACCTCGTTGGCGGCGCGTGCCATGCGCGCGTCAATCACCTCGGCCGAATCGGTGTTCCGATTCGTCAGCCGCGCGCGCAATTCCTCCATCGAGGGTGGGAAGATGAACACGCGTACCACGTCGCCGCCGGCGATCTGGAATAGCTGTTGTGCGCCCTGCCAGTCGATGTCGAACAGCACGTCCTTGCCCGCGGCCAGCATCGCTTCCACCTGCGCGCGCGGCGTGCCGTAGCGGTGGCCGAAGACATGCGCCCATTCCAGGAATTCGTCGTCCGCCACCATGCGGCGAAATTCCTCAAGGCCGACAAAGTGATAGTCCTTGCCGTCGGTCTCACCCGGACGAATGCCGCGCGTCGTAGCCGACACCGACATCTCGAGGCCGGGCTCATCCGCGAGCAATTTGCGCGCGATGGTGGACTTGCCGGCGCCCGAAGGCGAGGACAGAACGAACAACATGCCGCGGCGGCGGAAGTTGTGCGGATCATTGGGGGAGGAGGACGGCATGCGCGCTACTGGCGTAGCCGCGGGCCGGGCGTCAAGCGTGGGCGCGTGGTTGGCGGCGAAAAGTGGCTGGCTGATCGCCGCCGTGCTAGTGCTGACTGCGACGACATTGTTCGTCATGGGCCGCTCGCCGATCTGCCCCTGCGGCCGAATCGCGCTGTGGCATGGGGCGGTGCAATCCGACCAGAACAGCCAGCAGATCGCCGATTGGTACAGCCTCAGCCATATCGTCCACGGCCTGCTCTTCTATGCGGCGGGCTGGCTGGCGCTAGGTCGCTGGCCATGGACCGCCCGGCTCGTTCTGGCCGTGGCGATCGAATCGGGTTGGGAAATCCTCGAAAACTCGCCGCTCATTATCGATCGCTATCGCAGCGTGACGATGGCCTGGGGCTATAGCGGCGACAGCATCCTCAATTCGCTCAGCGACATCGGCTGCATGATGCTGGGGTTCGCGATCGCACGGCGACTGCCCTGGTGGGCGAGCGCGGTGCTGGTCGTGCTGCTGGAACTGGTGGCATTGGTCGCGATCCGCGACAATCTGACACTCAACCTCATCATGCTGATCGCGCCGGTCGAGGCGATCCGGCAGTGGCAGATGGGTTAGCGGCAGCCCGTATGAAGCGTGACCCCTGCGATATCGCCGGGGCCACACCAACCCTCGATCAGATCTGGCCGCGCGCCGCCTTGCGACGATCATAGGCCTTCTTGGCGACATAGCCGCCGCCCAGGATCATGCCGAGCGGCCCCATGCGCCGCATCGCGCCCATCGCCAGCGCGCCGATCGCCGCGCCCTTCAGGCCGCTGTCGCCGTTGCGGCGCTCGACTTCGCGACCCACCAATGCACCGATAATCTTGCCGATCATGCTTCCACCTTTCCGAAAATCTGATCCTTCAGCTGCTCGGCGCCACGCAGCACCGCCCAGCCGACCGCGTAGGTTACCGCCAGCGGGAGCACGACCTTCAGCACGTTCGCGGTGACGGCGCCGATGATCGCGCCGTCTGCGACGCTGTCGTCATCGCCCGAGATCGAATCGATTGCCGCGCCGATCAGCGCGCCCGTGGTCGTCGTACTCACGCCATGCCCTTCGTGGTTGTTACGCCCCCAGCAAGCGCGCGAACCACGGGGAAGTTCCGCGGCGGACCCGTCCGGCCGCTCAGCGACCGATCATCGTCTCCGGACGCACGAGCCGGTCGAACGTCTCGGCATCGACCAGCCCCAGTTCCAGCCCGGCCTCCTTCAGCGTCTGGCCGTGCTGATGGGCGTGCTTCGCGATCTTGGCGGCATTGTCATAGCCGATCTCGGGCGCCAGCGCCGTCACCAGCATCAGCGACCGGTCGAGCAGTTCGGCGATACGCGCGCGATTGGCGGTCATCCCCTCCACCGTCCGTTCGGCGAAGCTGGTCATACCGACGCTGAGCAACGCGATCGAGCGCAGCACGTTGGCGCCGATCAGCGGCTTGAAGACATTGAGCTCCATATGGCCCTGCAGGCCGCCGACGGTGACGGCGACATTGTTGCCCATCACCTGCGCCGCGACCATGGTCAGCATCTCGGCCTGCGTCGGATTGACCTTGCCCGGCATGATCGAGCTGCCCGGTTCGTTGGCGGGCAGTTCCAGCTCGCCCAGGCCCGACCGCGGGCCGGAGCCGAGCAGCCGGATATCGTTGGCGATCTTGGTCAGCGCCACCGCGAGCACGTTAAGCGCGCCGTGCAGATCGACCAGGCCGTCGTTGCTGGCCAGCGCCTCGAACTTGTTCGGCGCGGTGACGAACGGCAGGCCAGTGAGGCCGGCGATCTCCGCCGCCACCTCTTCCGCAAAGCCGCCGGGCGCGTTCAGGCCGGTGCCGACCGCCGTGCCGCCCTGCGCCAGCGGCATGATGTTGCGGTCCAATGTGCCGGCGATCCGGTCGCGCGCATTGGCGATCTGCTGCGCATAGCCCGAAAACTCCTGCCCCAGCGTCAGCGGCGTCGCGTCCTGCAAATGCGTGCGGCCGATCTTCACCAGATCGCGCCATTCGACCGCCTTGGCGTCGAGTGCCGCATGCAGCCGGTCGAGCGCCGGGTAGAGCTGCTGCGTCACCGCCAGTGCGGCGGCGACGTGCAGTGCGGTGGGGAAGCTGTCGTTCGAGGACTGGCCGCGGTTGACGTCGTCATTGGGGTGGACGGGCGTCTTGCCACCGCGCGTGCCTGCCAGCGCCTCGTTGGCGTGGCCGGCAATCACCTCGTTGACGTTCATGTTCGATTGCGTGCCGCTGCCCGTCTGCCAGACGACGAGCGGGAACTGGTCATCGAGGTCGCCCGCGACGATCGCCGCCGCCGCTGCCTCGATCGCATCGGCCTTGTGCGCGTCCAGCCCGTGCCGCCGGTTCACGCGCGCCGCCGCCTGCTTCACGATGGCGAGCGCGTGGGCGATCTCCACCGGCATCCGCTCGCGTGGGCCGAAGGGGAAATTCTCCAGGCTGCGTTCGGTCTGGGCGCCCCAATAGGCGTCGGCGGGAACCTCGATCAGTCCGATCGAATCGGTTTCGGTGCGCGTGGTCATGCTGCTCCAATTCGTCAGACAAGCGCTTGTTTCAAGACAGGGGCTGTGCCAATTTTGCGACATGCTGTTCCTTGCCCTGATCGCGCAGGCCGCAATCGCTGCCGGCCCCTGCCATTACGACCGCACCGCGATGCTGGCGCTCGATCAGGCGGCGTTCGATCAGGACATGACCGGCGGCTGGCGCAAGCTGGAACAGGACGGTTGCGAGGCAGAGGCCGCCGACCTGATCCGCGACTGGCGGATCGCGCACAAGGCGCAGGATAGCATCCTGTTCTGGCACGAGGGGCAGCTGCGCGCCGACATCGGCCAGACCGCGCAGGCGATCGCGCTCTTCCGTCAGTCGTACAAGCCGGCGGCGAAGGACCGCGTCGGCTGGAACCATTATGTCGACGGCACGATCGCCTTCCTTGATCGCGACCGCACCGCGTTCGATGCCGCCCGAGCGCGCCTCGCGGCCTTGCCGCAGCCGGCCGGGTTCACGTTCAACGGCCCGGACGGCAAGCCGCTGCCGATCCGCTGGCCGCTCAACATGAACGTGTTCGAAGGCTTCGACCGGTGCTGGGGCCAGCCCTATAAGGCGGCCTATGCCTGCGCGACGCCGATGCGGGTCGTCCAGGTTCCCGACCGGAAATAGCGTTCGGGCGAACGGCCGGAGACGCGCCGGCGATGCGTCAGGCCCGGGGCGTCAGGCCCAGTGCGTCAGGCCCGCAGCGTCATATGCGGGGCGACCTCCCCCAGCAGCTGCGCGACCGTTTCAATGTCGTCGCGCGCCGCGATAGCGATCGTCGATCCGTCGCTGCCGTCTTCCAGCGAGATGATGGCATAGCCGGCTTCGGCAAGGCTGGCGGGATCGATCGTGTCCACCGATCGCACCCGTGCTGCCGCGAGCCGCTGCCGGGCGATCTCCTGGACAAGCTCGTCGACCGTCTCTTCCTTCCAGTCGACCAGCGCGACCCACCCCTCTTCGCTGAGCAGTTCGAGGAAGGAATCGATTCGCATCGACTCCGACGTATCCTCCTGATCGACGAAAAAGCCCTCGCGCAACCGCCGCCGCGCGCTGGCGAGCGACCGGCCGGACAGTCGATGGTACAGCTCGGCGAACTGCCGTTGCCACAGCGGGGTCCGTGGACCCGGCTCCGTCGGGGTGACATCGGGCAGGACCTGCTCGGCCCAGGTCATCAGCGCGGACAGGAATTTTTCCTGCCGGACGGTCAGCTCGTCGGTCTCGCGTCGCCCTTCGAGATGGTGCAGCACGACGACGGGCTCGCGGCCGAACGGGAAGCCGATCCGGAACCGGGCATGCAGCAACGCCCGACCCGTCACGTCGGATCGCAGCCCCACCTTCAGGCGCAGCTCTGCTTTGCCCCGCTTGCGCGAACAGTCGGCGAAACGCCCCGTGTCCTGCGCCTTCAACGACTTCCCAACCGGACAATGGCCGATCAGGGCGAGCACCCGACGCGCATAGCGATCGGCGAGGTCGGACGGAGCGTCGGTCATTGCGGCGGGACGATCGCGCCGACATCGTCGGCGACGGCACGGCTCGCATCCGCCGCCATGCCCGACGCCCGACGCGCGACCGCCAGGAATTCCGCTTCCGACACGGGGGCATAGTTGCAGCCGACGAACAGGCTGTCGGCGGGCGGCGGCGGCGGTGCCTTTGCCCCGAACGCCTTGGCCAGCAGCGCGGCGGTGGCATTGCCCGTCGGCGCGAACGCCCCCAGCATCGGGCCGCGCTTGGGATCGACGAAGCGATAATATTGCTCGGTGATCGCAATCGGCGCGCGCTTCAGCCCATGCGCCGCGATAAACGCCTCGGCGACCTTGCGCGGCCACAGCGTCACGATCCAATTGTTGAGGAAATAAACGCGATCGACGCGCTGTCCCATCAGCGACGCGGGCGTCGTCAGCGTATAGCCTTCGATGCCCAGCATGCCCTCGGTCGCCGTGTCGGGGGCGCCCTCCTTCATCCAGGCGGGGATTTTCGGGTCGAGGAACAGCCCGTTGGCAAAGGCCTCCAGCGCGTCGCGCGACCGGCAGGATAGCGCATCGCTCAAAAGCTCCGGCGTCAGCGCGGCCGGTGCGTCGGCCGGCACGGGCTTAGCCTGCGCCGCGGCAGACGGCGGCAGGGACAGCGTCAGCACGAGCGGCAGAACGAAGGACATGCGGCGGATCATGACGCGTGTCTGCCAGCAGAGGCGAACGGGATCAATGGTCAGAATCGGACAGGCTTGACCCGCATCCCGCGCGCCGTCACCTGTCGGGGACATGAGAGTGATCCTGTCCCTGACGCTGGCCTTCGTCCTCGCCCTGGCGGGGACCGGCGTCGCGAGGGCGATCGACCCCGGCGTGTTTGGCTCCTGCTTCGAAGGGGCGTGCGGCTATGCGGCGATGCTCGTCGCGCTGCTCGGCACTTTGCTCCTCGCGCCCGTCGTGTGGATCGGGCTGGGCTGCGCAGGGCCGCTCAGCCGGCTGTTGCTCGGCGCGATCCTATTCGCGCTGCTTGGTTGGTTTCTTCTGACGCCGCTGCTCTGGATCGCCGGCCTCGCCGCCTTCGCTTATGCCATCGTCCGGTCGATCCGCCGCGCCCGTGCGGAAGGGCGCGCAACCCGCGACCTGTTCATCATACCCCGGACCTAGACCGAACGCCGCTCAGATGGCGGTCGCCCGCTCTACGCGCAGCCCCATCGTGCCGGCCAGCGCCAGCAGCCGGTCCGTATCCGATCGGCGGACGATGACGACGTGCAGATTGTCGTCGAGACCGTTGTGCCACGACACCACTTCCCATGCGGTCGGCCGCGCGAGCAATTGCGCGTCGAGCCACGCAAAATAGTCCTTCGAGCGCACCTTTTCCTGATCCTCGCGATAGGGGAACGGCGGCAGCGGCTCGGCGAATTCGTCGCTGATCAGCTCGTGCAGCTCATCGATCTTGTCGCCGATCAGGAAGAACTCGCCCAGCGTCATCTCGACCACCAGCTGCCGGATCTCCTCGGGATCGTAATCGCGCAGCCAGTCTTCGGGGTCGGTCACCGCCGCGTCCACTTCCGCCGCCTTCTCACGCACGGCGTCGTCGTCCAGCGCCCCGGCGCTGAGCAGCCTGACGATCTCGGTGTACATTGCGCCTGCTCCTGCCGTCGAACCTCAGGCAGGCATAAAAGCGTCCGTTCCGGATGGAAAGCAGCTATCGCGATGCGGGCCGTCCGCGACCGGCAGCGATGGTGACCCCGGCGCGATTCGAACGCGCGACCTACAGATTAGGAATCTGGCGCTCTATCCTGCTGAGCTACGGGGCCACTGCCTCGCCTGATACCGGTGCGCGAGCGCAGGGTCCAGCCCGTCAGTTCGCCTCTTCGGGTGGCCGCACGGGCAGCGGCAACGGCGCGATCGGCACGCCCTCCTCCACCAGTGCCTTCGCCTCGGCGAGGCTCGCCTGGCCATGGATCGCGCTCACCGTCTCCTCGCCGTCGTGCATCGCCCGCGCCCGCGTCGCGAAGTCGCGCCCGACCCATTGCGATCCCTCCAGCGCCTTGGCCTGCAGGCCCGCCAGCTCGCGCAGCGCCGCCTTCACGACATCGGGCGACGGCGCCGCCTCGCGCGTGTTGCCCTTGGCCGGAATGCCCGGCGCCATCACCGCCTTGCCCACCCCGGTCGTGCCGCACATCGGGCAGACGACATGACCCGCGGATCGCTGCGTTTCATAGGCTGCGCTCGACTGGAACCACGCCTCGAACACATGGCCGCCGTCGCAGCGCAGGTCGAAGACGATCACGCCCGGACCACCGGCGGAATGGGCCGATGATGCTGCAGCACCGGCATGCGCGCCCGCACATCGGCGACGCGCGCCGGATCGACCTCGGCAAAGCCCAGCCCACGCGCCTCGCCCATGTCGAGCAGCACGTCGCCCCAGGGATCGACGACCAGCGAATGGCCATAGGTCGCGCGACCGTCCGCATGCGCCCCCGCCTGCGCCGCAGCGACGACGAAACACCCCGTCTCGATCGCGCGGGCGCGCAGCAGCGCGTGCCAATGCGCCGCGCCGGTCGGACGCGTAAAGGCCGCCGGGATCGACAGCATTGTCGCACCCGCCTGCGCCAGCGAGGCATACAGGCCCGCGAACCGCAGATCGTAACAGATCGACAGCCCCATGCCGCCCAGCGGCGTATCGACCACCATGGCGGTGTCGCCCGGCGCATAGCTCGCCGATTCGCGCCAGCTCTCGCCCGTCGGCAGATCCGCGTCGAACAGGTGAAGCTTGTCGTAGCGCGCGCGGATCGCGCCCGTGTCGTCGATCACGAAGCTGCGATTGGCGAGCCGCCCGTCGTCACGCCGGATCGCCAGCGACCCCAATTGCACCCAGAGCCCCGCCTTCGCCGCCGCTTCGCGCACCGTTGCCAGCACGGGGTCGTCGCCCTCGGCACGCATCGACGCGGCCGCCCGCGCGCGATCGCGATCCAGCAGGCCCGCCATCTCGGGCGCGAAGACCATGCCCGCGCCGTTCGCCTTGGCCGCGGCGATGCCGTGGCGCAGGTCCGCGGCGTTGACGGCGGGGTCGATCCCGCTCGTCATCTGCAACAGCGCGATCAGCACGGGGGTGACGTCAGCCGGCGAGCAGCGGATCGAGCCCGCCGCGCGCATCGAGCGCCGCCAGATCGTCCGACCCGCCGATATGCGCGCCATCGATGAACACCTGCGGCACGGTGGTGCGCCCGTTGGCGCGCTGGATCATCTCCTGCCGCTGCGGGCCGCCCATCGTGATGTCATATTCCACCGGCTCGACGCCCTTGTCGGCCAGCAGCCGCATCGCGCGCGAGCAATAGGGGCAGAATGCCTTGGTGTAGATTTCGACCTTTGCCATGCCCGTGGAGGTGTGATGCGGCGGCGGTCTTGTCAATCGTCGCTCTCCGCGATCACCCGCGCCCAGCACAGGATCGTCACCGATGCCGCCCTCGCGCGCAGCAGCACCGCGGTGCAGGCGTCCGTCGTCGCGCCGCTAGTATAGACGTCGTCGACCAGCCCGACATGCAGCCCGCGCACCCGCGCCGGGTCGGGCACCTCAAAGGCCCCCTTCACCGCCCGCGCCCGCGCCTTGCGCCCCATGCCGCGCAGCGCCGCGGTCCGCCGCCGCCGGGTCAGCGCAAAGGGATCATGCCGCAGCCCCGTCTCGCGCGCCAGCGCCGCCGCGATCAGCCCGGCCTGGTTGTAGCCGCGCGACCACAGCCGCCAGCGATGCAGCGGCACCGGCACCAGCAGGTCGATGTCCGCGGGCACCAGCGGCGCGATCCGCTGCGCCATCGTCGTCGCGATCCCCATCCGCCCGCCATATTTCAACCGCAACGCCAGCTGCCGTGCGATCGGACCATAAGCGACCGCCGCCCGCACCCCGCGGTGACGCGGCGGATCGGCAAGGCAGGCCGCGCACTGCACGCCTTCCCCCATCGCATGCGTGAAGGGCAGCTTACAGGTCGCGCACCACGGCGGCCCGATCAGGTGCAGGCTGCTCCAGCAGGCGGCGCAGAAGCGATGGTCCGCCGCCACCGGCTCGCCGCATCCCGGACAGCGCGGCGGCAGCGCCTGCGCCACCAATATGCCGACGCCGCCCGCCAACCCCTTCCAGGCAGACGCGGCGATGCGTGGCGCAAATCGGCTCATGCCCGCTTGTCGCCCGGCCGTCCGAAAGGCACAAGCCGGCGCGTGACCAGTCCCGCCCCCAATGCCATTTTCGACGCCGCGGCCCGCCGTCGCCGCCGCGACCGCGCCGCCGCGGGCGACTATGCCGCCCACGCCTTCCTGCGCGACACGATGGTCGACGGGCTGCTCGAACGCCTCGCCGCGGTGAAGCGCGATTTTGCCGACGTGCTCGATGTCGGCGCCAGCGACACCGCGCTCATGGTGCCCGGCGCACGGGTGGCGCGGATGGACCCCGGTTTCGCCTTCGCGCGCGCCAGCGGCGGGGTGCAGGCGGACGAAGACCGCCTGCCCTTCGCCGATGCCAGTTTTGATGCAGTGCTCAGCGCCGGCGTGCTCGATCAGGTCAACGATTTGCCCGGCGCTTTGTCGCTCATTCGCCGCACGTTGCGGCCCGATGGCGTGTTCCTGGGCGCGTTCCTCGGCGCCGGCAGCCTGCCCGCGCTCCGCGCCGCGTTCCGCGCGGCGGAAGGCGACCGACCCGCCCCCCGCCTGCACCCGCAGATCGACGTCCGCTCGGCGGGCGACCTGCTCGTCCGCGCCGGACTGACCCTGCCGGTCGCCGACGTCGAGACGCTCGACGTGCGCTATGCCAGCTTCGGCCGGCTGCTCGACGATCTGCGCGGCAGTGCGCTGGGCAATATCCTGACCGCGCGCACCGGCATGACGCGCGGCACGCTCGCCCGCGCCGCCGCCGCCTTCGCCGAAGCGGCGGGGCCGGACGGGCGGACGACGGAGCGCTTCTCGATCGTCTTCCTCACCGGCTGGGCCCCCGACGCGTCGCAGCCCCAACCCGCCCGCCGCGGCAGCGCCACCGCCAGCCTCGCAGCGGCGTTGAAGACGCCGTAAACCTCTTAAGCTCCGTCACCCCGGACTTGATCCGGGGTGACGGAAGCAAGTACGCCTACCGCCCCCGCTCGATCTCGCAGCCCACCGCCGCGTCGGGGTACACATCAAGCTTCATCGAGCGCACGCGCACCTGCCGCACGCGCGGATCGGCGAGGCACAGCGCCGCCACCGCCTCGACCAGCGTCTCCTGCAACGCAAAGCCCGGCCCATCGGCCAGCCGCCGGATACCGTCGCGCACGAAGTCGTAATCGAGCACGTCCTCGATCCGGTCGGCGCTGGGCGGCGCGGCATAATCCACCGTCATCCACACCGACAGGCGCACCCGCTGCGGCTCGGCCTCGTGCGGGTGGATGCCCAGGCGCATCGCTACCTCCAGCCCGTCGAGGATCGTGGTGTAGACGCTCATGCCTCCTCCCCGAACATTACGTCGCGCGCGCTGGGCACGAACCGCTGGCCGGCGTCGACGTACAGCGTCTGGCCGGTGACGCTGCGCGCGCCGAGCAGATACACGACCGCCGCCGCGACATTGTCCGCCCCAACCGGATGGCGCAGCAGATTGTCCGATGCGACCGCAGCGAAGTCCGCCTCGCTCTGCCCACCGCTCGGCAAGGTGATCCCCGGTGCCACCGCATTCACCCGCACGCGCGGGCTCAGCGCCTGCGCCAGCATCGTCGTCGCACCGGCGAGCGCATATTTGCTTAGGCTGTAGCTAAAGAAATCAGGGTTCGGATTGGCGAGCTTCTGGTCGAGCAGATTGACCACCGCCCCCTCAGCAACGTCATCCTGCGCCGCGAGCGCGCTCGCCAGCATCGCCGGCGTCACCGCATTGGTGGCATGCAGCCGGGCCGCGAGGTCTGCATCGATCGCCTCGGGCCGGTCGAATTCGAACGCCGACGCACTGTTCACCAGCGCTGCGATCGGCCCGCCTGCCGCCTTACGGGCGCGTGCGAACAGCGCCGTTGCCTCAGACGGATCGGACAGGTCGCCTTGCACCACCGCTCCGCCGATCTCCTCCGCCAGCGCCTGCGCTTCATCGGCGGACCGGCCGTAATGGATCACCACGCGCCATCCGGCGGCGGCGCAGGCGCGGGCGATGCACGCGCCCAGCCGCTTGCCGCCGCCCGTGACCAGCACCTGCCCCAGCGCCGGGCCGGCCATCAGCTGCGCAGGCCCATCAGCGACAGCACCTCCTTGCGGCTGCGCTCGTCATCGCGGAACACGCCCATCATCCGGCTCGTCACCATCGACACGCCGGGCGTGCGCACGCC
>Ga0075443_10001148_pt1 | contig 10924 bp, 9 predicted proteins | sample CoawatmetaG00DNA_3_FD_71583 | JGI IMG/M metagenome (GOLD analysis project Ga0075443, IMG submission 71583) | Marine microbial communities from the West Antarctic Peninsula - Coastal water metaG006-DNA | ecosystem: Environmental > Aquatic > Marine > Coastal | place: Atlantic Ocean: West Antarctic... | reverse complement strand
TAAATGAACCAGTCATTGCAAGTGCTAATAGACCATATGAAAAAGGTATTAAACCAAATCCAATTAATGCTAAAGCAGGACCAATTGCCAATAGTCCTCCACCTACTGCACCTAGTGCAGCTAAATTTGGAGCCAATTGAACCATTAGTTCTGAAAATGCTACTGCAGTTGATATAACTGGTGCCATTAAAAACATTGCGGCTGCAAATCCTAAGGTACCTAATCCAAGCGCTAGCATTCCAAAACCTGCAAGTGCTAGTAATGGAGCAATCATTGCAAGTTGTACTATTCCACCCATTGTTCCTTCAACATCTACACCCTTTAACATACTTAGGGCAGATGCAAACGGTATAATTGCTAACCCTAACCCAGCAATTGCTAGAGCTCCTAACGCAAAAGCCGCGGCTCCAACTCCAGACATCATTATCATCCCGATAACCATTGCAGCTGCTGAAAGAACTATTATTGCTCCGGCCATGGCTATTATAGATCCTGCGTCTACTCCAGCTAATAGACTAAATGCAAATGCTGCTGGTATAAGTGCTACTCCAAGAATACCCATTGCTAATGCACCTTGCATAACTTGTGAAGACATTTTTCCTATCAATGCGGCGGCAAAGCCTAATATAATTAATATACCAGAACCCATAGCCACACTACTCCAATTTATATCGTCTCCAAATTGTTGAGCGGCCTTTGCGAATACAAACATTGCAGCTGCAATTATTAACATTCCTGCGGCCGCCTTTAATGCAGATTTTACGTTAAACCCTTTTCCAGGAGTTCCTCCACCCTTTGATGGTTTACTTTGTTTTTGTTTTTCTTTGGTAATCATTTTTTCTATACCTAAGTTACCAGTTAGTGCTGCACCTTGAGATATTAATTGAACTAATGCAGCTGCTCCAGCAACAATAGTAGCAGCAATTTGGGCATTTTCAGCAGTTAGTATTGATTCGTTATCCTTTAGTATTTCACCTGTTTGGTTATAATGTTCTTTTTGAGCAGCCGTAAGTCCTTCTAGTTTATCTGCATTTTGTAACATTTTAGCTAAATCTGTTCTAGTCATTCCTACAGAAGCTGCATAAGCCTCTTGTTCTATACGAGTCATACGGGTGAAATCTTCATGACTACCTAATTGTTTTACCAATTCTTTAGTCATATCAATAAGATTATTTGCATTTGCTAATTCTCTGGCCCTATTTAGATTTATAGATTTACCAGTCAATACCTGGGCCTGCATTTCTGCCTCTATTGATGATTCTATATCTAATAGTCCATCAGCTATACCAGCAATTTCTGACATAGACATACCTAACTTTTTGGCAGCTACAGCTGTCATTGCCATTGTTCCAAAACCTTCTTTACCAGCAGCTGCAAATTCTCCATAGTTATCAGCCATTTCTTGAACAACTACACCAGGAGCAACTTTGTTGGCTTTTGCAAGGGCAACTGCAGAGTCCATCATTGCGTCTGCTGCCTCTTGACTATGGCCATTCATAGCTGCTAGAGTTTTATTTAATTTTGCCGCTTGGCCAACGGCTATACCATATCTTGTTGACATAAAGACAACTGAGTCAGTAATTTTACCTTGAACCTTTTCAACACTATAACCTAATTTAAGTAATTCTCCTTGAGCAGCACTAACGTCTTTTACACTTACACCCATTAATGAATATTTGGCAGCTGTTACAGTTGCCGAGGCTTGTAGTTTTGCAGAATTAGCATAACCAATACCTGTTTCTTGAGCAAAGTCTCTAGCTGCTTTTGCCATTTCAAATAATTTATTGACTATAAATGCAAATGCTGCTTGACCGTTTGTAAATATTCCTATATATTTTTGAGCACCTTTTTTCATATCACCAAGGACCCCTTCTTGAGCCTTTAAGGTATCATTTTGTGTCATTAACCTATCACGCATAGTTTCACCCGTAATAAGCTGTTTATCCATTTCCTCATTTAATTGTATAGCATTATCAATCTGTTCCTGCATAACATTTTTTATTTCTGTTTGTGCATTCTTTTGATTTAACAGTGCAGAAGTAATTTCAGCATATCCGGCACCAGCCTCATCTAAAGCAGCTATTTCTGCTGCGTGTTCTTCGTTCATTGAAACAAGTAGGCTTTCTTGCTCGGAGAATAAGTCTCCCAGCTGAATTGCACCAGTCTGTAGATCTTTCATCATACCAGATTCTATACTAGCCAAGCTACTTAAAGCCTTTGCAGTACCCAATCTTCCTTGTTCTGCGAGATCTCTAGCTTTTGCTGCTAGTGCTATCGATTGGTCAGTTTTGGCAATTTGCTGTGAAAAGATTTTATTTTCTTTCTTTTCTTTGGTAATACTTTTTTCAAGACCCGAGATTTTTTGCAATAGTGCCAACTGCTCTTTTTGAGACTTTGCAATTGCATCATAATATCCTTGGGTCTTTTTATCAGACATGAGTTATCTTTCCTATATTCTATCTAGATTATCTTGGTAGGATTTTATTTTACCATGCATGTCGGCTAAGGCTTTTTGTAATTCTTTATCACCAGCAATTTTTTTCATTGCTCGCTTTTCTATAGCTACTCCCATTTTTTTGGTTAGCCACGATATTAAGTCAACAGCAATGTTGTCTTCTTTAAGTGTTTGTTTGATTTCCTTTCGGACTGCCTTTCTTACCTGTTTTTCATTGGTCATGTGTAATCTCCTTTGATTTTGATTCATATATAAATATCAAAGAAGTTGGCTTTTTATCTTCGTTTGGATCCTTTGTTAGCCTTATCCATTTCTTCTTTTTCTGCCTTTTTAGCTGCAAGAAGTTTATCCCAATAGAATCGCCTAAGTGCTATAGGCATATCATATAGGTCAGCCCATTGGAAACCCCCTTGGGAATGGTATGCCATCTCAAATAGCATTTGGTGCAGAATGGGCCTATATTCAGGCCCTAGGCCAAAAAAACTGAACGGACATTGGCAGGGTTATTTCAGTCTCCTCACCAGTTGATTCTGCAAAGTAGTTATATGTTAAGTCTATATCGGGTGACATAGCTTCGATGTGTTCTCTAAACGCCAATGAGTCTCTAGAAAGGAATTCATTTTCTACAAAGTTTCTTATTGCTATAGGGTCATCAGATCCATCCACAGATAATATCATTTTTTTAAGTCTAGTACTTAATTCAGGCTTTACACCAGCAAAACCACCTTTAAATGATTTTTTTTGCCTTTTTAATTCGTCTTGTACCGACTGTTCGTCACCATGGCAAAGTAGTCTAAATTCAATAGTTCTTTTTGCAGTTGGTAAATTAAATACAAATCTATTTTCGCCAGCTTGTATTCCGTCTGTATTAAATTCTTTGTATTCAAATTGTGTGAGGTCAACAATTTCTTCTTGTTTTTCACCACTATTAGGATCAGTTAACTCTACCTTATACTCTTTACCGTATGCTAATATTCTAGCTGCTACCATAATAGCATTTTTATCTCCTACTAATAAATCATTATAATTTATTGGTGAAACAATTAAAGAACGCAATAATCTATCAATAACTGTACCATTTTTGATCAGGTTTTGTGAGGTAAGAATATCTTCTTCCTTAGCAGTCATGTATTTTACGTCTACTTTTCCCTGTGACAGTACAGAACCTTGTGGATATAATAATCCTTTAGATGGTAAATCTATTGTTTCTGTTGGAAATTTATATTCTTGTTCCTGTTTACCTTTTGAAGCTGGTGCTTCGCTAAGAACTTTGTGTTTTAATTCATCATCCGTTAATCTATTTTGATCTGGATAATCTGGGTTTACTACTGTTGATTTTGCCATAACTTTTTCTCCTTGGTGTCTTTATTAACTTGTAACGTATATAAATATATATTCCTGCAAAAAATAAACAAAAAAAGACCCAAACATTTGCCTGGGTCTTAATTTATATTTTAAATATGATATATTAGTATTGTAATATCCAGTAGTCACATCGTATAGATACTGTTATTTCATTAACAGCAGCAGTCTGTGTCCAGTCAATTGCTCCAAAATCAGCACCAGTTATTAGCGCGCCTTTTCCAGTCCATTCTTCTACTTTATCACCTACAGGTCCAAGTACATTAATCGTTATATCTTTCTTATAGAAATCTGCATAACCATCTCTACCTGTTACCGATTCATGATGTAATCTTACCCATTCCATAACGGCTTGTGCACCTGAAGGCACAATTGGATCGTAAAGTACGATATCAATTGGATCCCAAGTTGTTTTACCTTTCACGTATCTTGAAACATTAATATGTTGCAATTCAACTTCTTCGGTTACCACCTTTGGTCTAGCTGCAGTCTTTATAAGGTATGCAGGTATTCCATCAATGTAGAATATAAATCTATTTTGTTGTTTTGGCTCAAAGGCCGTGAACATTATTTCACTTGGGTCTACTAAATTTGCCATTTATTTTTCTCCTCTATATATAAATATCGTCATCTTTTTATAATTGTTAAATTCTATTCTTCAAATGATGCACCAGTTCTCATTATGTTGAAGTCTACAATGATGAATTCAGCAGCTTTTGCAGGCTGTAAGAATATTTCACCTTTCATTTGGTTTCTATCAACTACGTCTGGGGTATTATTTGACTCGTCCATTACAACTTTAAAGGCATATAATCCTTGTTGTTGTTGTACTGTTTCTAAATAAGGGTTAACAATGTTTAAGAATCTATTTCTTGTTGCTGTTGTGTTTTGTTCAAATACAAGATATTTTGTAGATGAAGCAATAAATTTCTTAAGTTTTATCAATAATCTTCTTACGTTGATTCTATCAAGTGCTGAAGATTTAGTTTGTAAAGTTTTTTGGCCCCAAATACATACTCCAACAGATGGGAATACGGCAATAGGATTAACTTTTCCTTCATACAAAGAGTCTCTTTCGCCATGAGTTAATCTTGTATATACATCAGATACAGTTGCTAGGCTTCCACGATTAAGTCCAGCTGGAGCAAACCATGGGAAAGCAACCTTATCATTAAATGCTATTACACCAGGTACTACAACCGATGGTGGAACCCATAAGAATTTATTTACCGTTGCATCAAGTATTTTTATCCATGGATAATATTGAGCAGCGTAGTTTGTATCGTAATTATCAGCTTGTGCTACAGCTGCAGTAATAGAATCTCCTTCAAGAGAATTAACACCATCAAATACAAAGAATGCATCACCTCTGTCTTCACAAACCTCGATACCTTTTGTAATTATATTTGAAGCATTCTTAGAAAGAATACCTGGCATAACAATCATGTTAATATCTAGTTCATCTGGGTTAGCTACAGTATCTAATGCTTTTTTAAATGCTTTATATCCACTACCTGCAGTTGAAGTAAAGCTTAATCCAAAACTATTTCCTGGTGCTAAGTCTTTACCTAAGTTAACAGGCATTGCAGGATTAACTCCATCAAATCCTCCTTGGAATGCAAGAGAGAATTTTTTAGCGTGTAAACTAGATGTAGTATGTATCGTTGAACCAGAGTTAACACAATTTTCTAACTTAAATGAGTTGTTATATCCTGAATTTGCATTATCACTTAATGGAGCAAGGTAATATTTCATTCCATTATTAAGAATAGTTTCATTAAAATTAAATCCATAATATGTTTTAGTATCAGTCATTAAACTTCTAGACGTTACTAATGCAGCTGGAGGATATGATCCATATAATGTATCTTTATAAGGAGATAAATACGCTTCGTGAGCGAATGGTATTATTTGTGGAGAGTATACTGCGTTTTTAACTCTTTCATCACATTCAACCCTTACATATTTAGACATATTATTATAATCACCAGCAACTACTAATTTACTATCAGTACCGATATCTTGGTAGTATTTGTATTTATCACCAATTCTTCTTGCAATAAAGTTTGGAGAATTAGGATCTAAATTACAATTAGCATATGTTTCTAATGAAACTACTTTTGTATCTGTATCATCAAATTTTCTAATAAGTACAGTGAAGCTTCCGTAGTCTTGTCCACTAATTGATCCACCAGCTTTAATAGACGCTATACTTATTTTTGCCATCTTATTAGAACCATTACCATGAGATAATGTATGGAACTTAAATAGAGGATCATTACTAGATCCACCAATAGTTTGAGAAGTTACCCAAGGAGTACTTGCTGCACTATAAGTTTTTCCTGATGTTGCACTATTTGTTCCTGTACCTGCAGCACTTGCAACTGCATTGTAGCTTACAGCATGCGTAGAAGCTGAAGCTTTAGTAAACCCGTAACCACCACCTTTATTATCAGCTGATGTACCGTATGATTGAGAATTAAATAATGAGTGTACATAAAAAGATCTTATGAATGTTTCTGCACCAGTTTCTACACCAGGGATGTAAGCACCTGGTTCAGTTGGTAATTGGTCTTCAAAATAATTTGCGTTTGATTTATCAAATGACCAAGTAGACGCAACTGCTGTATTCCATGTGAAGGTTGCAACACCATCACCAGTTAAAGCTGTACTTAAGTCTCCACTACCACTAGCGTTTGCTCCACCGGCTAAAGCGATAGGTGATGTAGTTCCAGCTAAGGAAGATGTTGCATATTTTATAAGATTACCACCTATACCAGCAGATGATGCTGATAATTGAACTTTAAAGTGGAAAGGTGATACTGATTGAGATGCAGCTAATACTGCTGTTATTCCCAAGTTAGATTGTACACCTTGAAGTTGTGCAACAAATGAAAGTAAAGAATCATCATTGTTAGCTGCAGAACTTGATAAAAAGTAAACTGTTGAGGTTGAACCAGCACCAGTATTTATATCATTGGTTAATGCATTAAGGTTTACTGTATCTACCCCAATAAATCTATACCTTTCATCAGTAGAAGAAGTTATTTGGAAATATACACTTGGTCCAGACGATGCTAAATTACCAGCAAATGCTAAAGATCCTGAATCTAATAGTAACGTAGAAACAGCAGTCTGTTCACCGGCTGTTGAGCCAAATACTATTGATGAGCATTCTTGATCTGGATCATCTGCAGTTGCATGTAAAACAGACAATAGATGCCTGTCAGTATTTGCAGTTGCTGTGGAATTTGATGCAAATGTTGTAGAACCAGAAGCATATATAAATACCTGTTTCGTATTTTGATATCCATCTAATCCAAGTATCCGTACTATTGTAACGGCTCCTGCACTTCTTATATATTCTTTCACTGTAAACGGAACGTATGTTCCTGCAGTACTACTTCCAAACTGTAATTCAAAATCGTTCATGGAACGTATTACGGTAGGTTGGAAAGCGGGTCCTCTTTCTGTTCTACCTATAATTACAGCACCAATTTCGCCTATACCAGCTGGTAAAAATGAAAGGTCGTTTTCCTGTGTAAAAACACCTGGGCTAACTATTCTTTCTGCCATGTTTTATTCTCCTCTGTATATTTTTAAAAATATCTTATAAATCCTTTGTTTCTCTATATATAAATATCACCGAAAATGCCAAAGTTATTCTACAGGGGTAAAGATTCCTGTTTCAATATCTAATGTTCCTTTGCCATATTTACTATTAAGATCTTGTGCAAATTTTACTTCTTTTTCTCTATTATTTTTAAATAAGATTTCTAATTCTGCTCTCTCATTTAGTAATTGTTTTTCTTCAAAATGCAATTGACCTATACGCAATGTTGCGTTGTCATATATCTGTTTAATATTAGATATATTTTCTAATTCTTCTTGTGTAAATGTTTTAGTCTTACTATTTTCTTGTGTTTTTGTTTCAGCCTTTTCAGATCTGTGTGTTGCTAATTTATCAGCAATGTCTTGTTCTTTGTTCATTTTATAACTCCTGTTTTAATCATTAATATTAACCCACCCAGAACTATTATTACCACTATCTGGGTTGGTGTCTACGTTTGGTAGGTTTTGGTTTGCTAAATTTGAGTCTGGTATTTGTTTTGTTATTAAGTTACCAGATCCATCATAAACTTTATTTATGTCATTGGTTACAGTTACATCAGTAGTAAATAAGTTTACTTCAGCTGTACCGTAATGTGTTTTATTGAATTGTGTCATATCTTTTTGTAGGTTATCAGGTATAATATATCCAGACATATTTAACTGAAAGCTAGCTCTTGACATCCTATCGTTTCCTTGTTCTATATCATTTTCAATACCAAACGAATCTAGCGTTGCTAGAAACTTAAAATGATTTTCTTTTCCCCAATATGAATCTGATGCATAATTTATATCTTCAACTATTTTATTTTGGTGTTGTATAAAATCTGTCCATATAATGCAGTCATATGTTAAAGTAACGTAATCAGGAATTACTACACTATGAAACTTTCTAGACGGTTGTCTACCTACTAGGACATCAAAATTATCATATCTATTTCTTGGATTATATTGTTTTTCAAATGTTACGTGTAGATTTGGAGTATTTGCGTCTAATTTTCTAGATAAATTCCTGTTTTTTTCAACATTTGTTCTTCTATACATTATTAAAGGTAATTGAATTTTGCCAGTTTCATCCCTGAATACACCTGCTTTTTGTACGCTTGACCATCTTTCTGGAGAACCATATACTATTGGCACTCTAATTTCATTTTCGCCTTCTTTTACTCTTGGTTGGATAACATTTTCGAAATAATAATGGATTGCTTCGTCAACATCATATAAGCCAACAGTAGGTTCTTTAAATGAATCATTTTGCCTGTCTATTTGTTTAGACCGTATATCTGATATGTATTTTTTATCTGCCATTATTCGTTATATAATCCATACTTATATCCTGCTCGTATATCGTCTAGTTGTACTCTACTTTTTCTAGTTTGGTGTCCTGAACATATTATAGAAAAACTTGAACCAAATTCTGATCTATCGCCACTTGTAAATCCTTTATCATTTTCTGGATCTTTTCCAACTACAAATTGGTTTTCTACAACAGAGTCTAATTCCCAATAGATATTATTCCACCAAATTGTATCACCAACCTCTAAAACAACGTTTGCTGATGGGGTGCCAATGCTTCCAGCTGGTAATAAATCGTCTCTTAAAAATGAGAATTTTGCAAGTTGATTAACATCCATTCCAAATTCACTTGCACTCCAATCTTGGTCTTCTACGTCTACTAGACATGCAACTCTAACGCCTGGCTTATATACTTTATTTATTGATTCACCGTATAAGTTGGTATTAGAATCATATACAGCGGCTTTAAATATATCAACCTCTATATCTATAATTTTATTTACCAATTCTCTACTTAGTGTTCTAAATAAACTTACATCTCTCTGTCCACCAAATAATGCCATAATATTATCCTATATATATTCCGTATGGAACTTTGTTTAGTGTTTCACCTATAAATTCAGATTCTTCTTTTTGTCTTTCTAAAAGATTTCTTCTAGATGAAGCCTCTAGGTCTTCTCTTAATTGAGAAATTAAATTTTCTTTTTCTACAGCAGCTTCTGATCTCAATGTATCTCCATCAACATTAACTTCTGCTCCTGGAATTGGTATTGCACTATATTTACTTCTAACATTACCTAATAATTCTTTTACTAAGGCAAGTGAATATTTTCTTATCCATTGTTTTCCAGGATGATTAATATCAGAATAAACCATATCATCATATGTTGCATTTGAAAAATCAGTTATTGTATTTGCAACAGTACCGTTTTTGGTTGGATTATTTCTTTCTTCAACTAAAACATATTCTACCCAAAGTTTATATGAGGTTTTTGGATGTGGAAATACTCGTAATCTATTATTTCTTAGTTCAAAGCTATATGCCGATTTACGTATCTGGTCGTTAAACTCTATAGCCTGTACCCTTAATAAATCGTCATACATTGGTAGCATTAAGAAATTTACAGCTGGACTATAATTTCCCCAACCAAAACCACCGAGCATTTGGTCAGTACCTTGTCCTGTTCCAACATATGGATCAAAGAACCTTGTCATTGCTGGAGTACCTTGGTAATATACTTTTTTTATTTCTATATTATCTGTTCCAGCTGTTCCAGATTCTAAATTAAATATTGCAGAATCAGTTAAATCGTATACTTGTTGAGATGCTGTAAGCTGTAATGATGCACTATAATGTGTTGTGTCTCCTCCTACGGATGTTTCTGTTCCATATTTTTGAGCAATTGTCATAACTCTTCCAAAATTTGGAGTTATTTCTTTATGCGTTAGGTTACTACCAGTTGCTGTTCCTTTAAGTGTAAGAAGATTTTCCTTTATATTAAAATAGTTTACTTGACTACCATATTCAGTAATGGCCTCTTCAAAACAAGCAAAAAAGTTTTGGTCTTGTAACTCAATATCTACTATTGGGTAGCCTAAGCGTTTTGCACACCAATCTGTTACTTTTTCAGCGTCTGATTGAAAATTAATATCTGAGTCGTATAAACCAAATGGAGTTTCACCTGGAAAAAATGATGGTGCACCATTGTATATTGTTATATTTGTTGCCATAGTTATCCCTTATTGTCTATATATAAATATAGAAAAAAGCGCTAATAAATTAGGGCCCTTTACTTTATTTTATGATTTATTATGCAGATGGTTAACCTGTAACTACCATTAAATAACCAGAACCAGGATGTGCTATGCTACTACCTGATACCCATAAAGAACCTGTTACTATTGGTGGAGTTGTTGGTAGATTCTCAAAACGTATTTCTGAAAGTGATGCACTTGTATATAATGATGCAGTTGCTGCAGCGTAAATATTTACTGCTCCTGAACCTCCTGATTTTCCTGCAGATATTATTGATGAAGTTATGTTACCACTTACATCAAAGTCTCCTATTACAGCTTGACTTCCAGATACCAGTAATGCAGTATTTGTTCCAAACACACTAACATCTGCATGGGGATTGTTGAAGCTACCACTAACAGTTATTGTTGTGAAACCATTAAATTTCAATCTATTGACAGATGCAT
>Ga0075443_10001142_pt1 | contig 10981 bp, 6 predicted proteins | sample CoawatmetaG00DNA_3_FD_71583 | JGI IMG/M metagenome (GOLD analysis project Ga0075443, IMG submission 71583) | Marine microbial communities from the West Antarctic Peninsula - Coastal water metaG006-DNA | ecosystem: Environmental > Aquatic > Marine > Coastal | place: Atlantic Ocean: West Antarctic... | reverse complement strand
ACTTTTTTAAGTTCTTCTCTCATTCTTTTAAAGAAAGGAGCTAATTCTTTGTACTTTTTACCAGTCATTTTAATTACTGCATTATTAAATACTTTACTTGCTTCACGGTTTTTCGCTTTTTTCTCTTCTTTAGTAATATCTCCACTCTTTTGTGCTTTTTGAGATTCACCGTAAGCTAAAACCATTGTTGTTCTAACTTCTGTAAGTTCTTTTTGCTGTGCATCATTTAAATTAAATTCTTGTGCTGCTGCTTCTACAAAATATGCACTTTGTCTTTCTTGGTATTTATTTTGACCATAAGAAGTTGAAAATGCTACTACTAGTAATAATGTTAAAACGATTTTTTTCATAATACTTAAATTTTAATATTTGTTTATAATTATTTTTTTCTTCTTTATCTATCTCAACTTTTTTGCCATACTCTTATATACTCTATTTGATATTCTGCATTAGTTTTTAAATCTGCTGCTGTAGGAATTCCTAACCAAGGAAAAGTTTCTGAATCAAACCAAATCCAATAAGGTGTATCTGTAACCCATTTATCAGGATTTGCGCCATTATTTGTTAGTTCAGATTTTAAAATCGTGCCTTCTGGATGCAAAACTCCATCTATATAAATTTTTATGTATTCTGATGTCCAATCGAAACCATAAACATGAAAATCATCTGCCGTATTTTTTTCAATTTGAATATTATCTGTAAAAACAGGCCCTTTTCCATTTGGTGAATAATAGAAATTATCAGGATCCCAGCTTATAATATTAAATTTTAATCTTTTTTTCCAAGAAGTATTTGTTTTATGACCACCAAACATTTCGAACATATCTAATTCTGATGATTTTGTTCCTGTAGTCCAAAAAGAACTCGTTATTTGAGCATCTGCAGATTTACATTTAATTTCCATATAACCATATGTAAATTGTTTTTTACTAATAACAGCTGCTGTAGTTATATTTTCATATTTATAAGTAACTCCGTTTACCGTTTGTGTTTTAGTAGAATGAAAATCAAAACTTGGCTCCCATTTTGTGAGAATTTTCAACTTTTCATCTTCCACAATTGCATTATTTATAGAAAATTGAGAAGGAGCTCTACCAATAAAATTAGATTTGTAAACGCCATTTTCTCCTTGAATTTGCCATTTATCTTTATCTAAAGTATTTGTATCAAACTCATCACTAACTTTAGTGTTTAAAGCCCATTTACCTTCATTAGTTTGATCTGATAAAGGATAGTCTGAATTAATAGAAACCACGACTCCCTCTTCTTCTTCCCCTCCTGCTGATACATCTTTAAAACCACCACTATCGTCTCCACAGGAAACAAACATAAATGGAATTAAAACTACTATTAAAATCTTAAAAAATTTCATTGTAAAATATTTTATTTCTTTTGCCAAACCCTCATGTATTCTATTTCATAATCAACAACCCCATCCTCCTTTTTATCTTCAGGGCTGTTTAATTCTAAATCTTCTTTACTATCTGGTACACCATGCCAAGGAAACGTTTCTTGATCTAACCAAATAGATATTGGCCCGTTTAAAACCCATCCATTTGGCAAGTTTTTCTCTTTAGCATATGTATCTACTTGCTCTTTAGTTGCACCTGTTTTATATTTTCCATCAACATACAATTTCAAACCATCTTCATTCCATTCTATTCCATATACATGAAAATCATCTGCAACTCTAAAACCATAATCTAAATGTTCTGTAAATACCGTTTTACCTTTTCCCTCTTTAGTCCAATCATGAATAGACCACCAAAGTTCTCTATCTTTTCCGTTTGCTTCTTTTCTTTCTTGTCTATGATCTCCAAACTGTTCAAAAATATCTAATTCTGTTTTGCTACCTATTCCCCAAAAAGCACTTGTAATTTCTGCATCTGCTGCTTTACTTTTAATTTCCATGTAACCATACTTGAACTCTACACGACCAATAAAACAAGCGGTCGTTAAATTTTCAAATTTTGCAATTTGTCCTTCTTTTTTACCCCAAGGTTTTTGCTTATCATCAGAAAAAGGAAAATCTGGTTCCCAACGAGTTTCTAACATTAACTTTCCGTTTTCTAAACGATAATTTCTGCCTGAAAACTGAGAAGGTGCACGACCTTTCCAAACTTTTTTATTTGGTTTATCTGGATGTTTATAAAATGGTTTTCCGTTCTCAAACTTCCCAACGATATACCATTTGTCTTCATCTATTTCATTATCATCAAACTCATCACTAATATCTTTTCTTAATTTCCAATTTCCAGTATTTTGAGGATCTGAAAAAGGCACTACTTTTTCTTTTGAATCTTCTTTATTTTGTAAAGTTTTTTTTTGATTACCACATGACAATACAAATAAGATTGTAAAGAAAAAAAGAGAAAATTTAAATTTACTATTCATTTATTCTAATTTTTGGTTAAATAAATTAACCTTTTAATATTAACTTAAACAAAGTAAATTTAATTCTAAATATAAAAATTCTTGAAATTTACCCCCTATTAATTAGAAATTACCTAATAGATAATTCTTACTCTATGATTAGTGAATACTATTTAGACTTAATTAAGGGAAATCTTTAATGTAAGAGTGCTAATAATTTCTCAGCAAAAGCAATTCCCATTCTTTTTTGACCTTCTGTATTATAATGCAGATTGTCTTTGTGCTTCGGGTAATCTGACCAACTCTTATCTATAGATGTTTTTACAATTGAAATGTTTGAATCTGAATTTGCAACTGCTAACATTGCATTTCTAACTTGCTCTGGGCCTATTTTATATTTTCTTGGTAACACGTTTACTTGCCCAATAATAAATGGCAATTTTTTATCAAATTCCTTTCTATACCCTGAAATTAATTTTTGCAAATTTTCTTTATATGAAGTTGCTGTAATTTCTTTATTCGTATCACTTTCTCCTTGAAACCATAAAGCACCAAGAATTTTATAACTTCTTCCTTCTCCTTTTAATTTCTTGAGGTTTCTTTGGATGTTTTTAATATGCTCTTCATACAATTTTAAGCTTTTTCTAACCTCACCTCGTTCTGCAATATTTGCTTTTTCTTGCGTCCATTCTGTATTCCAAGCACCATATAAAGAAGTACCACCAACTGCTTTTTTTATGAATAAATAATGCTGATTTGGGTTTGCTTCTGCCAATGTTAAGCCAAAAAATAATTCTGGTCCAAATTGTTTGGATACTAAAGAAAGTGGTTTTACTTTTTCATCAGAGTTATCTGAAACACTTAATAAAACTCTGCCTGACACTTTTTTAACCCTCTCTTTTATAGCTTCATTTAATTCATTAGAAATACCTCTGCCAGCCATATTAGATTGACCAGAAAGTAAAACAACATGAACTTCTTCTTGCGATGAACAAGAAAAATTCATCAGAATAAAAATAGTAAGTAAAAAAAATCGCATCAATTTTAGTTTATCATTTTAATTAACTCTTCTGCAAACTTTATTCCTAATCTATTTTGACCTTCTGCATTGTAATGAACATTGTCCGTATGTTTAGGATAATCTTGCCAATTTCTATCTGTAGTTGTTTTTATTAAAAAAGTGTTCTTAATTTTTTCTGAAGCAATTTCCATTTGATTTCTCACAGTTTCTGCACCACCTTTCACTCCATATCTAGAATTTATTTGCCCAAATACAAAAGGCATTTCTATTTCATTAAATGTATTTCTGTATTTTGAAACCAATTTCTCTAAATTTTCTGCATACATATTTGCCGCTTTTCTTAAAACTGCATCATTTTCTCCTTGCATCCAAGTCAATCCAATAATTTTATAAGATTTACCTTTCTCTTTTAAAATGTTTAAATTTTGGTTGATTAAATCAATATGTTGTTTCATCAGATTCCAACTTTGTTTTTTTTCGCCTTTTTCTACTTCTTTGGCTTTTTCTATAGTCCAATCTGGGTTCCAAGCACCATACAAAGCAGTTCCTCCTTTTGCATGTTTTATCAATAAAAATTCTTTCTTCGGATATTTCTCTGCCAAGGTTAATCCTATTAATAATTCTGGACCAAAACGTTTTGTGAAATCATATTTTTTACTTGGCTTATTTTTATACCAAGACAATGATTTTTGTAAGGTGTTAGACTGACTAATAAAAACTCTATCGGCAACTTTTTCTATTCTTTTTCTGATAGATTCATCTAATTTATCATAATTTCCTGCACCAGCCATATTCGATTGTCCAGCTAACAAAACAACATAAACATCTTTCTTTTCTTGTACTATTATTTTTGAAGATGAGCAAGAATAAAACCCTATCAAAATAACTAAATATATAAACTTTCTCATACTATAATTTTTCAGCCAATTCTATATCAATAAAACGAAAACCACCTAAAGGAATTTCAATCTCAACTTTAGAATCTTTATCAACTTTAAATTCTTCTCCGTTCAAGATATCAGTCAATTTTACAATTTTAATTTTATTGATTTTTACTTTTGCAACTGCTTTATTAGGATTTATATAACCATTTTCAACAATTGTTAAACGTAAATGTTTTGTACCAATTTGAGCGACAACCCAACCAACATTACCAGAAACAGTAATAGGTATTAAAGAAGCACTTTTTTTAATATCTTCATCGATAACTTTATAATATTCATTTGGTGCATACGTCGTTTTTCCATCTGCTGAATAATAATTTTTACCATCTGAATAATATTCTTTCATGATGTTTTTATACCAAGGATGAATATTTTCAACCAATGGCTTTCTAACAGCTTTTTTGTCAATAAAAACACCTTTTTGAGGCGGCGTAATTAACACCATTCCATTTTTGTATTTCGGAATAAAATTTAAACGCCTTTCATTTGCTCCAGCGGCATATTTAGAAAAATCCCATTCTAATAAAGGTGCTCCTGGCCATGTTCCGTTTAATCTACTAAAAGCAAAAGGTGCTTTCTTTTTTTCATTTTTATCGAAAAATGTTACCCATTTTACATTACTAGCTTCCTCTAAATAATCGTGATCTGGATTTGTAATACTTAAATGTACAGGAGAAAAACTTAAAATTTCTGAACGTTTTGGTACATAAATAGCACCTTGTGCTACTAAATCCCAAAGCAGACTCATGTATTTTTGATCCACAGGAAAATTATCTATATACTGTGCACCACTAGAAATGGTATACACCATCGTTCTTAAAAAGTGGTTTGGTAAAGTTTGATTTGAATGCTGACGTAAACGATCGAAACTTGTGTTGTCTCTTGCACAGCGTGCTCCCCAACTATCTACTGCCCCACTAGACCATAAACCTAATCGAGAAGTAAAACTTAATTCCATTGATTTGTCTGTTGTTTCTTCCATCGCAGGCACAAATACATTAGCATATTTACCCGATGCTAAAGGTTGCCATTTATCCATATACACACTAGATTGCCAAAATAAATGTTTGTTACGCATATATAAATTGGCATTTCTAGTTTTTGCATAGTCTGCTAATGGTAATAATAAATCATTCATTACAAATTTAAAAGCATCTGAATGGTCTTCAACTTCAGGATATATAATAACAGTCTTATTTCCGTTTGCAATATCAAACCCTTTTTTTGTAGTTTCTACTTGATACATATATGGGTCATTACCATGACCTCCCCAATAAGAAATTCCTTTTCCGTTAGATTGTTTTTGTTTTTTGGTAAGAATAGCTAAAACTTCTTCTTGTGATAATCTATACTTCATTCTACCATCACGCTTGTTTTTATAAATCTCACTAGGCATTGCAGAACGATCCCAATTTTCTTTATCAAAATTACCACCGTTTAAAAATATTGGATTATAGTACTTCCCTTCAATTTTATCTATTGCAGCTCCTACTCCTGACTTCTTTCTTCGTTCAGACATAAAGTAAACTGTCGCAGATTCTTTTTGATAAGCAGGTTTGTCAAACTTTTTTAAATTGTCTTTAATAGTTTTAGAATTTGCAAGAATGCTTTGTATTTTCCCTGGAGGATTTAACTTTTTAAAATCTTTTTTCCAGTTTTTATCATCAAAATCTATAATATGAATAGCACTACCACCACTTTGTGCACTTGCTAAAATCATCTTATTTGCATTTGGGTCTTTGTACATGTCATTAAACGAAAACCGTGTAGGTACTACCTCTGCATTTGCATCTTTATCTCCAAGATTATTAATTAAAATATTACTTCCAAATAGTGTTACATAAGCGAATTTTCCTTCGTTTTTAAAAACATCAGTTTGAATAACACGATACATTCCTCTTTTTAGAGAAGCTTTATCTTTTGCTTTTCTTAAATCAATAATTGATTGTTTTTCAGGATTTTCAATACTAATTTTTGTGAAATGCATTCCTTTTGCTTGCGCTCCAACACGTCCCATTAATACTTCGCTATTTCCCTTTTCATCAACAACGCCAACTTTTAAATCTCCATAAGGACCACGTTTTTTTATTTTTATAGTTTTATAAGGTAATTTTTCTAAAGGATTAAAATAGTATAAAGTTCCATTACCATTCATGCTATTCTGAACTCCATGAACAACTAATATTTCTTTACCATTTAGTTTTGCTGGTCTTAAAAAGTTTGTTAGGTGTAATCCCTTTGGAGGCAATACTTTTTTTGCTTTACTATAAGGTTTTTCTAAGGAATACGTTTTAGAAGCAATCTCACTAATAAGCTTTCCCTTTGGCGATACATAGTAATAACTATTGTCATAACCTCCACCAACAACATAAGGTTTACCATCTTTATTAATGACACAAACAGCATACATAGGTGCTTCATTTTGTTTAAATTTCCACAATAATTTTCCTTTATTATTTAAACAATAAATAGATCCATCGGCATTGGCTACAAGAATTTCATCTACACCATCACCTGAAATATCTCCTGCCCAAAGATCATGATTCATAAAACCAGAAAGTTCATTTCTCCACAATTCTTTTCCATCATAAGAAACCCCAATTACAGTTCCTTCGTAACTACTTGCAACGATGTAAGTCTTCCCTTTATTTTGAGCTGTTCTTACTTTAGAAATTGTAAGTCCTGTTTCTATACTAACAATTGCTTTGTCTAATTTTGCACTATTAATTTTATTAGAAGAGCAACTAATAGAGAATAATAAAAGCGTAGCAAGTAACACATGAATTCTTTGAAAATAATGATTCATATTTTTATTTTTTTTTGAAATATTTTTACTAATTATATTGAAACAAAGTTTTTAAGCAAAATAAACATAAACACCTATTACAATTACAAAAATAGCAATACCTACTTGTTTTGTATATTTCCAAGGAGTAATATCTACTTGTTTTGTGTATTCTTGTATGTAAGCTTCTTCTCTTGGTTTTATCTTTCCAATAACTAGCATTATTGCAACATTCAATATAAATAAAATTGCCATTACATCTAAAAAATGCGGATACGCTTGTGCTTCAACTAAAACTAAAACTGCTTTATCTGTTACTCCTGATGCTTTTGCAGCATCTAATGCATTATTTATAAAATAAGGTTGCATAAAAAACTGACTAATTATATACAATGCACAACCAGAAACTAAACCAATTTTGGCAGCGATTGCTGGTACTCGTTTTGTTAAATATCCAACAATAATAATAGAGAAAATAGGAATACTATAAATACCATTAATTTCTTGTAAATAGTCAAACAAACTACCTGCATTTGCAATTAATGGTGCAATAAACATTGCTGCTATTGCTAATATAACACCAAAAGTTTTTCCGTATTTTACAACCGTTTTTTCATCTGCATCTTTATTAATATGCTCTTTATAAATGTCAATTCCAAAAAGAGTTACAGAACTATTTAAAACACTATTAAATGAACTTAAAATAGCTCCAAACAATACTGCCGCAAAGAAACCAACCCAAGCACTTGGCAATACTTTTCTTACCAATTCTGGATACGCACTATCTGCACTTTCTAAATTTCCGTCAAATAAATGAAACGCTATTAGACCTGGTAATACAACAATTATTGGCCCTAGTATTTTAATAAATGAAGCTAATAACAATCCTTTTTGACCTTCTTTTAAATCTTTTGCCCCTAAAGCTCTTTGTATAATTTGTTGGTTTGTTCCCCAATAGAATAATTGTACTAACATCATTCCTGTAAAAATGGTATAAAATGGCACTGGATCTGATGGACCTCCCATTGATTTAAATTTCTCTGGATTTTCTGCAGTTAGTGTATTTAAACCGTCTAAAATACTTCCATCACCAATCATTATTAAACCAAATATTGGAATTAAAATCCCTCCAACTAATAATCCAACAGCATTTATAGAATCTGAAACTGCAACAGCTTTTAAGCCACCAAAAACAGCATAAATAGAACCAATAATTCCAATTCCCCAAACGCAAATCCAAATAGATTGAGTATGAGTTACTCCTAATAATTCTGGCACATCAAACATACCACTTATTGCTAAAGAACCAGAATATAAAATTACTGGAAGTAGTACAACTACATAACCAGACAGAAACAATACTGAGGTTAGTGTTTTTGTGGTGACATCGAATCGTTTTGCTAAAAAACCAGGTACAGTTGTTAAACCACCTTTTAAATACCTAGGTAATAAAAACATTGCAGTAATTACCATTGCAATTGCTGCTAAAGTTTCCCAAACCATTACAGATAAACCACTTTGATATGCAGCGCCATTTAAACCTACTATTTGCTCTGTAGATAAATTAGTAAGTAATAGAGAACCTGCAATTACACCTGCTGTTAAACTTCTTCCTCCTAAAAAATAACCATCTGATGATGACTCTTCTGTATTTCTTGTTTTTAAATAAGCAATCACTGCTACTAATATTGTAAAACCTAGAAATGTAATTATTTGCATACTATTTTTGTTTGGTTAATTGTTTTGTTAAAATAAAAACTACCTTTATTTCAATACTCTTTTTAGATATAAATTTATTAATATGATATCGTAAATATCATTTTTAGATATAAATCACAATTTATTTTAAGTAAATATAAAGTAGCTGAGAGTATATAGCTACTTTATTTATTTTAAAAAATTAAAGCCTGCTGATTTTAAATCTCCTGATTTTGCTAAAATAGAAATATCCAAAGAAGTACCAATCTTAATTAATGCAGTTGCAATACCTGCTTCTGCTTTTATAACATCTGGGTTCATAATTTCTGCATCACCTTTTAAAGTAACAGTTACCTCTTCTGAATAATCAGTATTAATTGTTCCATTTTCATCAACAGCAGCTATGTAACAAAACACAACATCATTAACACCAACTATTGGTTTCTTTCCACTTTCATCAATCCAAATTTTTAATTTAGTTGGTTTCTTTGGTGTTTTAACAATGTCTTCAGAAACTTGTTTTCCGTTAATAAAACCAATAGCTTTTAAAGTTCCAGCTTCAAAAGATGGTATTTTAAATGTAAATGGTGGATGATTTAGTTTATCTGTATTTTTATTTTGATCTGGTTTTTGAGTTGCAATTAATTCAGCATTTAAAAATAATTGTACCTCATCTGCATTTGAAAATACTTTTACATCCAATGGCGATTTTTCATTCCAATACGTTGCAATTTCTAATACATTTCCTTCACTTACATCTTTTTGACTTTGATAAAAATAATATCCGAATTTTGGCAATCGAAACAAATCCATCACACCTGAATATTCAATATCATCATGATAACCTCTATTATAATCATACATTACCCAATAACTATCTGAATATGCAACTGTTTGCATATTCTCATTATGAGATTCTTGTAAATTATAAGCCATATTTAACAAACGCTTTTCTCCATTTGCTCTTGCTTGTCTGCTACTTAATTCTGCACGTAAAGCGTTTGGTAATTTATCTTGATTTAAGCCTGCGTTTTTAGAATGATATTCCCAATCGCCATATTCAGAAACTGAATAAGGTTTGTCTTTTAACTCATGAGGATGTAAAATTCTATGCTGACGTGCTTGAAAATAAATATCATAAACATCATCCATCCAACCACAAGAATATATATTCTCACCAGGATATTCTGCATGCGTAATTCTATTTAATTCTTCCATAAAAGGAACTGTCATTGCTTTCGTTTCATTTAAAGAAACTTCCCAAGCCAAAACAGAAGGTCTGTTTCTATCTCTTCTTATTAATTCTGTAGCAGATCTATAGCAATACTCTCTAAAAGCATCTGTATCATTGTAATATTGCCAACCCATAATTGCATCTACAACTACGATTCCTAATTCATCACAAGCATCTAAAAATGCTGGTGATTGTGGATAATGAGACAATCTAATATAATTGAAACCAGCCTCTTTTATCTTTTTTGCATCTCTATATTGCGCATTATCAGACAAAGCATAACCTATAAAAGGATACTCTTGATGACGATTTACACCTCGTAAAAATGTTTTTTCACCGTTGATATACAATTGCTGATTGTTATCAAAAGTAAAAACACGAATTCCGAAATTTGTTGTTTCTGAATCAATTTCATTTTCGCCTATAAAAACTTTTGTTTCTAATTGATACAAATTAGGTTTTTTTGGAGACCATAACTTTGCATTATTTAAAGTGAATAATTCTTTGATTTCAACATCACTTTCTGGGGCTATTCTTTTGGTTGATGAATTTTCTTTTACCAAATTTCCATCATAAAAAACACTTTGTACAACTTTAATTTCTTTTACCTCTTTTTCTTCGTTGATAATATGTGTTTTTACAGCAACTTCAGATACTTCTTTTGAAACTTTTGGAGTGGTTATAAAAATACCTCCACCAGCTACTTTTTTTGCTAAAACAGCATCAGAAATATATACTTTTTCAGAAATATGTAACCAAGCATTTCTATACAAACCACCATACATATTAAAATCTAAACGCTTTAAAGGTTTTGGACCAGTAACTTTATTATCGGTATTATCTAATCTTATAGCTACTACATTATCGCCTTTTTTTACATAGTTTGTAATATCTACTTTTACTGGTAAATACCCTCCATGATGTTC
>Ga0075443_10001139_pt1 | contig 10994 bp, 8 predicted proteins | sample CoawatmetaG00DNA_3_FD_71583 | JGI IMG/M metagenome (GOLD analysis project Ga0075443, IMG submission 71583) | Marine microbial communities from the West Antarctic Peninsula - Coastal water metaG006-DNA | ecosystem: Environmental > Aquatic > Marine > Coastal | place: Atlantic Ocean: West Antarctic... | reverse complement strand
GTGATGTCCTGACTGACACCAGTTGCCACGCCATCAGCACCGTTGGTAGAAAATTGCTGAGTACAGCCTAGCGCTGATTTGACAGGGGAGGCCGGGGTCAGGTCGCCCAGCCCCGTAATTGCTGACGCTTGAATAGCGGTACATCCAGCCCCTGGAAATGAACCATAACTTGCGTCCAGATAAGCGAAGCTGCCACCTAGGCGCAGATTATCCGTTGCCTGCCATTTCACATCCATTTCAAAACCATCGACGTCCGATGAGGCTGCGTTGGCGACCACAAAGCCGAGGCCAACAAATGTCGATACCTGCTGATCTTTATATTCGCTAGTAAATAGAGCCCAGTTAAAGGTCATGGCGCCGTCTAGCAAGGTATGCTTACCACCAATTTCAAAAGACGTCGCAGTCTCGTCGTCATAGGACCAGCCCAGACCTGGCGCGGTTCTATCAGGAACATAGTCGGTCGAGAGGTTGGTGCCGTCACCTACCCCCACACTGGCTAGATAGGCGCCTGTACCAGCCACTTCTCTACTGAGAACAATTGGCTTTTGATCATCGACGGAGTTGAATCCACCACTTTTGAAGCCTTCTGAAAAGCTCGCATAAAACATGCTGGTATCAGAGGGCTTCCACTCTAGGCTCATGGCAGGCGTCAACTGCTCGGTGGAGCGGCTGTCATCAAACGCGTGATTCCAGGTTCCGAAAAGGCTGACCAATAACGTTTCTGCAAGAGGGTCAGTGGTTGGCGTTCCAAGTCCGGACGTGGGGGATGTGTCTGTAGAGCCTGGAAGGCCGTAGGTGTTGGTACTGTTTTTCATCCAGGCCATTGCGTCCTTGTCTTCCTTGGTATAGCGCAAACCGCCTGTTAGGCTCAGAGTCTCGCTAATATCATAGGTGCCCTGAAAGAACACGGCTACAGCTTCTGACTCTTGTTCCCAGTAAGAAACGCGTCCCATGTTCATCCACATGGTTGAGCCGGGAACCCCTGCTGCAAACGCTGTCGGTGTACCCGAAAACGTGTTAATGAGGTTAATACCGCCAACCTGTGTTGGGTTAAAGGCTAAAAGCGTGGGCGAGGGCGCCACACCAGGAAAGTTGGTTAGCCCTAGGGGCAGACCAAAGGTACCTGTGACAGCTACGACACGGTCAATTTTCTGTGTCTGCTCTTCCCAGTAGGCCCCAGCGATAAACGAGAACTTACCATCAGTCGGCGAGGCTATCCGGAACTCTTGACTGTTCTGCTCGTACTCGGAAATATCACTGCGACCAATAAAGGTAATAGCCATGCCGTCGGCATCGATACCATCTTCAAAGTTGTATTTCGCTTGGCCGGTCACCGATGTCAGAGTGTAGCCATTGGCCAGCTCGATCTCAATATTGAGCGAGGTGTCTTCGGTCTCCGTATCAGTACCCTCAGGTTTTTCGCCGCCGCTACTGCAAAGCGAAGATGATCGCCCCAAGGAGGCCTCTAGGGCGCAGCCCCCAAAAGATACTGCGTCGCGGTAGGCGCTAATCTCGCCTGCGGCAACGGCGGGCGCAAATTTTGGGAATGCCGAAGTGTACAAATTACCAAAAACTGGGTGGTTTACGCCCAGCATGACCCCATACATTAACTGTTGGGCTGTACCTAAATTTTCCACTGGCGAAAAAGTAGTCACCGCTATGTTTGAGCCAGCTCGTACATGCTCGCTCTGAGCATGCTTAAATTTCACGCTAATGTTGTCGCTCGGCTCCCAAGATGCACTGAGGCGCCACATATTTTCGTCTACTGTGGGTGAGTCGGCACCAGTATAATTATTCGGCAGGTAACCATCACCTTGGCGGTCTTTGTAGGCAAACCTAAAGGCCAATGTGTCTGAAACAGACCCAGCGATATGCCCTTCAGCTATCTCGCCGCCGAAAGACTCTTTGTTTACGGTGATTTTGCCACCAAATTCATCGCCGACGTTTGCTGACGCTGAGGTTACATTAATCGCGCCTGCCAACGTATTTTTGCCGAACAAGATTCCCTGAGGACCTGCAAGTACTTCGATTTGCTGTAGGTCAAACAAACCGGTTCGATATTGGCGACCCTTTGCCATATGAATTCCGTCGACGTAGAGGCCTACTGATTGCTCAAATGACTGCTGAGCACCGGGTCCTATGCCGCGCATATAAACACCCGTGGCGACAGGATTTTCTGAAATGCCAATATTCGGTATGTAGGCCGACAAGTCAGCAAAGCTGTTGATAGCCGCATCATTTATTTTTTTGCCTGACAGTGCAGTCATCGAAATGGGCACATCTTGCAGACTTTCAGCTCTTTTTTGTGCGGTAACAATGACTTCTTCTAGCTGCGCTGCGTAGGCGGAACCTGAGACTGATGTTACAGCTAAGGCTATACCTACATATTTAAAAAATGATTTACTCTTCATATTTTTCCCCCAGTTTAGGCTAATAAAATTTAATCTAAACTCTGTTAGTTATTATACTTTTTTAAGATTAGTGATGATCAGAAAGGACCACTACTAAACATTTACATTAATAATTCTTAGAGATTAATGCGCTCGCAAATTAACAGTACGACAAACAAGTATTCAGGTTTACACAATTTTTAAATAAGTATGCATAATATATTGATTTTTTAAGGAAAAACTCTCTGAAAGATAGATGGAAAAGACAATACGGATATAAATTTAATGATGTGAATATAGATAACGTAGGATAGCTTGATATTTCATCAGATTGACTTTTATAAATTGGGTTTTACTGGCTAGTGACAATAAATAGTTCGACTAATTCTTCGCTCAGGGATTTTCGGGGATCATTCAGAGGGTTTTTAAAAAATGACGGTATGCCGCCTAATCGCACAATGATAGTTTGGGTTTTGGGATTAATCATGATCAACTGCATGCCCATGCCCTCAAGCCAAAAAACATCCGGATAATCTGTCATTCCAGTATAAACATGATAACCGTAATAATTGTCAGTAGACCGGTTGGTAGCCTGCACATAAAACTGTGGGGGCGTAAGCGTGTCGGTGACCATTTTCTCTAGCCATTGCGCCGGCACAATTTGCCTGCCCTCTTTTATGTTTTCGGCATCTAAAGACCCCCTCGGCGCGAATCTAGACCGAATACAAATAGTTAAAGGTTGGCTTGATAAACGCCGCCAGCTTCATGAAAAAGTATATAATGTCGCATGGGCCGCTGTGAGAGTGCCAGATGAAAAAACAGGATTTTTGAGACCTATAGGCTCAACTGTAAGTGAAGAGGATGCGACGTATGATAACTCTATCGGCGATTATCATTTATCAGGCATTTGGACAGACCCAGATTTTGATGAAGGGCAGAGGAGTTTCCATTATTGCCGAGTTATAGAGATACCGAGACCAAGATGGACTCTCAAAGACGCTGTTTTCTTTGATATTAAATTGCCAGATGAAGTTCCGAAAGTGATTCAAGATAGAGCCTATACATCACCTATTTGATATCAGCCGAATTAATAGTAAGTGTTTGTGATTAGTTCATTCAGGCACGTTACTGAACAGATAAATAAAAAATGAGGATACAAGTATGAATTGTTACCAACTGTTTAAAGTCACCGCACTCTCGCTGCTGCTCCTATGTATGTCTGGCTGCGATAGGGCGTCTGAGGTTACTCCGGCTGATAACGCGGCGGCTGCAGAAGCTCAGAGCCTAGGCAAGATAAGCGATTCGACTGTTGAGGAGGGTAGCTATTCACCGCCGGTGCGCAATCCCACGCCTCAACTATATTGGGGCGACACGCACCTGCACACCCAGCTATCAGCCGACGCCTACCTCACGGGAACTCGCTTGACCAGCGAAATTGCCTTTCAGTTTGCCCGTGGCAAGATTGTCACCGCGGATAACGGGATGCGTGTAAAGCTGCGCCGCCCACTGGATTTTCTTGCTATTGCTGACCACGGAACCAGCCTTGGGATTTTCCCTCGGTTAATGGCCAATGATCCAGCATTGGCGGACTGGGAGGTGGGCAAGCGCTGGAGCGCGTACCTGCAAGCGGGTAATATTGAAGACTTGATTAATGAGTGGGCGCCTAGTATGAATTCGGTTGACCCCAAATTCCAGAATACCCCGAAAGTGCGAGCATCTATCTGGGAACACAGCGTAGCTACCGCTGATGCCCATAACGAACCGGGATTATTTACCGCCTTTGCTGCCTACGAATGGACGTCGGCGCCAGACGGTAATAACCTGCACAGGGTAGTGCTGTATAAGGATGGCGCAGAAAAGGTGACACAGACTCTGCCCTTTACCGCGCAAGATAGCCCGGATCCTGAGCAGCTTTGGTCATTCTTTGAGGACTATGAGCGCTTGACGGGGGGCGAGGTGCTCGCCATTCCACATAACAGCAATGTCAGTAACGGCCGTATGTTTTCTCCGCAGCGTGAGAATGGTAGCCCGTTAGACAAACAATATGTGGCGCATCGCGCGCGATGGGAGCCGGTGCTTGAGGTGACTCAGGTGAAGGGGGATTCCGAGACCCACCCCTATCTCTCCCCTGAGGACCCCTTTGCCGATTTCGAGACCTGGGACGAGGGAAATATTGCCATGTCAGCCCTTAAGGAACCTTGGATGTTACAATATGACTATGCGCGATCTGCCCTTAAAGATGGCTTGGCCTATGAGGCGGCGCTGGGTGTCAATCCGTTTAAATTCGGCATGATCGGCAGTACCGACTCGCACACCGGACTGAGCACATCGGACGAGAATAACTTTTTCGGTAAGTTTTTAGAGTCTGAACCGAAGCCTGATCGTGTCACGGAAAAAATGGCTGGCGTCTTGCAAGAAAGCTGGCAGTTGGGTGCCGCCGGATTAGCCGCTGTTTGGGCCGAAGAAAATACCCGCGAAGCCCTGTTTGCCGCTATTAAGCGGCGGGAAGTGTATGCCACCACTGGTCCTCGCATCGAGGTTCGCTTTTTTGCCGGTTGGGCGTTTAACCCACAAGATCTTCAGTCCCCCGATCTATCGGTTGTCGGATATCACAAAGGCGTTCCCATGGGCGCCGATCTGGCAAGTGCACCAGATGGACAGTCGCCGAGCTTTTTATTGGCGGCCAGCAAAGATCCTGACGGTGCCAATTTGGATCGAATTCAGGTCATCAAGGGTTGGGTCGATAGCGCAGGCAAAACGCAAGAGAAGGTCTATGATGTTGCCCTTTCGGGCGGGCGCAATGCTGACCAATCCGTGGGCACGAGTGTCACATTGGAGGACGCCTCGTATACAAATTCCATCGGCGTCAGTGAGTTTGCTGAGGTTTGGGTGGACCCCGATTTTGATCCCGAATTAAGAGCATTTTATTATGTACGGGTACTGGAGATTCCGACCCCCCGCTGGACCGCATACGATGCTCATCGATTTAAAGTCGCGCTCGAAGAAAATGTCAGAACCGTCGTGCAGGACCGAGCCTATACTTCAGCTATATGGTATACGCCATAAATCGGTAACAGCTAAATTTACTCACAGTCTTCGTAGCCTGACGCAAGGCATCTTGCAGCCAAGCGTTGGGCATCGTCGATCTGTCGCTGACTCATCGACGCTTGGATATTGCCGAGGTTGCGCGAGGCCATCTCATAGCCTTGCTTTTTTGCAAGGGCGTACCACTTGACGGCTTGAGTATCGTTTTCTTTGACGCCATCACCATAGGCATACATTAGGCCGAGACTGAACTGTGCCATTGCACTACCCTGCTTCGCAGCACGTCTCAGCCATTTCAATGCCTCTGCGCTGTTCTCTGTAGTACCCTCGCCATTGGCATACATCACTCCAAGGTCGAGCTGGGCATCGGGGTGACCCCGCTCTGCAGCTTTGCGGTACCACTTGAGCGCTTCGACAGTGTTCTTTGGAATACCTAAGCCAAGTTCATAGATTAGGCCTAGATTAAACTGCGCATTTAATTGACCCTGCTCAGCCTTTAATAGGGTGGTTTTGAAGTCATCTGTTCCCGTCTCAGCCATGATAGGCATGGATACTGGGAGCATGAAGACGATGACAATCAAGAGAATAGTGATTTTCATTGGCGATCCTTCGCTCAGCACTGTCTTTGAACTATAGACGAATTCGCCGAAAATGCTTGCCGATAACTGCGTTATTGTATGTTGCCGCCCGATGACCCTGCGACGGCTAAAACAAAGCCTCCCAGACTTTAAAGCCTGTCAAAATGCAAGACTACTAGAACGACGCACTCTATTTTGATGTATGGATCACGGACCACTCTGCCACGGAACACGGAAGCCCGCATTGTTAATGTGACTGTTTAAGCGTTATAGTTTATTTTATCTAACAGCACCATGAGGAATGCCCCATGCTGGAGAATTTTGAACGTTATCCTCTTACCTTTGGCAAAACACCGATAGAGTATCTGCCGCGCCTCACAGAAGCCCTAGGTAGCACAGTGCAGATCTACGCGAAACGTGATGACTGCAATTCGGGACTGGCCTGCGGCGGTAACAAACTGCGTAAACTTGAATACATTGTCCCCGACGTGATCCTGTCTGGTGCCGATACATTAGTCTCTATCGGTGGTGTGCAATCAAACCATACGCGGATGGTTGCGGCGACGGCGGCAAAGATTGGAATGAAATGCCGCTTGGTACAGGAAGCCTGGGTGCCTCATGAAGATGCTGTCTATGATCGAGTGGGCAACATTATGATGACTCGCCTGATGGGCGCAGATAGTCGGCTGGTGGACGAAGGTTTCGATATCGGTATAAGAAATAGCTATCTGCAAGCCATTGATGATGTCAAGAACGAAGGCGGCACGCCCTATGGTATTCCAGCTGGCGCATCAACACATCCTCTAGGTTGTCTCGGTTATGTGGGATTTGCCGAAGAGGTGCGCGAACAGGAAGCTGAGCTCGGCTTTACGTTTGATTATTTTATCGTCTGCGTTGTCACTGGCTCAACTCAGGGCGGTATGATCGTAGGCTTCAAGAAGGACGGTCGTGCCGATAGAGTCATTGGAATCGATGCCTCTGGCACGGCGGATCAGACCCGCGCCCAGGTAAAGGACATCGCTAACAAGACATGCGATTTAATTGAGTGTGGCTATAACATTGAGGATGAAGATATTCATATCAACCCTGATTATGCATACCCCGCCTATGGGGTGCCAAGCGCTGAAACTAACGAGGCAATGCGTTTGGCTGCGCGAACAGAGGCGATGATCACTGACCCCGTCTACGAGGGTAAATCTATGCAGGGTATGATCGATCTGGTCAGAAAAGGCTTTTTTGAGGAAGGCTCAAAGGTGCTGTATGTGCACCTTGGCGGCCAACCCGCACTAAATGGCTATGCCTACACTTACCGAAATGGTTAAGGGCTGTTAAGGAATAGACTAAAGGGATCTAACGAAATGCCTAAAGGCCTCTAATGGAATGGCTAAAGGCGTCTAATGGAATGGCTAAAAGCTTCTATGCCGACAGCTAGCAATGCGGTGGCAGAGCCGTTGGAGATGCCTAGTGGGAGGCAGACCCTTGGTTACACTCTTTGGAAGCCTAACGTTTCTCTGCCAGTACCTGTTGTTAGACTCTGACCAGAGGCCGCGTCAGACAGGTGGGACCTCCCTCGCCTTTACGGCTAATTTCTAAGCCGCTGTAAGTGGTAACAGCGCAGCCAGCCGCCTCTAATCGCCTTTTAACGCCCGGCAGGTTTTCCAGCATCAGTGCAGAGCGGGGCGCTATGGCGAGGACATTGCAGCCCATAGGTAGATACTCTTCTTCCGGAACATCGACAAGCTCTATGCCTTGCAATGCTAACCAGTCTATAAAGTTCTGCGGCATAAGAGGTCTGTAGACCAAAGCAAGATCTTTATCCAAGGGTGAGATTATCGACATCAGATGGAGCACGTCATCTGGATGATCAGGCTCTGGCAGTGCCACTATAAATAGCTCAACTCTGTCCCCCAATATATCTTGCAGCTGACGGATACCCTCACGATTAGTGCGCGGCCCAAGCCCAACCGCGGCATGAGTTTCATCTATCCAAATAAAATCGCCACCCTCTAATGTTCCGGGGCTGGTAATACTCCCTGCAATGTTGTGCCCGAGCTTTTCATAGGCCATGGCGTTTTCCGCGGCCTCAGGGGTACGACTTGCGCGACCCATATTGCAAAGTATCAGGCCCTTAGGGCTCACCAAAATACTGTCTCGTGTATAAATGCTATCGATAGTTAGGCAATCGGCCGCCGGCAATTGAATGACTTCAGCATTGTGCAGAACCCTCAGGAAGTTGGAGTATTCAGCGATTGCTAGCGCGAAATCTGGCTTAGAATGAAAGCGCAGTAGCTGCCACTGTGCGGCTAGTGTTTTTTCATCGACAAAGGCATTCTCGGCACTGCGAACCGCAACCTGCGCAATAGTGGAATATTCGTTAAATTTTGACATTTTATTTCTGTTCTCGGACAAGGGCATAGAAAGGCATACCAACCATAATTAACATAAAGGAGTAAAAGACGACTTCCGCGCCTGCGCCCCAAATAGCAAAAAACGAGTATAAAAAAGCGGCGATAGATAACCCGACTGCGCGATTGCGCTCGTGACTTGGGTCATCGCTTTTTAGGAAGTAAAATTCAGCAACCGCCGAAAAGGCATAGGCCATTAGAGTAGATAGCGTTGAAAGCATAGCCATAAACGTAAATGCCTCGACCAGCCCCTTGGTATAATTAAATAGTAACAGCGCAGTGACAAAACATCCGGCAACCATCAGTGAAAAAGTTGGTGTGCCTGCCTGACTGACAGTCGCAAACCTTATAGGGAAAAGATGGTCTTTGGCTGCGGCCAAGGGAATGTTTCCTGCCGTTAAGGTATTAGCATTTAGCGATCCGAGTGTAGAAATAAGGGCTCCAATCGTAATAAATACACCCCCAATCGGGCCCATCATTTTACTCGCAGCCAGACTAAAGGGTGCCGTAGAAACGATTAATTCGTCTGCAGGTACCACCATGGCGATAGTGACGCTGACTAAGAAATAAATCACTAAAATGGTCAGAACTGAGGCGAGTAAAATACGTGGAATTAGCTTGTCGGGTTCGGCCATGTTGTCTGCTGGTACAGCGGCTGTTTCTATTCCGGTAAAGGACCACATCACCAAGGTTGTGACCGTTGCGAGCAGGGCAATAGGGTGCAGCTCAGTCGGGTTTAGCGGGGGCATTATTTCAGGTTCCATATGAATAAAACCCATTACAATCATCACAAGAAGCGGCAGTATTTTCAGTAGAGTCGTGGCCACCTGAAATGTCCCGCTACCATTAACGCTGCGCATGTTTAGCGCGACAAGAGACCAGACTAACACCAGTGCAACCAGCAGCGAAATAACCGACGACTCCGTAATAAAGGGAAAAAAGAAGCCCAGATAGCCAACAAAGGCAATCGCAATGCCCGCAACAGCGGCGATGCAGGCGATCCAGTAGGTCCAGGCGATCAGGAACCCGGCGAAATCGCCTAGCCCAGCCCGAACATAAGCATAGGGGCCGCCCAATTTTGGTATACGGCGCGCAAGGCGGGAGAGGGACAGTACAACCAGTAGACTGCCAGCGCCAGCCGTCAGCCACCCAGCAAGGCCCAGCATACCGTAGGGTGCGAGCAATGTTGGCATCATAAATACGCCTGAACCGATTGCACAGCCCACGGCGATAGACCAGCCGCGCCAAAATCCAATTTCCTTGCCTGAAGTTGCTGTCAGTTTCCTTTGCATACAAAACTCTCTTAGTGAGATCGAACGCGGTAGCGACCAAAGTTTTTGCAGCCTAGCATGGGCCAGTTAATCCTCATCCATAACACTGCGCGCTCTATAATGGCTTCAGGTCGTCTCAATTACAAGAACGCGCAACGGCCCTAACATGCAATTAGAGAGCCCCTGTTGCGGAGTTATGCCTTCGAGCTGTATGAGCCACAAGTCTTGAACTTAAACTCGCGATGAAATAGTTTTAAGGGATTGTAGTTAAAAATGGCATTTAGAGATTATAAATGGCTAGTCAAGCAAGTTTGACCTGACTGTTACGATGCGAGGGGTTTATGGCAGGCCCTTCCGCAGGCTGCTGAGCATACCATGCAGAAGGGCTTATATTGCCGCCGGCAATAGGCTAAAAGCGACTTTTTTAAAGAGACTTTATTGAGGTGAGTTGCCACCAATGGCTATGTCCAGTGGCGGTGGCAGCTTTCTTTTGCCTTCCTCATTAATACCCGGATCGTCAGGAATCAGTTGGCCCGCGATGTAACGAATGTCACCGGTAAGCTTTTCATCGTCGCCATAGGCTACCTGCATCAACTCCTCTATTGCCTCTGCATCCTTTCCTAAGCCTGCAAGAAACGCCGGTATTTTCTCAGATGCTGCGGTTTTATTGTACTGATCCTGACCGGCAACGGTTCCCGATCGCTCTGAACCCACGGGGACGCGGTTTCGCTGCCGTCGAGATAGGCGTAGCAAGATATTCCAAGCTCGCTTATTTTCAGAGATTGGCTCAACCTCGACCAAGCCGGATTTTTCATATTCTTTCCAGATCTCTTCTCCGCGCTTGGTCCTAATGACAACAACAGTAGCCTTATCGGTTCCGATGCCACCACAGGCAATATCAGCCATTTCGGCTGAAAAGTCACCACAGTGAGCGCACTCTGGCCGCTGATAGTCTTCCATTGCCTCTTGAAGCGGAATTTTTGCGATATCACCGTCTTTTTTGTAGATTAAAACTTCGCCTTTGACATTAAACTTAGTAACGTCCGAAAGCGGGATACCCATTTCTTTTTCGATCTTCTCAGTCATCAACTCTGGCCTAAACACCTCGGTGCAAAAAAGCCCCACGCTGAATGAAATTCTGTCTGAAAATCCGCGCAAGTAATCACGCTGTCGGGCAATAATTTTAGGTTTTTTCTTTTCGCCTAGCAAAAAGCCTGGGTCCATATGCTCCATTTTTCTCAAGGGTGTGATTTGACAGGGCACCCCGATAAAGGCGACTTTTTTTAAATCTCGCTCAACCACCTC
>Ga0075443_10001135_pt1 | contig 11008 bp, 5 predicted proteins | sample CoawatmetaG00DNA_3_FD_71583 | JGI IMG/M metagenome (GOLD analysis project Ga0075443, IMG submission 71583) | Marine microbial communities from the West Antarctic Peninsula - Coastal water metaG006-DNA | ecosystem: Environmental > Aquatic > Marine > Coastal | place: Atlantic Ocean: West Antarctic... | reverse complement strand
CCCCAAAACCCCGGAAGTGTTGTGTGAAAATATAAAAATAAGAAAATATAGAAAAAGTAAGGATGAGCTCAGAAAAAGAAGAGGATTTTTAGTTTTGATAATTTAAAAACAAATTACCGAGATTATGCATCAAAATTGCTTCAGGTCAGCATGCGATCACCTTCAAGGTTCAGGCTCACTGATTCTTCAGACAGTTGGGTCCTTGCCGGGAGCGTACTGATCAGCGGCGCCGGGAACGTCGAGGATCATGGCAACACCGGAAATAACCCATTTGTCAGCGTTGTGCTTGGTCTTAAGCTGAGCTTCGAAGACGTAGGTCATCATACGATCAACAGTCTTGTAGACGGGGCACTTGTAGACGGACTTGTCGACCTTGTCAGTCATGAGAGTGGCCTTGCAGTTAACAACGGGCACAATCGAGAACGACTGCTTGGGTAGCGACTCATCGATGATGCCGCCGTTAATGTCCCAGCGGGCACCTTCAAGCTGGAAGCCGAACACGAGGGCACCAGCAGTCTTGTTGAGGTCGGGCAAGTCAGCCTCCCAGAACATCTTCTTGAGGACGTCAGTCTGGATGGTGGTCTTGTTGAGTTCCTGTTGGGGGGATGACTCACGACAGAACACTTGCTTGATGGCAGTCAAGAAAGAGTTGGGGTTGATCAGTCTGTTCACGAACACAACCTTGGGGATCTTCACTGGATCTTCCTTCCACAAGTTCATCTGGTCAATTCTGGCCTTGATGTTCTCAGTCCAGGAGATCAGAGCACGCTCAGATGGGTAAGCGATCTTCTTCCATTGTGGGGGGACTCTGTCGAGACGGATACAGTCTTCAAGGGCCTCCATTGCCTCGTTCATGGTGAGCTCGCCCTTGTATGCAAGGTCGAGGTCAGCGAGGGAACGGAGAATGCCGTTGATAAGAGTGTTCAGCTTTTCGCACTCTTGCATGAAAGCGTTTTGGTAAGGACCACGGGTCTGGTCGTCAAGCTTGGAAGCCAAGTCCTCAAGATTAACCTTAAGACTTTCGAGGCCGAGACCGTTAAGGACCAAGTCGAAGAAATCTTTGATCTTAGTATCCTCGACGGCACCAGCGCCACCGCCGGATGCACCCTTAGGCTGCAAGTCAACGAGGACTTCGAAGAGTTTCTCGCACTGGATAGTTCTGTAGTCGATTTCAGCGTTGGGGTGGAGACCGTAACCGAGAGGCGTCTCTGGGGGCAAGTCTTGCTCAATGTATTTGACGTAGGCCTCGTGGGAAAGAGGAGTGGGTGTCTTGAAGGTAATGTTCTTGCCCTCAATGAAGGGGAACATCTCAGCTTCGTCGAGGAGCGCATCGTTCATCAAGTTGTCCAAGAAGACAGCGCAGAAACGTCTATCCCAGTCATCAACGATGTGACCACCGTACATGATCTCACCGAACAAGTACTTAAGATCGTCCCATGGAATCTTGCCGGAAGCCTGATTGTTATCCATGTAGTTCTGGAGCACAATGCTGGAGTCACGCAAGTCACCAGTTGAGAAGGGGTACTGTCTGTTCCAGCCCTTAGTTCCGAACTTACGACGCTCGCACATGACGGAATGGAAGTAGCAGAGACCGAAGAGAATGGTCTTGATCTTGGGGTCCTTGTCCTCAATCTCCTCCTTCTTGAAGAAGGAGAAAGCTCTCTTCAAGTTATCCTTAAGACCCTGTGGGGGCTCGTTGGTGAGCTTGATGGACTTCTCGAGGAGACCAATGGGGATGTCGTTGGAGGCATCGGAGGTCAGGAACAGTCTGAAGTTGGCGTTAGAGCCCTCAAGAGCGAAAGCGTTGAGCTTCTTCTCGAGTTCGTAGAGGTAACGGGGCATAAGATGCACATTCTGCAACATGACCCAGAGACCTTCACGGTGACCAGCATCAAGCTTGTCGTTGGCGTACTTGTCTTGACCTTGGCCGAGGGCAATGGTGTGGAGCATCTTCTTGGTGTCGAAGCCCTTGGTTCTAGCGAGGTACTCGACGTCCTCGACTGGGTTCACACCGGGTGACAAAATGAAGTAAATGGGTGTGATGGTTGAGGAGTCACCGTAGGCACTCTCAAGAATTTGCTTGGAGTTACTGGTGGAGTCACAGTCGACGAACTGGTCACCGTTGGGCATAACCTTGCGGATGAAGTTGTCGAGGGCGGTCGTGGTACGATCGGGTCTAAGAGCACGAACGACGAGGAGCTTCTCGAAGGGCTAGTTCTCGAGTTTCTTCCAGTCGAGGGGTAGTTTCTCGGACTCGGGGGTCAACTCGTTGTACCAGTCCTCGAAGCGCTTAGCAGCGCCGAACTCGATGTGCTGGGCGAATTGTTCGAACATCTCGATCTCGACGAGCTTTTGCACGGAGAACCAGACGGATTCGGGCATCCACTTCTTGAGAGTGAGTGGGAGGGGTGAGTCTCTCTTCTGGGGGCAGAAAATAAGGAAGTTCATCTTCTGTGCGTCGTACTCAGTGCCTTCAATAATGCTGAGCTGCATTAATCTGAAGACGAGCTGGGTAAGGAAGATTTGCTTGTGGCGGACGAAGAGACCACGGGAGACCCATCTGTAGATGGTCATACGGATCTGGAATCTAAGGTCAATGACACGCTTTTCCTCATCCTCGTTGGCCTCAGTGTTCTCAATAGCGTTGAAGAAGAAGAACTGGAAGGACTCAAGAGAGTACTGGTACATGTGGTCGACAATGTTGAGCTGAATCAGCAAGAAGTAAAGGGTGGAACCCTCAGCAGCAACACGTCTGAAAGTTTCTCTCATGTTGTTGATGTTCTTCTCAGTCTCCTTAGCCTCAAGCTGCTGGCGCTGAATCTCGGTGGAGGTAGCCTTGGTGGTCTCGAGGGACTCAATAAGGGTGATGTTGGTCAGGATGGTGTCGGGGTTAGCGTTGGCCAAGTTCATAAGCAAGTCTGACTCGAGCTGGTCGAGGGTCACTAAGAACTGGTTCTGCTTGTTCACGAGGTCTTCCTTGGTGGCTTCGAGGTCGGGCTTTTCGACACGGACGACGGAGGCGAGCAGCTGGTCCTCAAGACCGGACTCAGTGACAATAAAGTTAATAATGGTGCACTGAGCGGCGGTTTCGGGCTTGTAATGAGGGTTGATGAGCTTGGTCTGCAAGTAAAGCTTGAATGCGGGCATAATCTCAATGTCCTCAGAGCCGATCTTGACCTGGAAGTTCTTGCCCTTCTTGATGAAGGACTTGGAAAGCAAGGGATCGAGCATTGGGTCGATGTTCTCACTGATGGACTCAATCATGAGCACCATACCGTTGATGAGGGCGTGTTCGACGCGCTTCATCCACTTGTCTTGGGAGAGGGTGATGTTGAGCATCTCAGAGCCTTCCTTACCCTTGATCCACTTGATACCTTGGAGTTGGGGATCGATCATGAGTGGGTATCTGGAGCATGCAACAACAATTGCGGCGTTCTCAAGAGAGACACGATCAGCGGGGAGACCTTGAGTCTTCCAGATAGCCTGGGCGGCCTCAGTGGAAAGCACGTATAAGGGATCAAGGTCAGGTCCGGAGTATGGAATGCCCTTGGCGATGATGTCATCAATCCACTGGGTGGCCCAGAGGTCTCTTCTGAAGGTCGCGTTGAAGGGTCCAATGTAGGAGACGAAAGCGGCAGAGACAAGGGCGTCACCGATCATGGTGAGCTTCTCCTTCTCGAAGTTCTGGACGTTTCTAGTCCATCTGACCTGCTCGTCAGCGAGACCGTTAACGAGACGGTTAGCGAGCGACAGGTTAAGCTGAAGCGCGTTAGCGTCATCCTCGACAGCCTGCTTCTTTGCGACGGCGGCGTCAAGTGTAGCCTTGAGGGCATCGACTTTCTCGACGATAAGTCTGACTTTCTCCTGCACAATGGCAAGTTCAGCAAGCTTTTCAGTGGCAAGCTTCTCAGCAGCCTCAGCGGACTCCATGAGGGGCTTAACAGTCTTGTAAATACCATTGTAGACGACAGCGTTGATAACCCAATTACACAAGTTACCGGCGGCTGAGGACTTTCTGCTCATTTCTTCGTAGTTGAAGCTGGGAATCTCTAGGATGGGGGCAAGACCCTTGAGAATGGCGTCTGAAATAGAGTTCAAATCGTACTTCTGAACGTATTCGAGGAAACCCTTAGGGTTGTTCATCATCTTCTGAGCATTAGGCCAGGTGTGGTTCTTGTCACCCTTCAGGATGAGAAGTGCCTTACCGACAAGCAGACAATCTGGTGGTGGGGTAGCCATACCCTTAAGTTCCTGGATGGCCTTGACATCGAGGCAGGCGACGGCGGCTTCAGCACGCTTCATGGCGGGAATAGCGGCCTCAAGCTCCTTGTTGGCGCCTGCCTTGGTCTCCTGGGCTTAGTTGGCGATGGCGTTGGTCTCTTCAGCCTGAATGTTGGCGATGTCCTGTTCCTTTGAGGCATCAGCAGACTCAATCTCGACCATAGCGATGAGCTTACCGGTAGCTTCCTTCTCGAACTCGACTTCGACCATCTTAACCTCGAGGAGCTTTTGAAGATCAGCGACCTTGGAGGTAGTCTGGGTCATAATGTTGAGACCCTGTGAGAGGCGGTCAATCTAATCATTGATCTTAGTGGTCTTCTGGGTCAATAGGCCCTTGTAGAACTTGATCAACTCAAGGAAAGAGGTAGGAGTAGTGTAGTTGTTACGTCTTGTCTGGACCTTGAACTAGATGTTAGCTTCAGCGATCGACATGTGAACGAAAGACATATGGTGGGCAATCTTGTCTTGCATTTCCTCATCGGGGAGGACCTCAATTTCAGCAAGGAATCTCTGGGCGACACCAACAAGCGCATCCTCGGGCCACTCATGGAACCAATCGATGGAAGTACAGTTGATGAGACCGGGGAACATACGTGCGCGGATACGGAAAGCTTCACCAACGGGGGAGAAGCAGAGCGCAATGTGGAGGTTGCGGCGCACCTTGTCAACGAAGAACTGGAAGAGGGGGCCGGGGGCATCCTCAATACCGCAGGACTTAGCCTCAGCGCGGCACTTGCCAATGATACCATCAAGCTCATCCTTAGCGAAGAGCTCAGGAATGTAACCAGCGGAGAGGATATCGTTGATGTAGACAAGGAAATCATCCTTGACGATCTGGGAATCAGTCAAGATGAAGAGGGTGGGTTGGCCAACAACACCAGACTTCATGTAGGCGGTCTGGATGTCAGTCTTAAGGTCCATCTTGTTGTAGTTGGAGGTAACAATAATTCTGAACACGTCTTGAGCGACGATGAAGGCAGTCAACTTGGAGAGGGACTGCTTTCCGGAACCACCCACACCGACGAGCAGGGCTGAACCACAGGGCTGGTCGATAATTCTGGCGATTCTGGTGATGTGCTCCATAGCGACAGTGAAGAGAACGAGGTCCATAGCACCGATCTGGTCGTTGTACTGTTCCATCTTTTCTTCGAGGACTTCTCTAAGTTGTTCCTCATCCTTGATACACTTAAGGGCAGCTTCGTGACCTTTAGCGACTGAGATGAATTGGGTGTAGATAAGAGGCTCTTCAAGGATGGCGTCAGGCTTGAAGTCACTGAATTCCTTCATGGCGTTACCCATGAATTCCCAGTACTTATCGACGTCCTCCTTGAGGATGAGTCTATCCAAGTAGACACGGTTGCACTCGTGAGCCCAAAGACGAACGAGAGCAAGAGGGTTGCGCGAGTAGGGGGAAGCCTCAGCCAGCAACATGTTCTGGATGATCTTGGTGAAATCACGCAGATTGAACTGGTAATGGAACTTCCTGGCTGTGGGCATGAATTGGGCCGACAGCGCAATCGAGTTGAAAATGCTTGAAGTAGCGTTCACAACTCTCAAGTCGTAGCCCTTGAACGAGTTGTCAAAGGACTTCATGTGGTGGCCGAAGATTTGACCGTACACAGTGTTGAGAATCTCCTTTTCGGGGAGACCGAGCGCAATCATGGTAAAGTGGCGGGAAAGACGCATGTCAATCACGAAGGAACCGGACTTGGGGTTGAGGCAACCAAGGAACATAACGTCTTGGATGGTCTTCTTCTCTTCAAGATGGTCTCTATCGAAGACAAGCTGGTAGTCAATAATCTGACGGATAAGGCAGATAGGTGATTGGGTGCCGTACTTGTCGAGCTTGGGCATGTTAAGATCGTCCATGAAGAACATGAGGATCTTGCCACTGGGGGGTCCGAAAATCTTACCCATACGCTTGTCAACGTTGGACTCAATAACGCCCTGAAGAGCTTTGGAGTCGGTGTAAGAGTTCATGGACATGGTGGAGCAAACGGTGACCTCCTTATCGACATCAGCGAAGTAGTCCTTAATGATAGTGGTCTTACCAGTACCAGCGTAACCAACATATAACACACCTCTGCGAGTCTTTCTGTTGACATCGATGAGGAAGCGTTGACGGGTGGTCTCGGCGGAGGGAACGACGAGGTTAGCGAAGAGGCCTTCGAAATCTGGGTTGTAGGGCTTGACGCACTCGGACCACATGGTCCAGGCGCCCTTGAGGACATCGAAGTAGTAGTCATAGACAAGGCCACCATCGGGGAACTTGACTCTGCCGGCCATGCCGCGGAGGACTCCGTTGAAGCTGATCTTGCCGTCAGTGAGGGGACCACCGAAAGACCAGATCATACCGAAGATGAAGAAACCTTCGTAAATGATCTTGATTGCTTCTTCGTATTGGGTTTGGCCTTCCTCCTTAAGTCTCTTGAGGTACTCAACAGTGTCCTTGGCGATGAAGAGGTCGTCGTAAAGGTAGTCAATGATGGTAGTCAAAGAGATGATGCTCTGCATCTCGCACACGGGGGCGGCGGTTTCCTTCTGCTTCATGTCGTTGAGGAAACCTTCGTTCACGTAGTGAGAAATGGCAAGAGTAAAGGTGTTGTTGGCGTGTTCATCACCCTTAGTCTTGAAGCGAGCGAGCCAAGTGTCAACATATGGCCTCCATCCGATATCCATCTCGTTAATGTAGAGGACACCACCGCGGGAAACGGTAGCGGGGGTAGCGTTTCTGAGCTGAGAGACCTCAAGGACGAGTCTCATTGAGGGGGTCAAAGGAATACGCTCCTGGGACACAAGGGTAAGCACCTTGTTGTCGTCCATGACAGTGTTGAGGGACTCAATCCACTCTGGATCGACGTCACCATCAAGAATGACCCACTTGTAGCGTTGGTCGGGCTTGTACTTGCCTTGGCACTTCATCTGATCTCTCATGATGACGGAGAGGACACCGTCCTTCCATTCCTTGGTCTTAAGGTTCATGCAACCGTACAACTCGTCGGAGGAGACAGCCTTGGGGTCAATAACGTCCCAAGTGGTGGTCCAATCCTTCTTGTTAAGGGTGTCGCACAAATTCTTCCAGACGGAAGACTTAGCAGTGCCGGGAACACCAATCAAGAAGCAAGAGTGACGCACCTTAAGAATATCGTCGAAGTCAATGCACTTCTTGACGAACTCCTTCTCGGCCTGGAGACCCTTCTCCTTGGCAACTTCACCAAGCATGATACGGAGGTCTTCGTCCACGAGGGTGGGGGCATCAATACCAGGGAACAAATCCTTGATAAGACCCATGAAGATAGATCTGTCCTCGACCTTAATCTTAGGCCAGTTGAAATCTCTGAGGGCTCTCATAAGGAGCTCCTCCTCGGAAATTAAGGGATCGGCTCTCTTGAGCTGACCAGCCTGTCTCAAGACGGACTTGACGGCACGGAGACCCCAATCGTAATGGACCTGCTCGGAGAGGAGGGACTTGGCCAAGTTGTAGAGACACATGAACTTCTTGGAAAGGTCACGAGCGGTGTCGAAACCTTCAGACATAAGCATGTTTTCGCAAATCAACACAATGTCGGGCACAACCATAGCGCATGAACGGAAGAGAGCCTTCAAGTTCTCGGGCAGCTCAGTACGGCCGGCGTAACCGGGGTTCATGGTGATCCAGAAACCGACGGTGATCTTGAGTTGAATCTCACCAGCGTCTTCGAACTGGAACATGTTCTTGGCGGGGTTGAGCTTGAGGTCACGGATGGCATCAAGGACGGTCTTCACCTGGGTGGAGACGACAGAGAGCACCTCGACGGAAATTCTGTTGAACTCATCGAAGCAGCCCCAAGCGCCGGACTGGGAGAGACCCATGAAAATCTGACCCATGGATTGGTAAGTCATCTGATCGGAGCAGTTGAACACAACGACCTGGAGACCGAGGGCACGGCCCAAATCCTTGGTGGTCTCAGTCTTGCCGGTACCGGCGGGGCCAGCAGGGGCACCACCCATTGACAAGTTAAGAGCCTGAGTGAGGGTAATGTAGCATCTATCAGTCAAGGGAGTAATGACGAGACGACCGCAGTTACCGACGTATTCGTAGTTGTACCAGGTCTTCCAGTCGCAAATACGGGCTTCACAAACCTTCTTGGCCTCTTTGGGCTTTGACTCCATGTAGAATCTAAGCTGCTGGGCCCAGGCGAAGTGACCGGAATCAACAATTTTGTTGGTGACGAACATCTGAATGACATCACGCTCGTGGACATCAATAGTAATGATAGTGATAATCTTGATACGCACTTCCATGAGGAGGTCGTGTCTGACACGCTCAATGAGGGTGGAAATTCTAGCAACGGTCACGTTGAAGTACTCCTTCATTGCGGACTCGGAACCACCGTTCTCGAGTTCTTCGAAGGCGCGCTGGGTCTCCTCAGTCCAGACGATCTGGGTGGCGAGGAGGGAAACCTGAGCACAGTAGTCGTTCAACCAGAGGTGACGGGGCTTAGCCAAGTCCCACTCCTCAGTTGCCTCCTTGGCGCTGTCAAGGATATCCTTAAGGGTAGATTGCATCTTTTCCTCGATGTGGCACAAGTAGTTCTCTACAGCGCCTTGACATTCGAATCTGGTCAAGAATTCAACGTGTTCCTCACCGTCCTTGGAGTTCATGCCGAGGGCGATCTTGTAAGGCTCGGGGCCTTCCTTAAGGAAAGTAAGGTTCTTAAGATTGTCGAAACAGTCACCGATTTGCTCGTTGACCTTGACGGGGTTGTTACCGTTGGACAGAATGTCGAGCAGGGACTGGTTGGAAAGGAAGTAGAATCTAGGGAAGACCTTCTTCTTTTCTTCAAGATAGGCGTTCAGAGCCTTCTCGCAAGATTCAATGTCCGAGAAGAACCCGTTGAGTTGCTCCTCACGGCCTTCGCACGTGCAAGCTTCAACGACTTAGCAGTTCTCGACGGCGTCGCGCATGAGTTCCTTCCAGTCGATGTCGACCTTCTCGAAACGCTTGGTGTCGTCGGGGAGCTGGCCACGGATATCCTCAGAAGCCAAGAAGATGGGGTTGAGGCGGGACCAGTTCTTCTGGACCTTCATCCAGATCTCAATGACGGCATCAACAGTCTTGAGGGTCTTTTGCCACTTGCTGACGTTCTCTTTGAACTCTTCAACTTCTTTCTGGGCAAGCATGGTCATTAAGTCCATGGATTGGGTCTCAACAAACTCGATAATCACGTCAAGAGCGCCGAGTTCGTAGGTGTCGCCGACCTCATTGAAGGTGAAAGCGAGGTCGTCCCAGGTGCGGGAGATGATGTTGACTTTGCCTTCAATCTTGGATTCCTTTTGGGCGCCGTCGACGATCTCAGTGACCTCCTCAGCGTACCTGTAGAGCTCGAGCTTGATGAGATCGTTCATGCAGAACTTGGGGGAGTTGTGCTCGATGTGTTGGCCAGTGATGGTCATCAATTTCTTCCAGTGGCGAGCCTGCATGAATTCGGAGTGGAGCTGCGAAATCAGGGGAAGAATAGTGTTCATGTTCTTAACTCTGTCGTTAAGAGCAACGAAACCACGCCACTTGGAGATGACTTTGTTCTGAGGGGCAGTGGGGTTGCACTGCTTGGATTGCATGTCCTTAATGAGCTGGGTCAAGTTCTCAGTGTTGATCTGGTCCCAGAGGGTCTGCTTCCATGAGTCGAATTGGTTGTCGATCAAAGCGATCAAGTCCCACATTTCCTTGAGGGAGACAAGCTCGTTCTTGCAGTCCTTGAGCTGCTTGTAGGATGAGCGCTGCAAGTCGAACAGACCTTCGAGGTTGTTCAATTCCTTTGCCTCTTCCTCGAGCTCGATAGACTCAGAGTAGAACTGGGTGATCTATTCGTAAGCGCTAAGAATGAGCTCGGGGCTGCTTTCGGTGATGTGCTTGGGAACGTGGTTGTCGAACTTAATTCTGAATTCTTGGACAACGATACCGAAGCGAGCAAGGCGACCCTTGATGTTCTGGGCCTCTTGGTTCTGAAGGGGAAGGATAGACTCCTTGACGGGGCCAAGAGCCTTCTCGGAAACTTCCTTAAGCTGGGACTTGCTGGTCTCGAGCGTAACGAGGAAGTCCTCCTCCATCTTGACCTGATGTTTCTTCATGAGCATAATAGCCTGCTTCATGGGGTCAACCTGGTCAAGGGTCTTGTCCTTAATGACCTTAACGTCACGCAAGTGAGTCATGACGGACATGAGCTGCTCCTTCTCGGCGGCAGACTCGTTGGACTTGGGCACAACCTTTATTCCCTCAGAAACATCGTTAATGAATTCCTTGATGTTCTAGATTTGCTGGGTGGTGTTGTTCAAGAGGAAGGCAGTGTGGGCGTTGATCCAGGCCTCGATGGTCTTCTCGAGCTCCTTAATCAGGGGGAGGGAGTTGACTCTCAACCAGCCGATATCGACTGATTGCTTCATCTCGCTGATCTGCTTCTTGACTTGGGTCAAGTACTGGATCTTCTCGTCAAAGACGTCGAGCGATGGGTAGCGGGTCACGACGTTGCGGAGGACCTTGCTTTCCATTGAGTAGAAAGAGTCCATTTCGTCATCGATGCGCTGGTCATCCTCATCAATACCAGTTCTGGTGGCCTCGAGCTTCTTGGCGAAGATCTCTTGAAGGGAGGCACCTGAGTTAAGGAATTCCTAGAAGGAGACTTCAAGGCGCTCCTCCCAGAGGAACTTCTTGTCATCGTACTGGTGAATGAAAGCAGCAGTAGCATCC
>Ga0075443_10001127_pt1 | contig 11077 bp, 7 predicted proteins | sample CoawatmetaG00DNA_3_FD_71583 | JGI IMG/M metagenome (GOLD analysis project Ga0075443, IMG submission 71583) | Marine microbial communities from the West Antarctic Peninsula - Coastal water metaG006-DNA | ecosystem: Environmental > Aquatic > Marine > Coastal | place: Atlantic Ocean: West Antarctic... | reverse complement strand
AAAACTGATGTAACGTCCCGGCAGCACTTGATACTCAGATAAGTCTTGTTGCGTTACAAATCCACCTTGGTGGTCCATATCATCGCTAATAGCGCGAGCAATATCGCCACGGTAAAAAGCATCAGCACCCCCTTGTGCAACTCTTTTTAGTGTTTTTGCTAAGTCCGGCTGTTTTAACATTTTGCCCGCGGGAGTTAACGCCCCTTCAGCATTAAGAAATGCGCGCTGCATTCCAACATCTGTGCTTATATTCTCGACAACACTAGTCTGCCGAGCAACTTCCCCGGGCAATAACGCGAAACCATTCTCAGCATAATCTATTGCTGGCCTAACAAGCTCGGCAAAGGGTAGTTTGCCATGCTGCTGATGCATATCCCATAATAATGCAACCAGCCCAGGTGTTGCGACCGTTGAGTAGCCGGACGATGGCATGTCAGCTAGTTTAATGAAGCTTTTAGGTATCTCTGTCATACCGTTATAACCTACAAAATCACCCTTCTGAGTTCGCACAATAGATTGTGCTCGCCCACCCAGCCCACTCATGGTGGGTTCAACCACAGATAAAGCAAAGGATGCAGCAACCGCAGCATCGACTGCATTACCGCCGGATCTGTAGATTGTCTCTGCCGCATGAGTTGCCAATGGGTGCGCAGAAGATACTGATCCTTCAGTTAGTTTTAGGGTGTCCGTTGCAGCCACTATAGTGTTAGAAAAAAGAAAAAAGAAAAGCAAATAGAAAAGAAAACGAATCATTAAAAATACCTAAGTCTGAGAACAATCGCGCTACCAATATTGAAGAATAAAAAAGGGAGCACATGGCTCCCTTTTTAAGCTCACATAAACTACATATCAACTTTCAAACTAAGGTAATAATTTCGTCCATAGTCTTGGTGTGCATCAGCGAAGAAACCAAAGAAGCGGTCAGCTGTAGGTGCTCTTTCATCATTAAAGTTTTTCACCGCAAATTTAAGTCTAGCCGTACTACCACCAAGATCAAACTTGTAGTGAACCGCTGCATCCATAGTGGTCATTGACGGTACCACATACTCACTACCATCACTTAATGTGAGGCTACTTTGAATGAAATTACCTTTCTTCAAACCGGAAAGCGATGCGCCCCAAGGCCCTTTACCCCATGACAACTTCATTGAATGCTTCTCATCATAATTACCATCGATACCGAGTAAATTACCGAAGCCTTTGAGATTGACATAAGCGGGAATAGCGCCGGATGCCTGTGCATTTTCAATGGTACTAAAGCTACCGGTAGGAACCTGCTCAAACGTATCAGTGAATGTCGCATTGTAACGAAATCTAAAGTTACCTACGCTGGTATCTAAATCATAGTTAATGCCGATATCCTGACCTTCGAGCGTTCGTTTCGCCATATTAATATACTCGTCCACGACTCTATAAGCCTGGCCGACAGGACAGATTCCGGCTGTGGCAAATAGGCTAAGAACGCCATCATCAAGCTCATCCATATCTCTTAAAACGGCTGTGTTACCAGTAAATGCATCACAATTATTCGTCCCATTTTCAAGCAGCATAGCGAGGTCTAGAACAGTGTGATTATCGCGGCCAAACAAGCCAATAGTTTTATCTTTTTCAATCTTCCATGCATCGTATGTGATCGTTAAGCCTTCCAGCTGAGAGGGCTGAATAACAAACCCTATAGAGGTGTTGGTAGATTCCTCTGACTGCAAGTCTTCAGCACCCATAGCAAATCGCTGAATCGTGTACTTGGAGTCTTTATCCATACCTGACGCCGTAGTGGTGTTATTTTCAGTGATGTATTGATAAACCGCATCAACGCGAGAACCAAAGCGAGCTACCTGAGCTTGGTTAACCTGCACCAAGTTTGGTGCTCTAAAGGCTGTTTGGGCAGAGCCCCTAACAAGCAACCAATCTGTAGCTTCCCAACCAATAGCGAACTTACCCACTGTCGTAGAACCGGCATCTGAAATATCTTCATGCCTGATAGCCAATTGAGCTTGAATGGTCTCGGTGACAGGTATTTGGAATTCTGTAAATACAGAGATCGTGTCTTTTTCACCCACTGAATCAGTAGTCGGACTAGACCCTAGCACGTCCGATACAAACGGAAATTCAGAACCATTTTGTGCCACATACTTTATTGTGCCATCTAACCGTGGATCCCTATCATCCGAATACTTCTCTTCTCGATATTCAACACCAATCAACATGGCCACCGGACCTGCCGGTAGTGAAAAAATGTCATTTTTGCTGGCTTTAAAGTCCCAAGACGTTAATTCACTCTCATCATTGCGATACACATCGATCAGAGCCCGTTCGATATTAGCTGAATCAATAGAAAAAATATTGAAGGCAGCCGCTGTCGAATCAGCTAACGCCTCGGTCAGTAAGTTATTAGAGATACGATTCTCGGTTAGATCATCCGTGGTTGCCTTGGAATGCAGTACCGCGGTTTCCCAGTCCCAATCCCCACGAGTTCCTCTTAACCCAGCAAGAAAACGAGTCGTTCTTTTGTCTGAATGAACAATTCGTCCATATTTAGGGTTTCGCATACCATCAAGTTTGATCGCTCCGACACCAGCTAATGGGTTTGTACCATCTTGGGCTAACTGATTAGTGTAATAATAGTCAGCGCCAATAGAGATAGGTGCAGAGGATGATGTTCCAGCGGGTTCGATGTTCCGTAGAGAGGAAGAACTATACAACCCGACCTCAGAGAAAAACTCTAAATCATCGTTAACAGTGTGTTTAAAAGTCGCAAAAATATTTTTCCTTTTCACCGCACTTCTAAAATCACGGTATAAACCGGGGTTTAAATAATAATTATCTGAGGTAGTATCTGGCACTAAGCAGGTTCCATACCCAGTATCTAACGCTTTAGAACCCGCACATTTTGCATCGCTACTAGGCAAAATCTGCATCTCACCTTTAGAGTCGGTAAAGCTGTTTGTTCCTGACTGGTCTAACTGAGCATACTGATAGGAATAAAGATTACGAAAAGCAGTGCTTGTCTTCCAAGGTGAGTCATCTGGCAATATCTTGCGATGGTCACCAATACTCCAGCGCTCATCTTCAGTAGCCTTGATAGTGTCACGATCGTAGAAATCTACAAGTACAGTAAGATGAGAATCACCGCCATTAAACGCAGTACCAAACTTCGCACTGAAGGTTAAATCTTCAGCTTCAAAGTGATCATAACCAGTGAGCTTGGTTGTGAAACCGAAGCCTTCATAATCAGAATCGATAACATTATTAATGACACCCGCGACAGCGTCAGCGCCATAAATAGCCGATGCACCGTCTTTTAAAACCTCAACGCGGTCCATCCCAGAGGTTGGAATAACATTAGAGTTGACGCTCATTGAAGGTACATAGTCACCACCAAGTAGCTCAGTTTGATAGCCTGCTGCGTTGACAAGGCGTCTACCGTTTAACAGAACTAGTGTATTACCAACACCCATATTCCTTAGATTATATGACCCAATATCACCACGAACAGAGTTCACACCACCAGAAAAAGCCTCGGCTTCAGTGAAATAATTAAGCCCCATCTCTACCATGTTTTCGAGTAATTCTTCACCAGAATCCAGGCCTAGGATGTCTATATCTTCAGATGAAATAATACTGACTGGCAAGGCCGAGTTAATCTGAGCACCCTTAATTTGCGACCCTACAACCACTATCTCTTCTAGCTCAGTTTCCTCTTGAGACAGCGCCACAACACTTATGGCCGCACACCCCAAAACCACAATCATTTTGATGGCAACAGCCATCGCATTAGTCTTTATCATATCCCTTCTCCCCATTTTTTGGACTTAACACTACGTGGAGTGTATCTCAAAATATGTATTTTTGAACCGAAAAGACCGCACATATTGTTCTATCTTGTAAATCAATTGTAACCGCAATCTGAAGTTCATCTGCCCTACCTAAAGATTTAGCCCTTACCTCTTAAGGCTATAGCCATTTAAGGTAATATTCGCCGTATTGAGCTGGAACAGTTTAGGCCAATTACCAGGTAAGAATTCGCGGTGTCTCTCTTGCCAATTAATACCCCCTTGATCTAGACTAATACCTCGTTTACGTCGTTGAGAGCCAACAGTACTTTAATTGACGACAATCCTTAATGAATTTAAATATCGTTATGAACGCTGGTTTATATGGAAAATGTAAAGCAACCTGCAGTGCTAATTGTCGAAGATGAGCCCGCTAGTCTAAACTTACTAGCCAGTTACTTTGCTGCTGAAAATTACCTAGTCTACAAGGCTAGTTCAAGTAATCAGGCAGAAAAGTTGTTCTCTGACAAAGCACTAGACATCATAATAATGGATATTAAAATCCCTGGTAAGACGGGCCTTGAATTGACTCGGGAGTTCCGTAGTCGGTCTGGTGTAGGCATTATTTTAGTCACTCAAAAGAACGATGACATTGATAAGATTGTTGGCCTAGAACTAGGTGCTGATGACTATGTAACTAAACCCTATAATCCACGTGAACTAATGGTACGCGTAAGAAATCTTCTCGATCGCATCACTAATAGATCTATTGCTAGTAAAAATAATAATACGTTCGGAAACTTCAAGACCGCCACTTTTGGCGATTGGATATTACATCTTGGTACCCGCATTGTACAAAATAGCGGTGGTGATATTGATGGCAGTGATATCCGTTTGACAGAAGGTGAGTTTCAGTTAATTTCTGTCCTTATTCAGAATGCAGGTTACGTGCTAAATCGAGATCAAATAATGAATCATATGAAACATCGTGACTGGTTTCCTACTGATCGGACGATAGATGTAATGATAGCGCGAATACGGAAAAAACTTGGCGATGATCGCACTAACCCAAAGTTAATAAATACTGCGTATGGCACCGGTTATATTTTTTCTGCCGACGTAGTTTATAACTGAACAGTTGTAAATAGATGCCGATTTATAAAATCCCACTAACAAAGAGCCTATCCTATCGGCAGACTAAAGCGGCCGTTATAGTTGCATTTGTAATTGGAATTGTTTTGAGTAGTGGGCAAATATATCTAGATTATTTTTCACAAAAAGACGAACTCAACAAACTTATCAGTGACGTGTTAATTACCGCCAATCGAGCTGCGTTTCATGCGGCATATAATCTCGACAGTAATGGTGCAACCCAAGTTAGCGAGGGTTTAGTCAGTAATGTGTCTATTGTGTCAGCTATTATCTATGATGACAGAGGTGATATGCTCGGGTCGGCAGACAAACCTCCGCCGGCTCAGAGCACTCCTTTTAAGCGTTGGCTTTTCGGGAAACCTCAAACAATCGAGCAACCGCTGTTTGATAACATTATCTATCCTCAGTCTGTTGGGAAATTGATAGTCGTGGTAGATCCGACGTTGGCCGCCGATACGTTTATTAGACGATCGGCCGTGGTTCTAACATCCGGTATTTTACGTAATTTCGCTCTGACCATTTGTCTAATATCGTTGTTTTATTTTACATTTACTCGCCCAATACTTAGAGCGAGCCAGCCTATACAGCAAGGTATTACTAACCAACGAATTCCAATGCCTGAAAATCACCAAGAAGATGAAATTGGCGTTCTAATTGGTGCCTTCAATGACCATCTTGCGATTATCCGTGCTCAACATCAACAAATTAAAGAGAGTAATGAAAACCTTGAAAAAATGGTCGAAGCTCGCACCAAAGAACTTGAGATAGAGCGACAAATCGCCATTAATGCAAGTCAGGCAAAGACAGAATTTTTGGCTATTATGAGCCATGAGATACGCACGCCAATGAATGGCATTCTAGGAATGGCTGAACTCATAAGGAATAATCCAAGGCACCGCGATAAAGCTGAGTATATAGATGCAATCTATGACTCTAGTAAATCACTACTGGTAATGATGAGTTCTGCCCTGGACTATGCAAAATATGAGCAAGGTATATTTGAAATAGACTCTATCTCTTTTAATTTACATGGCCTAATTCATGGGCTCATATTTTCCGTAAACACGACGGCCGAGAAGAGAGGTATTCATCTCTATGAAATTATTGCTGATGATGTACCGGCCATGGTTGTAGGCGATCCGGAAAAATTGCGACAGGTATTTCTGAACCTTCTTAACAATGCTTTGAAATTTACTGAAAGAGGAACAATCACATTAACTGTCGATCGACTTGGTAGTGATAATGAAGATACTGTTAATTTAAAATTTTCTGTCATTGATACAGGTATTGGAATCGCTCATCAGTCATATGAGGATATTTTTGACCCTTATATCCAAGGAGATAGCTCCGTTGCACGTCGCTATGGCGGTTCTGGCTTGGGTTTAGCTATTTGTAAGGAAATTATCGAGCAACAAAATGGTTTAATTGATTTTACTAGCAACAAAGGTATTGGTAGTACATTCTGGTTCACTTTGAATTTTGGTGTCAGTAATATTGATGAAATTGAACATAATGAGGCCCCGACAGTAACTCAAAAGAACAACACATCACTGAATATTCTGGCTGTGGACGATGTTGAAATTAATAGGAAATTACTCAAAGGACAGTTGGAACGAACCTCTTGGAGAACATTTTTGGCTGGAAATGGTCAGGAGGCCTTAGATATTCTGTATAGCGAGCAGATAGATTTAGTGCTCATGGATATCCATATGCCCGTATTGGATGGAATAGAAACGACCAAACGTATAAGAGAGATGCCCGAATATGATGGGATGAAAATACTCGGTAGCTGTGCAATTCTTAGTAGTGATATGCGCGAAAGATGCCTAACTGCAGGGATGGACATGGTCGTTGAGAAGCCTTTAGATATGAATAAGCTTTCAACCTCTATTGCCAAGCTTTTCCCGGAAATATTAAGCTATACAGAACCAGCCATAGCGATCAGCAACAATGGATTAATTGCAATGAATATTCTTAATGAGCATTGCGCAACACTCGGTGCAAAAAAAATTAACTCCCTTTATCACGAAGCTGAGTTATCCGCTCGTCGGCTGACCGATCAAATTTGTACCGCCGAGCCAGATAACTATCGATTAATTAGTGGGTCCGCTCATGCACTAGCCGGACTCTGTTCAAACTTCGGTTTCATAGCTTTAGGCGCCATTGCCGGTGATATTCAGCAGAGAAAAATTAATAGTAAAAACTACGCTATGAAATTGCAGGTCAACGTTCAGCAGTTAGTGGAATGCTGCGAACAAACATTTGAGAGTTTGCCCAATGCTATTTCTGAGCTTTGACCAATGGTAAGCCATCGCACGCTATTAATGTTGATAATAACGGCAACGTTGGTTAGAGAAGTTAAGGCCGATCAGCCGCCTTTAGTTCTGTTAACCGAAGCCACCCCTTTCACTCTAACCGCTGACAACTCGGGCAACGGAGGAGAGGCCACTGCTTTTGTAAAACAGTTACTAGATAATGCTCAACTGGACTATGAGTTGACATTTGAGCCATGGAAACGCGCTTATCGTAAGGCTCAGAGCAATGATAATGTCCTTATTTATCCCATCGCCAGAGATGCAGCCCGAGAAAAACAGTTCCGATGGATCGGGCAGTTAATACCAGTGACCTACTATCTATTCCGCCTAACAACAAGAGATAATATTAATGTCGTTAACTTAGCCGATGCCAAAAAATGGAAAATCGGCGTAGTCAATGAGCATATTCATCATCAATTTCTTAAAGACAAGGGGTTTGAAAATCTACAAGCGGTAAACAGTAATTATCAAAATATACAGAAGGCCTTACTGGGACGCATAGACCTATTCCCCATGAGTGATGGAGGCCTTATGCAACTTTGTAGTCGTGACAATTTAGATTGCTCATCGTTCAAACCCATATTAAGACTTGATGGCATTTCCAATGGTTTATACCTAGCCGCAGCTCTTGATTCTGATCAAAAAATAATCCAAAAATTAAATGATAGTTATCAAAATTTACTCGCAAACGGCCAACACGAACAAGTGCTTCGCCAACGCCTGCTGCGCATCGAGGAGTTTAATCTGCATTGGCCTAATCAAACTCTGACGGTTGACGCGACAAACCCATAAACTTCAATTCAATTTTACTTAGTAAGAGTTTACGCCAAATATCAATGGCGCCCACCACAATGCTACTAGGACCAGTAATCCCATGCCGATACAATTGAGGTAGAATCCAGCACGCACCATCTGGGGGATTGTGATCATTCCCGACGAGAAGACAACTGCATTAGGTGGTGTAGCCACCGGTAGCATAAAGGCACAGCTTGCCGCCAAGGTGACCGGAACACAGAGCACCATCGGTGGAATCCCAGCCTGAATTGCAATAGCCGCAATGATCGGTAAAAACGTAGCAGTCGTCGCCAGATTACTGGTCAATTCAGTCAAAAAGATAACTAAAGCTGTCGCGCTGATCACTAATGCCGAAATACCAAATATCGATATGGGTGACAAGCTCTCGCCCAACCATTGCGCTAATCCACTGCTGGCAATAGTTGCTGCCAAGCTTAAACCGCCACCAAATAAGATAAGAACACCCCACGGTAAACGGTCAAGGTTGGACCATGTCATTAATTGCGGTTGTTGCTTATCACCGCTTGGCATGAAAAACAGGAGAAGAGCACCGAAGAGTGCAATGGCAGTATCAGATAACCCTTGAATAGATAACCCCGTACTTAGAGGGCGGCGTAAAATCCACCCCAACACGACCAAACCAAAAATAATGGCGACGCGTTTTTCTGGTACCGTTATTTTCCCAAGTGCCTCTCTCTCCTGACGAAGATGGTCCGCCGCCGCGCTGTTGGCTTGGATATTCACTGGGAAAGCCCAGCGAGTCAAAACCAACCACGCCGTGGGTAATAAAACTGCTGTTAAAGGAACACCCACCAGCATCCAGTCAAAGAAACTGATTTCAATGGCGTAATTTTCCTTCATAAAGGCCGCAAATAAAGCATTAGGCGGTGTGCCAATGAGTGTCGCCAAACCACCAATAGTTGCTGCAAAGGCGAGGCCTAAGAGCATCGCTATTTGAAAATTAGTTTTATTTTTCTGGTCCACATCATCCAAGTTACCGACGACGACGGCCACGACCGAGATAGCTATGGGCAAAAGCATCATCGTAGTTGAAGTGTTCGTCATCCACATAGACAACAGCGCTGCAACTAACATGAACCCGCCAATCAAGCGCCTACCATCAGTGCCAGTGCGGGCCAAAATATTAAGCGCAACACGCTTATGCAAATTCCATCGCTCTACCGCCAATGCCAAAATAAAGGCCCCAAGAAACAGGTAAATGGTGGGGTTGGCATAGGGTGCGGCAGCCTCCTTAACCGACGCAATACCAAGAAGATCAAAAGTAACGATAGGTAAAAATGCAGTCGCTGGAACAGGTATCGCCTCTGTCGCCCACCAAACCGCCATCCAAAGACCCACTGCAGCGGTTCTCCAAGCTTCAATTGACATGGTTTGTTGATAATTACTGAAAGCCAGCATCACTAAAAATATTGTAGGGCCTATGATCAATCCTATATTTTGGTAACCTGCTCTATCAGAATCTATTTTAGTTATTGTTGACTCTGTCATTATCTTCTCCACCGATACAATGTTTTTATTCCCCAATTCATTTTTTCTTGTTGAACTAATATTTATCTCTCTACTTAAAAAATTCGGCAACCGTTGCTGTCGCTATTTTTTGTAGAAAATCTCTGTCCTCATCCGAAATAGCATCAAAGTAGTCGTACTCTAATCCGATGGGGGATGTCTTGAAGAGAGTTGCAAAAACAACATTGGCCGCTAAATAAGTACCAAGAAGACTAGGATGACTACCATCAAATTCTTTATGTAATTTGATGTCTGGCTTAATTCGATAAGCCATTTCAAAGGCTAAACCCACAGGTATTACTAGAGTCCCGTTATCGCTTCCCGCCTTCATATATGCACTTTTTATGTCATTAATCATGCCTGGTGCATATTTTTTATGAGGCTTCACATAGGCATGCGTCATATAAAGTGCAGCCTTACCACCACTCGCTTTTATTTTGCCGATCATTTTTTCAGCTTGCTCATGGAATTGTCGTCTGGATTTATTTGATAAAGGCTCCATGCTGCCACCTTGAAGAATAACGAGTTCAAAATTTTTCCTAACACCAATATTTTTTGAGTCCAACAGGTGGTCAAGATTGTGGTGCGCCAAACGTGAGCCGCCAATGGTAGACGATTTATAGGATAGGAGTTTTTTTCTTTCCGGGAATTTTTCCTGAACCATCCTCTTTACGTGGTTATGCAGGCTATCGTTATAGTAAAGATAGCTATTACCAACAAAGAGAATGCGATCTGCCTTGAGATTTTTTGACGGCTTAATCTGCTTCCCTTCAGATGCATGTAACACCGGGGATATAACAAAAAAAACAACCAAAATAAAAATTCGTTGAATAGTAGCTTTCATAAAACCACCTTAGTCAGGGCAAAATAATACTGCGACAATTAGTCTATCAGAAAGAAAATACCATCTGAGCAACCTTTTTGACCGGAAATCTAATTAAATATCATAAAGTATTGATGATATTGCTTGTCCTATTTCTAATGTATAAATAGTTAGCGCTGTGTATTTTTCGCTGTGACACTTGGCGCAATTATTTATTTTGGAGCACCGCCGAGTCATCCATGACCCAGCGGACCCAAGTATGGCTTAAAACGATTGAGTTAAAGACATATAAACAGTTCTACCTAAGACATTATGAATGACATTATCATATCCTGGACGGACATTCTCTCCAAGACTTGGAGGATCTTCATCCAAAAGATTTTTTACACCTAATGAGAATCGAGTACGATCCTTGAAAAGTTGCACTGAGTACTGGCTATCCAACGTTACTTAACTATCAATGTCAGTATCTGATTGGTCATTCTCAGAACCATCAATATATCTGAGTTGGGTACTCAAGGTATGCATACCCTTCTCGAGGGTAAGACCGAGGTTACACCGCAATTTAGGCATTGAACGGAACTGATTGCTAAAGTTCCTAGAACCTGCATCATCAAAAGTCTCTGATCCACTATCTGTTTTAACTTCAAACTTATTAACGTAGGTAGCACCCAATTTAAAGTTAACCGCGT
>Ga0075443_10001124_pt1 | contig 11084 bp, 7 predicted proteins | sample CoawatmetaG00DNA_3_FD_71583 | JGI IMG/M metagenome (GOLD analysis project Ga0075443, IMG submission 71583) | Marine microbial communities from the West Antarctic Peninsula - Coastal water metaG006-DNA | ecosystem: Environmental > Aquatic > Marine > Coastal | place: Atlantic Ocean: West Antarctic... | reverse complement strand
TGTATGTGTTCCAACACAAAGGCATTATGTTTATTCCAGGTACTTCATTCCTAGGTGACTCAGGTCCTAACTGGTTCTTTGGTATTTCTCCTAATGCTTTTGGTGCAGTTGGTGCAATAGTTAACTTTGCAGTAGCTTTCATCGTTCTTCAGTTTACTGGACCATGTCCAGCTAATATTGTAGCAATGGTAGAAAACATGCGTGCTCCAGGTGATGCTCCTGCAGCGCACGATCACTAAGGTTATTAACTCAATTTTTACTTAGTAAATATTGAGTAAAATCTAAAGAATAAAAAGCTAGACGACAATTTTTTAAAGAGTCGTCTAGCTTTTTCTGTTAAATTACCCTCCTGTTATAATAAATAGAAAATAAAATAGAAAATAATATGAATAAACATCTTAAAGTTGCTTTTATGGTTGCCCCTATTCTTGCTGTATTAGGTTTTGTTGGTGCGGATTACTACGAGGAAAGTGAAGCCTCTAAAGTAAAAATTACTGAGTTAGTACCAGAAGGGCATTGCGATATAATTAATAACAGTTGTGTACTTAAATCAGGTGAATTTAAAGTGAACATTTCTGATGAAGATGGTGTGACAGAGGTTAATTCTACTTTTCCATTAGATACCGCAACGCTATTTTTAGTGGATAAACACGACAATATGACAGCTTACCCATTAGGTATGCAAAAAAGTCCTTATTATTGGCACAGTAAAACACAATTAGACAGTTTTGTTCCTAATAAAGGAGATAGCTACAAATTACGTTTGATTGCTAAAATCAAAGGTGGACAATATATCAGTGAGTTTACTACTCAAACGGCTAAGTAGCGGCGAATCATCAACTTTGATTAACGAGTGAAAGGCGTACCACTGCTTTTGAGCATGTTTAAATAATACGTCTGTATCTTCAGTCGTATCTTCGATAAGCGCTTTTTTGTGGTAAGCATTAAAATACCATAAGGCATTAATAAAGTAACAAAACAATAGATAGTGATTGAGCAATTGCAGATCAACGTAAAAAGACGAATGATACTCGTATTGCTCAATAATCATTGTGATTTCATCACTAGGCAGATTGTTTACCGCAATAAACATCGCTAGATCATATTCAACCGGTGCATTACAAGCGCATTCGTAATCAACTAACCAAGTATTTTCCTTTAGATCAATTAACACATTACTAAAGTTCAAATCCCCATGACAGCAAACATCATTTCGACTGATATTAAGTGGCTCAATGACTAATTCTGCAAGCTGTGATAGTGCTACTTTTTGTGACTTTGGATAATGTGAGTTATAGAGAAGTGAGTTAATTATATCTTTAGCTGATAGTTCAGCAGGCTTTACATTCAGTTGATGGCATTGCACCATCAACTTTACTGCATGATTTATTTTATTCTTGGACCCTATTGTATTTAGCTCTAAATTGTCAGCGTCAATAAAATTAGTGATGAGCCAATGTTGATCATGATAAATAACGTTCGAACTAAGGCCAGATTTACCAGCACATATTGCCACTGAGACTTCGGTATTATTGCTGAAAGTTTTAGCAAAATAGATCTTGTTATCAGCGTCAACCCTAAAGCACTGTTGGCTCAACCCTGAGGCAATTTTAGAAATACTTTCTACCTGGGTAAAACAAGGTAAATTGCTGAGTAGATCTTTCATCGTACCTAACCCGCAACTATGTCAGATAAGTTGATTTGCTTCGCTTTAGATTCTCTATAAATAGTTTGCCACTTAACGTAACCATAGGCGGCAATAACGACATAAATAATAAATAACACCGTGGTAGGAATTAACCCTTTTTCTATATAAAGATAAATAGAAAGCGCATCAATAACTACCCAATATAACCAATTTTCTAGTACTTTTTGAGTCACTAAATACGTGGCGAATACTGCAAATACAGTAGTGAAAGTATCAAGGTAAGGAAAAGCGGCTGGAGTATAGTTGGCAATGATATAACCTAAAACCAAGGAGATTACGGTTAAGATAAGACAAGCTTTAAAATGCCTGTTACCCGACCAAGAAATGATAGCTAAAGGAATATTTTTAGTTGGTTGATCTGTACTTTTGGAGGTGTTTTTCTGCCAAGCCCAATAACCATAAACAGCCATTACTAAATAATAAACATTTAGTGCGCTGTCCATCAATAGCAGTACATCATAAAAAATAACCGTATATAACGCAGTGCTAATGAAAGCCGCAGGCCAACACCACAATGAACCTTGCGCGGCTAGAATTATATAGGCTAGGGCAAGCAGCATAGCAACCAGCTCTAACCAAGGGAGAGCCGTAAGATAATCGATAAAACTAACAAATAAATCAGACACTAACTTTCTGCTTCTACTTGTGAACGATCACCATTAATAAACTTACAAACAAATACAGCCGCATCAGTTGTACTATGAACATGTTTAATCTCGCGCATTACGTTGCTTACAGCTAAGTCGTAATCACCGAATACCTGCGTGCTCATACCATTAGTTACAACGGTTAAGCCATCAACTTGACGAAGGCGTTTGATAAAAGCCCATATTTCATGTTTAAAATTATCCATGGCTAACGGGTATAAGCTTAGTTCGATTGATATTTTCATAAAAATTCCTTAATGATTCTGATTTACTCAATTACTCTATCTTACGCTCAAGATAAAAGTTATTTGCCTATCTTGAGCGTGTTGATAAGTTTAAAATTATCGGTTAAAACTGATAATCTAATGTAACACCAAAAACGAGTGGTTCAGATAATAACGTATATTGTTTTGGAGTATAGCCGTCACGCGGATCATTGGGGAAATAGAATCCACGGTTCGCGTAGTTTTTGTCGGATAAGTTACGCCCCCAAAGTTTCACTTGCCAATTATCTGCTAGATAAGAAATTGACGCATTGAGTAATATCATTGCTTCTGATTTTACATCCTGTTCAGGAATAGCCTCATCAAGTTCAACCGAGTCATTATCATCATAATCATAATATCGAGTGTCAGAGAAATAGAACTCATCTTTACCGTCGGCTGATATATTGAACAACCAAGCATCGGTTGGTTGATAATTAATGCCTATGTTAAATTGATAATTTGGTGCATGAGCCTGCTCTTCATTAGTTAATGATAGGCCATCGGCGGTAATAAAATCATTGAATTCTGTCTCGAGTAATCCTATAGAGCCGTAAATATTGATATTGTCACTTACTTGCCATGCGGCTTCTACTTCAAGGCCATAGTTGTTACCTGAAGCAGCGTTACCTAAGTATGAAATAAATTCGGTGCTACCATCTACACGCGTAATCGTTTGAGAACTTTTTACCTGCATGTCGGTCCTGTCCATATAAAATAAGGCAGTACGAATATAAGCATCATTATTAAGTAGTGATACTTTATAACCGAGTTCATAGTTGGTTAAATATTCTGGATCAAAGACACGTAAATTATCAGGTAAGCTACCGTTGGTATTAGCACCGCCCGCTTTATAACCGCGATTGATTGAACCATACCAAAAGCTGTCCTCATTCTGCTGGTAACTAAGTACTAACTTACCCCCAACCATTGTATCGTCTAAGCTATCGTTAAAACCGTCTGAATTCACATAATCGGCGCTACGTTGCTCAACTCTAATCCCTGTAGTTAAAGACCACTGTTTATCTAATTGACTATCAAATTGACCATAAATAGCGATTGATTGCGTGTCAAAAGTGGAGTTAAACTCGTTGTCTAAATAAGTATATTGGCGAAGTAGATCTTCATTATCTTGTTTGAAATATATACCAGTAACCCAAGAGGTTGTGCCATTGAATATCTCATTACCTTCTTCTGATAGTGCTCGTAGTTCTATCGTTTGTACTGATTTCTCACGAAAGTAATGATCTTTAGAGGTATATTCCCAGTAGGCATAATCTTGATTTTCGATATTTTCAGGGTAAGAAATCCCCACATAGGCCCAGTCTTCGTCATAGCCATAACCAAGATCAGAATCAGCAGCGCTCAATATGGATACTAAGGTAAAACCATTAAAACCTTGATAGGTGAATTTTGCTGACAAGGCTTTAGTTTCTTGATCATCAAAACCAGGCTCATCAGAGTAGGTTTTTCTGGTGTTATCTAATGAAAAGGCATCGTAACCATTGTTAAAATCAAAATAGAAGGCGGTTAGGTCTATGGTTAAGTCGTTAGTAGCGTCAATTGATAATTTGCCGCGAATGTTTAACTCATCTCGGTTGTTGGTGTCATCGGTGTTGAGGTAGGCATTTTCAATATAGCCATCGCTAGTATTTTTATTTAGGGTCAATCGATAATTAACGTCATCGGTAGCGGGACCAGAAAGTGCTAAACCTAAGCCGTAACTGTCATAGTTGCCTGCATCTATTTTAACGGCACCTTCAAAATCTTCTGTTGGCGTATTAGTGGTAATATTAATCATACCTGCTAACGCATTTGCGCCAAAACGAGTCCCTTGAGGGCCCCTATATATTTCTACTTGGCTAGTATCAAATAGATTAGCAATGCTGCCTATACCGGTGAAATCTACCCCGTCAATGATCATACCAACGGAAGGGTTGATTGGTTCTTTAAATTGGCTTCGTTCGCCAATACCGCGAATTTGATAATAACGTGCACGTTGTGAACCGCTGGCGTAGTTAACATTTGGACTAACAGCTATTAATTCTTCAAGGTGTTGGGCATTGCGTTGTTTTATTTCAATATCAGTTAATACCGATAATGACGTAGGGGTTTTTAATAGGTTTTGTTGACGAAAATCACTGCTAACAGTAATCACTTCAATAGGTTCTTTATTGTCGGCTTGTACATTAATACTAAAAAGTAATGCAGAAGAAACAGCGAGTGTTAGTGTAGATTTGGTAAAATTCATAAAGATCTCATGAGTATGAAAAATAAATACTATGGGATCCGGCACTGGGAGGTTATTAAATGTAGATGTACTAACCATTCCTACGCCGAATAATTTATCACTAAGTAATAAATTTCCCGTCCAGGTTCAAAGGGTTCGGTTAAACTAATTTAAATAAATTAGTTTAATCACATCTCAGCAGTTAATTTTCGCCTTAATACAGGCTAAAATATTCTGCTCCCCTTGGTTGCGAGGCAGTGTAACAAATTTCATTTCATTTTGGTGATTTAAAATATTTAGAATAGTTTGGGTTAAACGCTCTGAAAATTTAATGCCTAAACCACTTTAAAATGCAGGATATACTCCCCGATCTTGTAATAAAACACATCCATGTAGCCCCCTTATTTAAGATCAATAACGCTGTTAAAACACTTATAAAATAGTGTCTTGAGATGGGTAAGGCGAAATATGTTAGTCGTTACACCTATTATTAAGGTAATACCTCTTAATAATAGGTGCGCCCTAATTATGATTCGCTCTAGGGTACTAAAAACCAGATCTCGAGGTGTTTTGAATATAAGATAGCTAAAAGTCGTATATATAAAAGTATTCTCTTGCTTATATTGGTATTGTAAGCAAGTTTTTTTCAGCAATACAATTTCCCCTAATAGAGAGTTATTATGTTTCCCAATTGGCAATTAGTCAGTATCAGTTTACTTTACATTGGCTTGTTGTTTTTTATCGCCTTTTTAGGGGATAAATATAAACATCAATTAGCGAAAAAAGCGCAAGGAATAATTTATGCATTAACGCTAGGAGTGTACTGTACGTCATGGAGTTTTTTAGGGACAACAGGGCAAGCTGCCACTAATTTTTTATCACACATTCCTATTTATCTTGGGCCAATACTCCTATTTGTTTTTGCTTGGCCATTTATTCAACGTATTATTCGCGTTAGTTTAAAACTAAACTTAACCTCAATTGCTGATTTACTCGCTGCACGTTTTGGTAAATCACATAACCTTGCCATCATTGTTACTATTGTTGCGTTTGTTGGTACGATGCCCTACATCGCTTTACAATTAAAAGCGATGGTGTATACCTTTCAGCAATTACAAATTGATCAAAGTCTTGCTAGTTGGCATATCGGTTTAGTGGTTAGTTTAGTGTTGGTCGTGTTTACCATTTTATTTGGCATTCGAAACATTGATGTTACCGAGCGACATCCGGGAGTGATGTTGGCGATTGCCTTTGAATCATTAGTTAAACTGATTGCTTTTCTAACAGTTGGTTTATTTGTGTGTTTTTCTTTATTCGACTCGCCCTTAGATATATGGCAACAATCAGGTGCTGCTTTGAAACTTGAGCAACAAATGAATGTTGATAATATTAGCGCAATGTTAGCAATGTTAATTATTGTTATGGCTGCATTTTTATCGTTACCAAGACAGTTTCAGGTGATGGTAGTCGAGTTGAAAGATCAAAAAGATACTTGGTTAGGTCGCCGGGTTTTTCCTGTTTATGTTCTTATTTTTGCTTTCTTTGCGGCTCCGTTAGGTTTAGCTGGGCAATTATTATTAGGTGATACCGTCCCTTCAGATGCATACGTATTGTTCTTGCCTGGTGTAGGGGGACAAACGTGGTTAACCTTGTTTACTTTTCTTGGTGCGGTGTCTGCAGCAAGTTCTATGGTAATAATATCGGCTCTCGCTTTAAGTACCATGCTCAGTAATGAAATTGTTTTTCCGCTGCTTTATCGTCGACAAAAAGTAGCACAAACCAATTATGATAATTTTAGGCAACGCTTATTAAACATACGTAAATTTTTAGTCCTTTTTGTTATTATGTCCGGATACGGTGTTTTTGTTATGGCATCGCCTGATACTTTATCTTCATTAGGCGAGGTTGCTTTTGGTGCTTTTGCACAGCTCACACCGGCATTAGTGGTTGCTTTTTATTGGCGACGAGCCAGTTTAATGGGTGTTTATGCGGGAATATTAATTGGCTTTATTTTATGGTTGAGCTTGAACTTTTTACCACAATTTGGTTTGTATGCATCCCCTTTTGCTGAAGGTACTTTACCGGCAAAAAGTACGGCAACTTTATTTAGTTTAGCGGCTAATATCATCGTGATGTGGGCGCTGTCACAAATAAGCCGACAGAGTGTACAAGAGCGGGTGCAAGCTTCATTATTTTTAGAATGGCAATCACCCACATTATTAAGAGTAGAGAAGAAACGTCAGCTAGATGTGATTGAATTAGAGTTATTGGCTTCCCGCTTTGTTGGTGAATCTAAGGCTAAAGCGAGTTTTAGTTTATTTCTTTCATCAAATAATAAAAAACTACTAGGTAATGTTACTTATAATCAACTTTTGCTACAACATACTGAAAATACCTTAGCAATGGTAATGGGAGCGTCATCCGCACGCTTGGTATTATCTTCAGCGTTAGATGGTAGAGATATTGCCCTAGATGAATTAGCGGTATTAGTTGAAGATGCTTCAAGTCAAAAACAGCAATTTTCACAAAACTTATTACAGAGTGCGATAGAAAATGCCAGTGAAGGTATTTCTATTGTTGATGAAAACTTAAAACTTGTGGCGTGGAATAAAAAATATTTAGACTTATTCGATTTCCCCTCAGGGATTGTTTATGTTGGTTGCCCTGTTGAAACATTGATTCGCCATAACGTTGAACGCGGTTTTTGTGGTACAGGTGATATTGAGAATCAAATATTTAGACGTCTTGAATATCTACGCAAAGGCAGTCCTCATAGCTCTGAGCGACAGCAAGCGAATGGGCAAACTGTTCGCATTGAAGGGAATCCATTACCTGATGGTGGCTTTGTAATGTTATTTTCAGACATCACAGCTTATCGTCAAGCAGAGCAAGTACTAAAAGAAGCTAATTTAGATTTAGAAACGCGAGTTTATGAGCGTACGCTTACCTTAGCCAAAACTAATGAAGCATTAGCGAAAGCCCATGAAAAGGCTGAACAAGCCCACATTAAAAAAAGCCAATACTTAAAAGCCTGTAGCCATGATTTAATGCAGCCTTTGGAAGCTGCTCGTTTGTTTACTTCAGCATTAACCGAGCAACAAAGTTTATCGTCGGAGCAACAAAGACAAGTAGACAATATTGATAGGTCACTTAAAGCGGCAAATGATTTGTTGGCTGATTTAGCTGAAATTGCACGTTTAGAGAGTGGCAATATAAAACCGCTTATTAAAGTCTTTGCCTTAAATGATTTATTTGAAAATTTAGCGCAAGAATTCTCTGCATTGGCTACCGAACAACACGTTGAATTTAGGCTAGTGGCAACTAAGGTATGGGTTAAATCGGATCAACACCTATTAAGGCGAATCATTCAAAATTTAGTTGGCAATGCTTTTCGTTATGCTAGCCCAGGCAAAGTACTATTGGGTGCACGCGTGGTTGATAATCAGGTTTTTATTCAAATATTAGATAATGGTCCGGGTATTCCTTTAGAAAAACAGGGGGTCGTTTTCGAGCAATTTACGCAATTAGACACATCTAATAATCATTCAGGCAGAGGCTTAGGTTTAGGTCTAAATATTACCCAATCATTAGTGCAATTGTTAGGGCATTCATTAAGTTTACAGTCGAGGGAAATGCAAGGTTGTAAATTTTCTATTTCGGTAGATAAAGCGACTCAATTAATGATAAAACCAAAAGTAGTCATGCCAGCAGTGAGTATGGGCTTAAAAGATATCACTGTGCTGTGTATTGATAATGACCCTGATGTGTTAAGTGGGATGGTTGAATTATTGTCGGCATGGCAATGTAATATTTATGCAGCCGACTCACGTGAAACCGCTTTGCAGGAATTTGCTAACCATCAAAAGGAGATTGATATTTTATTAGTTGATTATCAACTGGGTTATCAACCTGACTTACCTGTAGGACATCAAGCTGATGGTTTAACCTTGATTGCTGATATACGACGAGAATGTAACCATTATATACCTGCTATATTAATTACAGCGACTACAGAGCAGGGCATAGAGAATAAAGCAAAAAATGCCGATGTTGGCTTTATACGTAAGTTGGTTAAGCCTGCAGCTCTTAGAGCAATGATGAGTGCTAAGTTAGCACAGAAGTTACAAGAGGATTATGGCTACTAGCTTTTAAATGTAGCTAGTGGTGAATATCAGTTGGGTATTGGTCTAAAAAACGGCGTAATAAATTACGCCGAACATTAAAATTAACGTTTACTTAAACCCTGATTCTGATAAGTCTAATTGAGCAATAGCGATAACCGCTTGAGTTCTGTTTCGTACATCTAATTTACGAAATATTGCGGTAGCATGCGCTTTTATCGTGGCTTCTGAAACATGTAGATCATAAGCAATTTGTTTATTGAGCAAACCTTGGGCAAACATCATTAATATGCGGTATTGCTGTTGAGTTAAGCTGGCAACACGTGACGCAATATCACAATTTTCATGATCTTCTTTACTGTTTTGAAATGATTCAGGTAGCCAAATATCACCAGACAAAACGGTCATAATTGCTGTCAAAATATAATCAACAGGGGTTGATTTTGGAATAAACCCTGCGGCTCCATATCTCATCGCTTTACTAATCGTTACATGATCTTCATGTGCTGAAATAACGACAACAGGAATTTGTGGAAAGTGGTTACGTACATGAATAAGTGTACTAAAACCATGGGCACCTGGAATGTTTAAATCGAGTAATAAAAGGTCACTTTCACCATTTTCTTGTAGAAGTTGCTCAAGTTCAGTGATTGTTTCTGCTTCAAGCCAGTTGGTATAAATTAGCTTGGGTTTCAATGCGCCTAATAATGCTTGTCTAAACAAAGGGTGATCTTCAGCTATTATTATTTTTTGTGGCTGGATCATAAAAAATAGTTCCTTAGAAGTGATTTAGTCATTCTAACGGAATAATACCAGATAACCAATCAGACTTGTTTGTTATCTGGTATTTATGTTTACTATATACTCATTCCACTTGAATATGCATGATTCAGACTTCCTGAAATGAGTATCTTCAAGTAGAGCGGGTATAATCATTTATTTTTTGGCGCTTTGGCTAATACAGCCGTTAGTAATTTCCAATATTGTGCCACGGTGGCTATTTCTATTTTTTCATCGGGTGAATGTGGGAATTTAATTGTTGGTCCAATAGAAACCATATCCCAGTGCGGATAAGCGGTTTTGAATAAGCCACACTCCAAACCTGCGTGAATAACCATTACTGCTGGTATTTTACCGAATAACTCTTCATAGGTATCACGTACTGTTTTCATAATGGCTGAGTCTGTATTAGGCTTCCAACCGGGATACGCGCCACTAAATTGTATATCAGCACCCGCTAATTCAAATACTGACTGCACAGTACGTTGGGTTTCTAAACTGCCATCATCATGTAAGCTGCGAATAAGCACCAATGCATTGAATTTTGTGCCGCGGGTGTGAATGACGCCAAGATTTAATGAGCTTTCTACTATGCCTTCAATATCATCACTCATGCGAATAACGCCATTAGGGCAAGCATTTAGGGCACGTAAAATATTGTGTTGTGTTACGCTATCCCAACATTTATCAAAGTCTTCTGGTGAAATTAATAGCATATCAATACCAGTTTCAATGGCGCTTAAGTTGGCTTTTATTGTCGATAGGTAATGTGCCAATGCAACTTTTAATGGCTCTACTTGGTTTTTAGCGATAACAAAGCTGGCATTTGCTTCGCGTGGAATTGCGTTACGTAGGCTGCCACCATTAAGTTCCGTTAAGCGAAGATCAAATAAATTACTGGCATCAAGCAAAAAACGCACTAATAGCTTGTTAGCATTGGCGCGGCCGGTGTCAATATCAACACCTGAGTGACCACCTTTTAATCCAGAAAGTGATAAGTTAAAAGCTTGAAAATGATCGGGTACGTTGTCAAATGCTAGTGCGAAAGTCGCTGAGCCATCAATGCCGCCAGCACAACCCATATAGACTTCACCTTCTTGCTCCGAGTCGGTATTAATTAAAATATCACCATCAAGCCAGCCTGCTTCTAAACCAAATGCGCCGCTCATACCTGCTTCTTCGTCAATAGTAACTAATACTTCAATTGGCCCATGGGAAATATCATTACTGGCTAAGACCGCTAAAGCAGAGGCTAAACCAACACCGTTGTCTGCACCTAAGGTAGTGCCATCAGCAGTTACCCAGTCGGCATCATTTTCGTTGATAATATAAGGG
>Ga0075443_10001102_pt1 | contig 11177 bp, 11 predicted proteins | sample CoawatmetaG00DNA_3_FD_71583 | JGI IMG/M metagenome (GOLD analysis project Ga0075443, IMG submission 71583) | Marine microbial communities from the West Antarctic Peninsula - Coastal water metaG006-DNA | ecosystem: Environmental > Aquatic > Marine > Coastal | place: Atlantic Ocean: West... | reverse complement strand
CTTATCTTTATCACTCTTATCTTTATCACTCTTATCTTTATCACTCTTATCTTTATCACTCTTATCTTTATCACTCTTATTTAAAGAAATGTTATCTAATTTCCCAATATATTTAATATCCCATTTTGTTTGAATATATTTTTTAGTTTTATCAATAAATTCAAGAGAGTATTTTGGATTATCCGTTCTCATATACGTTATATATCCATTTTCATATAATTTTTGTGCCAAAGACATTGTCGTTTTCGGCGAGAAATTATATACATTACTAGCTTTTTGCTGCAATGTTGATGTTGTAAATGGTTTTGGTGCACTTTTTTTGACGCGTTTTTTGTTAGTTACAGTTAAAATATGTTGAAAATCTATATTTTTTGTAAGAAAATCTTCGGCTATTTCCTTTTTAATGAAATTTTTATTTAATTTATACGGTATATTCAAATGTGTAAAAGTACCCTTTGTTTCATAAACAGTTTCGCCTTTCGCACCTTTACATTCCAAATCATTTTCATATACTAAATTTAAAGCTGGTGTTTGACATCTACCTGCTGATAAACCTGTGGCATGTTTACGTGTAATATATTTCCATAATACTGGACTTACTGTAAAACCAACAATTAGGTCGAGGATTTGCCTTGCTTGTTGTGCTTGTACTTCATCCATATTTAATAGAGTCGGGTTTTTTACGGCGTGCAAAATTGCATTTTTAGTAATTTCATGAAAAATAATTCTTTTTGTACTTTTTACAGGTAGATTAAATAATTTACAAATGTGCCACGCTATAGCCTCACCTTCACGGTCATCATCTGTCGCCAAAATAACTTCGCTTGCCTTTTTAATCGCAGCTCTCATTATGTTTACATATTTTTTCTTATTATGAGATACCTTATAATCAACTTTATAATTTTTATCAATACTTTTCAAACCATTTGCGAATTCACGAAAATGTCCGAAACTAGCTATACATTTATATTTTTTCCCAAGAAAACCTTCAATTTTTTTACATTTCGCAGGAGATTCAACAATGATTAATATCATTTAAATATAATTAATTATATGGTTAAATATTTAAACTATTTCGAAAATTCAATTTTTTTATTAGAATTTATGGTTTAAATTTATGGTTTTTATTTTTTTTTAAATTTTTTTTTAAAAAAAAATAAAATCAGTATCATCGTTATTTTTTACTTTTATGATATTAAATGTTTCAATATTGGGATAATATTTTGATATATTTTTTTCCAACATACCCTCAACCCAATAACGCACATTTGGTATATTTTTATTTTGCTGCTCTACCCATTTCATTTTTTCATTTATATTATTCCGATGATGCCAACTACCCGAATCGTATTTATTCATTATTTTATCATACCAAGCTACCCGAATCATAAAATTATCTCCCATATAATTATTGTAATCCCAATTCGTTTAAGTAATTGTTCCAAAAAGCAATTATTTCTTTATTAGAAATATGTTTCGTTTCTTTCGTATTTTTTTTACCAGAATTATCATAACAACGTAAAATTGTTTCATTAAATTCAACATTACACCAACTCGGTTTAATTTTTTCCACAACATCGTCTTTATAATAATAAATTTCATTCATTGGATTATAATTACTACTCGAAAATTTTATTTGAATTTTATCAATAATAATATTTGCAATTCTTTTTGGGTATTTCTCTTTTAAAAATTTTTCATTTTCATAATTTTTAGGTACAATTGTTTCACCAATAAAACTCGGAATATCTCTAGACATTAATCTCTTTGTTGATGATGATTTTATTTTACATAATTTGCAAAATACTACAGAATCGGTTAATTCGATAAAATCTACTTTACCTTTTAATAATAAATCATGCAAATTATTAAGAATATCAAGAATTATATATTCATGAGATTTGACGGCATGATGTGTATATACCGATTTGTGTAATCTATATCTAGTTGTAAACAACGAAAATATTTCATAATTTAACTTGTGACACCATGCCAGTGTGTTTTCCCCATCTACAAAAACAACCCTAACATCTGTAATTAATCTTTTAAAGTTATTATTTTGTCCTGTTTCTCCAATATAAAATGAATCTCGTTGTATATAATCTATTTTATCCACATCTAATTGACATTGTTTATTTGCAATAATCTGATAGTACCATTTATTTACATTTTTTTTAGATGGATTAATTAATTCACAAATGATTTCAAATTCTTCATCACTAATACCTAATTTATATTTTTTAATCATATTTTTAAATATATCACAACCTCGTTCTTCATGGTCCTTTTCATCTTTCGAAATTACATAATTATCCCATAAATGACTGAAAGGACCGTGACCGATATCATGAATTAACCCAGCAATTTCAATTAAATCAATATCTCTTTGTGAAATATTCAACAATGGTTGGTTTTTTTTTATATTTTCTATCATTGTTTTTCCCAGATAAGATACAGCAATACTATGTTCAAAACGGGTATGGGTTGCACTAGGAAATACATAATTGGTAGCACCAAGCTGTTTTAAATCACGTAATCGTTGAAATTCAGAAGTATCTATTATTTTTTGCATATTCTTATTTATAGGTATAAAACCATGTATAATGTCATATATTTTTTTTGTTTTATTCATTTTTAATGTTTTTAATGTTTTTAATGTTTTTTAATGTTTTTTAATGTTTTTAATGTTTGTTTAAAAATAAATCAATTTATTTATCTAATTTTTTGAATTCACACCAACTTACATTCTTTGCTTTTCTAGTTTTAATGGGTTTTTTATTTTTTTTATCCAATTTTTCACCTTCTCTTATTGCACTATCAATATAAATTTCTTTCAGAACCTTTCCAACCTGCACACTTGCTTCATGTTGGTCGCACTCACCATCTTCTATTTTTTTCAAAACGAGTAGGAATTTATTAAATAAATTCAAATCGATATTATCTTTATATATTTTATTGAAAATATTTGTATAATTTTTATATAAGAAAAAACATTTCTTTTCAACCATATTACGTAAATTTTTGCTATTTAATCTGGGATATTTCTTTTTCAATTCAATAATTTTAGTAATATCGTCGCGGATTTTTTTACTATGTTTTAAATCCCTTATTTTTTCAGTAGTGGATTCATATTTATATTCTTTTACCAAATTTTTCAAATCTATACTTTCATTCATTGAAATAATTATTCAATTTGTTTTTATATTTATATTTATATAATATATAATGGTAAAACGAACAAAAAAAATGAGAGGTGGTGCAGTAGAATTGCAAAAAGCTGAAATTAGCACTTCTGGTTGTACAACTGCTTCGGAATGCTCTACACAACAGGTGAATAATCAACAAATTGCTGGTGAAAAACAGATTGAAATGAGGAATCAAGCAGGTGGTTCGCAAATGGTTGCCATAGATGTTGTCGGTGGTTCTACAAACGAAGATGCTGCTTTACAATCAAGTATACAAAAAACAGCTTATAAAGCACAAGCAGAAGCAGAATACGATAACTGCGCAGGGAAAGCAGCAGGTCAATGTGGTGGTCGTGGAAAATCTAAAAGAAAAAGGAAATCTAAAAGAAAAAGGAAATCTAAAAGAAAAAGGAAATCTAAAAGAAAAAGGAAATCTAAAAGAAAAAGGAAATCTAAAAGAAAAAGGAAATCTAAAAGGAAAAACTAAAAAAAAGAAGAAAAAGGAAAACTAAAAGGAAAAACTAAAAGGGGGGAAGTGAAGTTAGAAATCTAGAAAGGATATATGGTATAAGAATGTTTATTAAAAGGAAAACTCGAAAAGATATGTCAACTGGAAATTATTATTTAAAATAAATTTTTAAATAATAAAATAATTGTATATTTTAATACATATGAGTTATTTTTATGATGTAATGTCTTCATTTTTAATATTCTTAATATTCGGTTTTATATTTTTAGGTTTAGTTATTGCCATCATGGCGAAAAATATAGAAAAAAACTGGCCAAGATATAAATGTAATCCTTTGGTTATTCCTTTGGCAGGATACCTTGGGAAAGACGCAATACAGAATTTTACAGAATGCATAGGTGATATACAAGGTGGTTTTATGGGAATGTTTTTAGCCCCATTAAAACATGTTATGGGAATATTAGCGGGGTTAGGTGCCACTATAACGGAATCCATACAAGGTGTTCGAGTTATGTTTGATGAAATGATTTCCAATATAGTTGGTGTGTTTGGCTCTATTTTAGGTGTATTTTTTAACGTAACTATAACATTTCAACTATTAATGGGGAATGTGAAAGATTTATTAATGAAAATAGTTGGTATTTTATACACACTTGGGTTATTTATTAGTGCAGCTACAATTACAGCAAAAAGTGCAAACAATGGACCAATCGGTACTCTAATAGATGTTTTTGGTTGTTTTCCAAATGATACAAATGTAAAATTATTCGATGGAACATATAAAGAAATGTCAAAATTAAGTTTAGGAGATAAATTAGTTTCTGGTGGAAGTGTACACGCTATTTTAAAGGTAAGAGGTAGTGAAAAAAATCCATATTATAAAATTTATAGCAATGAATTAGATAAAGATATTTATGTTACCGGTGACCATTTAATAAAAGTAAATAATAAATTTATACCTGTGAAAAATTATAAATATTCTGAAAAAACAAATAATTGGGATTCGGAAATGTCTTGTTTAGTTACAACAAATAATTTAATACCAATAGGTGAGTTTATTTTTTGGGATTGGGAAGATTAATTTCTAAAATTTACTATAGAGAAATTTACAATAGACAAATTTACTTCGACGATTAACATTCAAAGGTTAATTCTATTAAATATTATCCTATCATTATATAAATGGATAATATTACCAAATTAAAGAAATTATTATTATTAATGGAAAAACAAAATAATTATTTTTATATACACGGTGGTGATATATTGTTATCATTATTCACATTAATAATTGCAATGTGTGTTTTTTCATATATTTCTTTAAAAAAAAAACAACATTTTTATAAAAAAAATTGGCCAAAATATAAATGTGACCCAGCAGTTACACCTTTTGCCGGGTTTTTAAACCCTCCCCCAGGTAGTAATTTCAAAGAAAAAATGGATTTTACACTAAAAAACTACGCTATGTGTAATGCAACTATTTTAGAATCAAACGTTGGATTATTTACAAAACCAATTGGTGGGTTTCAAAAAATGTTGGCAGTTTTAATAGTTGCTGCTTTGTCAGCGTTGCAATTTATTCGTACGATGTTCGATGTTATAAAAAAAAATTTAATGAAAATGATTGGGTTATTATTGGGTAAATTTTTCAATGTACTTATTGGTTTACAAGTATGGTTAGCAAATTTAAAAGATACATTTTGGAAAACCGGTGCAGTAATGATTAATATGTTCTTTTTCAGCATTGCATCTTTATACACAGCGATGTCATTTCTAAATAATTTGTTAGCTGTTGTTATAATTATATTGGCAATAATAACCATAGTAGCTTTGTTCAATTTGGCACTAATATGGGTAGTACCCTGGTTCGGTATACCGTCTTATATTGCATGGTCCATCGCATATATAACTACCGCTACACCATTGATAATTGTTGCTGTTTTCGTTGCAGTTATTAACAGTGTAATTTTAAAACAACAATGTGATGCTGACCCAGCATGTTGTTTTCATGGAGACACCAAATTAAAAACTGAAAGGGGTCTAATTAAAATGAAAGATATCGTCGTCGGTGATAAATTAGATAAAAATATTGTTCATTCGATAATGAAAGTAAACGCTGGTGAACCGTTATATAAATTAAATAATGTTTTGGTATCCGGTAATCATTATTTTTATTGCAAAAAAAATGGTTATATAAAGGTAAAAGATTCCAAACAAGCAAAAATATCAAATATTAAACCGAAATTTTATTACTGTTTGTTAACTTCAACCAAAGAAATAACTATAAATAACACGCTATTTTGTGATTGGGATGATTTAGATATTACAGATATTATGCAAATTAAAAATAAATACAATATTGATAAAATAGAAGATTTAAATCATAAATTCAATACTTGTTTACACCCAGATACCATTATCTGTATGAAAAATAACAAAATAAATAACAAAATAAATAACAAAATAAATAACAAAATAAATAACAAAATAAATAACAAAATAAATAACAAAAAAAATATAAAAAATATAAAAATAGGCGATATACTAATTGATGGTTCTATTGTTCAATCTATAATAAAAACGAAAGAACCTGAAAATATTACAAAATATCAGATTAACGATAAAACATTTTACGGAAAAAATATATATTTTTCAAATTTAGGAGATTTTAATAAAATAAAAGAAGAACAAATTAAAACAACTGAAACTATGTTGTATTATAATATTACTACAAACACCGGTAATTTAAATATCAATGATATTGAAATAAAAGACCACAATAACATTTTTGATACATTTGATGACGCAAATAGAATATTATGATATCCCAATTAATAATTATATTATCTAATTAAGTATGTATAATGATTATTAAACTTCTTGGATACAAAATAAGAGTAGAAATTGCAATTATATGCGTAGTCCTTGGTATAATTATAGGCGTTACAACCATGTGTGGTTGTAACAAAGAAAATTTCGTTGCACCAAGTAGACCATCTACCATAAATGATAATGGTATGGGTATTGGGGTACCAGGTCAAAATACCGGTGATGAATCTTGGCGAAAACATATGCCAAATAATTCAGAAATGAATATGAATGATAATAAACATGATATGTCGTTTTTCTCAAAAAATAACTTTAAACCCGAATGTTGCAGCTATTCTTCCTATAGTGGGTCTGGTGGTTGTGCATGCATAACATCAGAACAATCAAAGTTTGTTGATAACCGAGGTGGTAATTGCAGCGGTTCCGACTGTTCTTTTTAATTATTTCTTAAATTTAATTTACATTTATCGCAAAAAATAATTATTTGACTACCTTCGCCATCAGGTTTATCAATATAATCCTTTATCCAATTATGCTTACACTCTTTCCTTATAATTATTTCTGTATTTTTTATAATCTCTTTCAACTTTTTAATATCATGTTCTTTTCTCCACAATTCGGTTGTTAAAAATTCTCTATTTTTTATTAATGCAGATAATATCATTATTTACATTAATACAGATTTTTATTTAATTCATTTTACCTTAATTTAATTTTTATCTTTTAATTTTTATCTTTTAATTTTTATCTTTTAATTTTTACATTTCTGTAAATTCTTTGGTATGCAACTTAATACATTTTACATAATTTATTTTTTTTTTATATTCGAAATTTGTACCACTACCCATACCAGTACCTTCTATTTCAGCATAATGTTTTTTATAGTCCGTAGTTGAATTAATAATTAAATCAGGACTTCCATGATTTGTTAAAATATTCCCAGTATAAGAATTACTAATATCCACATTATCTTGATTATTATTTTTAATTATCGCACCTTTATTTTCAGGATATTTTTCTACATCATAATTGTTACTCAAATCCGATTTGGCACTAATGCATTTATTATTTTGATAATAATCGAAATAACCCTTTGTCAAATTTATAAGATTTGTATGATTGTTGACTTTAGTAATTTTATTTCCATTTATACATGAAATTTTATTTTTTATTGGGTTATTTGATAAATCATAAAACAAATTCAAATTTCTTTTCCTTTCTATGTATTCTTTAGCTGTTTTATTTTGATTGCTATTTCTAAATATATTCATATTATGTATAATAAAGATAAATTAAAATCTAATAATTTATTATATTTATAATGGACAAATTAAATTATGATTTGGACAATTATTCACAAAACGATTTATACGATATGTTTGATATCCCAAGTAATGAAACTTTTGATAAAACCACCTTAAATAATAATTATAATAAAATGATTACAAATGTGAAAAGTGAAATTCACATACCCGAAGATGAAAAGGGTAATATTTTACTTTTTTTAGAAAAAGCATTCAAAAAATTACTCGAAAAAGATTCCGAATATAAATTAACAGTTGGCAATTTTATGCCAAATTTAGAAAAAAACACACTTTTTTCTAATGATAAACCAGTCATTAAAAAAGAATACAAAAAAAATTTGACTGCATTATTAAATCCCATAAAAACAAAAAGCGTCATAAAATTATTAAACATCAATACATTATTTCGAAAAAATTATTACAATCAAAAATCTACCGATTTTATAATTGATTTACCAGAAACATTAAAAAATGTTACAAGTATCACCCTGTCAAATACGGAAATACCAAACACAATGTACTCATTTTCTTCCGAAATTGGTACGAATGAATTTACCATTGAAACATATACAGATGCATACACTGACAAAAAATCAACAGTAGTGAGAATAAAAAATGGTAACTATTCTTCAACAGAATTAGTTGATTATTTAAATAGATTTGTTTTTTCAAAAGGCGACCTTAAAAGAATTGTATGTAATTATGATACAATTACTAGCAAAATATCTTTTTTTAGAGATACTAGACTCGCCGCTTCGGGTGGTGTTGGTAACGCAGATAATCTATTTTTTAATATTGACTGGCGATTAAAAGGTAAACCAAATCGTTCCATACAACTTAATATGGGTTGGCTTTTGGGATTCAGAAAAGAATACTATTCATACGAAGAAGACTATGTCGATGTTAGTGGTGTTTCTTTCGATAAAGGTGAAGGATTTGAATCAGAAGCGTGTTTTCAAAACACAAATGGACAAAGATACATCTTTTTATCAGTTGATGATTACAATAAAAATTTTTCAAAATCATTGTTTTCACCATTCGAAGATTCGGCAATCAATGATAATAATATCTTTGCTAAAATAAATAACGATAAAAATTCTTTTGATTATATCAACGGTGACGTGGAAAACCAATTTAAAAGACAATACTTTGGTCCGGTGGACCTTATGAAGTTGCATATAAAATTATTGGATGAATATGGCCGCGTTGTTTCGTTGAATAATGCCGATTTTTCTTTCACGTTGAGATTGGAACAACTTTATAATTTAAATGCTACTGAATAAACTACTTTTAGAAAAAGTAGGACAAAACTATTCTTTTAGGGAAAAAATAATAAATATATATATTATAATGCCAACGACATATATGCAAAAATGCGCATCATGCGGTAAGTTTACCGAATCACTACCAATGTCAGACATATGTTCGAAATGTGGTAAACCCCAAACAAAAGCTACTACAACCGATACTACAACAGCCGCCACAACAGCCGCTACAACAGCCTCTACAACAGCCGCCACAACAGCCGCTACAACAGCCGCTACTACACAATCTGGTGGTCGTGGAAAAAAACGTAGAAAATCTAAAAGAAAATCTAAAAGAAAATCTAAAAGAAAATCTAAAAGACGCAAAACTAAACGTAGAAAAAATAAAAGAAAGCGTAGAAAATCCAAAAAACGTCGCAAATCAAAAAAATAAAAAATTTATTATAAAAATACTATATATTTATAATGAAAGAGCTCAATTAATGGAGGAGAAAAAATAGAAAAAGAATAAGAACTATTAAGAGACACACTCATGAAAACGAGTGTAATGGATAGTATTACCAAATAGTGTAAATGTCCAAAAGGTTATATAAAGAATATTAAACAACATGTGGTAAAAGAAACATGTTTATATAACAAAATAAAAACATCAATAAAAAAAAATAATAAATTTAAATTTTTTATTTTTTTCTAGTTCAAATTCAATAACTAATTTTTTTACAATACATTTCCCAAAAAGTATGGGTATATGGGGTACAATCCAAAAAGTATGTGGTATTATAGGGGTACAATCCCAAAAAGTAGGGGGGGGGGTTATAGGGGGTCTCCCCCTACATGTACATACCAAATGGAATAGATTCTTTATCTTCCTGTTTAATTAATTTATCAACAATAGCAGTTGTCACTTCAAATGGGAAACTAACCTCGATAATATCTTCTTCCTCAAAAAGAGTCATATCCTTCTCCATTAATCTATACAAGTTTAATTTACTATATATAATTTCCAAACACCGTTTAAAATTACGAACACCCTTTTCTTTTCCAGTATATTTATCAATAATATACTCGAACACATCTTCAGCAAATGTTATTTCACCTTCCTTAAAATTAATATTTTTTTCGATTTTTCGTATCATATAATCTTTCGCAATCACATTTTTATCCTTTTTATCGTACCCATTTGTTTTAATTCTATACATTCTATCTTTTAAAATAGGATTAATTTTATCTTCATGATTATAACTAAATATAAACAAAGCTTTACTTAAATCAAAATCCAAATTTGAAAAATATTTATCATGAAATTGTGAATTCTGCGTCGTATCGGTTAAATGTGTTAAAATACCAATTATTTCTTCACCTTTTGGTGTATTACTTACTTTATCCAATTCGTCAAAATAAAACACAGGGTTCATACATTTACTTTTAATCAATGTTTCAACTATTTTACCCCAAATACTCCCTTCATATGTATACGAATGACCTTCTAAATAACTACTATCTGTCGCACCACCAAGTGGAATAAATGCAAATGGTCTATTTAAAATTTTGCTTATCCCTTCTTTCACAAGTGTTGTTTTACCAGTACCCATTGGACCTTGGATTGCAATTGCAGTACCGACCGCATTTGGATTACTTATCCATCCACCAATCATTTGCATTATTTGCATTTTTGCATCATTTAATCCATAAACAGACTCATCTAATATTTTTTTCGCATTTTTCATAAATTTTTGACTTTCTTCAATACCATCTTCTAATTTTACAGGAAGTGATGAATATTTTCCAAATGGAATACTCATAAAAGTATCTACCCAAAGTTTATTCTTATAATAATCACCCGTACTTGGGTCCATTGTTGTTAATAAATTAACCTTTTTCATTGCTATAGCTTTAATTTCCGGGTCAATATCTGTTTCAATAAGCGAAATTTTATATGGTTTTGTTATTGTAGAAACTTTATTCATTTCAATCAAATTTTTCAAAATCTTTTTTTGTTCCACTATTTTCATATTTTTAAAATATGAAAAATCATTTGTAATATTTTTTTCTTTAAGAAGTTTTTTTAACCTACCAACATTTAAAATTGTTTGCTTCTTTTCCTTTTTTTTGTTTATAATAATAT
>Ga0075443_10001101_pt1 | contig 11180 bp, 28 predicted proteins | sample CoawatmetaG00DNA_3_FD_71583 | JGI IMG/M metagenome (GOLD analysis project Ga0075443, IMG submission 71583) | Marine microbial communities from the West Antarctic Peninsula - Coastal water metaG006-DNA | ecosystem: Environmental > Aquatic > Marine > Coastal | place: Atlantic Ocean: West... | reverse complement strand
TACTCATACTTTCTCCTCAACTATATCTAATGGATGTCCTTCAAATGCGGTGAACATCCCCTTACTATTCCATATGTTCCATTCCAAAGTTGGACGGACTCGTTTAATACCTCGTTTGGTATGTGTCTGTTCTATAAATCCGTGATAGTTGAAGGTTGCCATTGCATTGTCTTTAACCTCGTTAATATAGACAGATAAACCATTTCGAGTTATGTAATGATTACCCTCTTTTAATTTAATCAAAATATCTCCACACCACTACAAGCAGCATTCACCATACCATCAAAAAATACATCTCCATTACGGAAATCAGCTGGTACTGTCGATACACCACCATTCTCAATGAATGATGCAATCAACCTACGATTAGCAACCATATTTGCAATTTCGTTTTCTATATATTCAGGCCCTGTGTTCATCTCTTGAAACATGATGATGTTTTTTGTATAATGTTCAATCATACTTTCAAGAACTGATATCTTATACTTTGGTGGTAACTTCATAATATACTCTCTCTCTCTGATTACATAGCTATTATAACAAACAACCAATAGGTTGTCAACAGTTTAATTATACTATTTTGTTATAAGGTTATAATATATTTGCATCCCAAACGATCTGGGACAACTTACTTTCTCGGCCATACGCTTCCTTCTCCAAGGGAAGTTCATTGCGAGCGAACTGTTTAACATGCACCATTTCGTGACACAGGACAGTCACAAAGTCCATCAGGGGAAGGTCACGACTAACATCTATCTCAAACTGTCTGTTGCTATCTGCCATCATACAGAACCCTTCTGCATCACCTTTGAACTTTTTAATCTTAACTGAAATGTCTAAGGTCTTCATTCGGGGCATTAGTTCATCAATCATCTTTGATATTACTTTGAAAGCAATCTCTTTCTGGACGCTATTACCACCACTAATTTGTACCATATTATTCATCTAATTCACTCACTTTCTGTTTGTGTTTAGGTTCAACCACCTTCTTTTTATTAGGCACAACTTGAGTCTTAAATCGAGGCGAGCGAAGTGCATGGGCAACTGGCGATCTCCTCTTTGGCGGTTTCATATATTGATTTCTTTGAATCTACGATAAGACTTGGAGAACTGTTTCATAGGTTTGCTGAAGATAATTTCTTCAGTAGTCCCTGATTTGATGTAACCAACACACCACTGGCGTTTGTCCAGTATGTAGGTATGATTAGGAACATTGTGGCCTATCATCTCGGTATCCCACTTGGTGACTTCTTGTAAATATTGCATATCTTTCCTTTCTTAACTCACTTTACATATACTATTATACATGTTTTCATAACATAAGTCAAGGGTTTTACTAAAAAAAGATTAAAAAAAAGTCCTTGTAAGACAAAGACTTGTAATTTATTTTTAAATAAAGAAGTTTATTTTACCACCAATCGGGTTTTCTGGCGCATGGGTCATTAACCCTTTCTCAGTGTAGGTGGTGTAATTCACCTCTGAGACTCTAACAGGCCCATCATTAACCATGCTATGGGTAATATGTGAGGTTATTTGATTCACACCTAAGTCATACGTTCTAGTATAATCACTTAGTATATGAATAGGCTGTACTGGGGTTATTGAACTATCGGGCATGAATCTATTTATAAATTCACGCCCTTTCATGGGACTAACGTACACCTTAACCTAGAAGTTCACCTAGTGTGGCAGGGCCTGCAATTCCATCTGCAACAAGTCCATTATACCTTTGCCAAAGTTTTAATGCCTGTTCAGTGCCTGGCCCAAAGTTACCATCTGATGCGATACCTAGTGCTTCTTGCATCATTGCAACTCCAACCGACTTCATACCCTTTCGCAACACACCAATATCTTCTGGGGAAGGTGCAGGGTCATCACTTGGAGAGGCAAAGGAATCATGTTCTCCAGCCTCACTACCTAACATATGCAGTGCTTCTTTCCAGTGATGAATGCGATCTTCTAGTCCAATGTAACCACCATTGATACGTTTAGTCATGGTTTTGATATCACCACTATCTGCATAGCGATTCAATCCATTCTTGTTCCAGTACCAAATGGCTGACATGAGTGCAACCTCTTTGTCTTCTGAAACCATGTCTGGATTATCCACAACATCAACATCCATATCTTCGGCAAAGGAACTATAGTTCTTTTTGCCTGTCAGTTGAATTGGGCCTCTACCACGATACTTCCAACCATCACCACTATCAGTGTCACCATTATCCATACGATTCGCATAGACTACGTTAGCAATCTTCTCTGGTTGACGATGGTAGGGTTCTGAGTCCCTTGCAGCACGTTTAAAGTACTTACCAAAGATTGCATCAAGTGCCTTTGCACTATAATTTAAGTTCTCAGAGAATACTCTCCAACCACCACTTTCATGTCCACACTGAGCAATGAAAGATGCAATACGTTCTGGTGTATTGATTTCATACTTAGGGAACACCTCATTCATTGCATCAACCCAACCTTCTGGGTCTTTGCAATTAGGGAATAGTTCTTTGAATTGATTTGATGTAATCATTGGGCATCTTTCCATGCCTGATGTTTATAATCTGATAACTTTTGATAAGCATCATCCCATCCAAAGGCTTCTTTCACTACGTTGTCAGAAAGTCCTTTGAATAACTTATGTAAAGATTTGTCTTTAGCAGAGACAAGCACTTCAGCCTCTGAATTATGCAATCCTTCTAACATCTGGATGAACATGTTTTCCTTTTTAAACAAGGGAACATTGTTACTAGCACCCTCAATAAAATGATAAAGTTTCCTTGCTTCCCTACGCAATACTGTATGTTCAGTACCATCAGGCGCTGCATTAGGTGTGTATGGAACATCTCCATCTGGAAACACCCATTTGATAGCAGGGTCGAAAGATGATTTTATAATCATTCGTAATTGTTCACAATCATGTTCTTTGAGAATTGCAATCTTCTCAGCTTTAGTTTTAGCGTTATGCACTTTCTTTAATACCTCAGAAAGTAAAGGTGTATAAGTTCTTGACATAATTAAAAGTCTCCAATGTCGTTCATAAGATTTTTCAATCTTTTCTGTATAAAGTAATTTAGCAGTTTACTCCTGTTACCTTTCGGTGGCATCTGGTAAGCATCCATAATGCGTCCTACAAGTTCTTCTGGAATACACTCTAAATCTATTAGTATTTTGTTTCGTTGATAATTACGCATCATCTCTTCAGTGAAGACATCCTCTGGCTTGGATTCAATCCAATCAGCAATTTTCTTCTTAGACATAGGTTTCTGACGCAATTCATCTACGAATGTATTATCAGGAGATAAGAAGTTTGGTACACCATCACTCCTATCGCCCTTTAATACATGTTCTCGTATATATATAGACGGATCAATACCATTGATAAATTTCTTTAGTACTGGACTATACTGTTTAACGAAATGATGTTTTTGTAACTGGATGAAGTCTTTGTCACCAGACAGAATAAGAACATGTTCAAACTCAGTTGGTGTTACAGCAATGTGTTGTACTATTGCAGCGATACAGTCATCTGCCTCTGCACCTTCAACTTCGACTACCTTGTATGGGAAAGTCTCACGGATTTCATCACGGATTGCGTTTAAGGCTTGGAAGATAGAATTCCAATCAAAGTCTGACTTGGCCCTATCCTTCTTACGATTTGCTTTGTAGTTGGGAAAGTAATCACGCCTCCAATACTTCTTACTATCATAGGTAAGAACAAGTTCACCAAAGGCCTCTCCAAACTTTGTGCGATACCCACGCAAAGAATTCAAAACCATATGGCGTACTAAGTTCTCATCAACTGATTTGGTCTTAGATTGACTTATTTGTACCATCAAGTTACTGATGGTAACTTGGTTCATATCCACTAGAATCATAATTTTCTCACTTTATTTTGTTACCACTATAATAACACATAACAAGTCTATTGTCAATAGATTTATATTTTATACTCAAAGTTCTGACAAGTGTCGTGCTTGGCTAATAGTTTAGCACCATTCCTTGTATGAAACAGTTCTGCCATAGTTGTTAATGGACTTAATGTTACATAACGCACTACGTCTTTGCGGTTATGTTTAATATGATTTGCTGATGCAAATACAATATCTCTACCAGCACCCTTATCGTAACTCCATACAGTATAAAATACTGCTGTTTTTTGTCCGATAATATTCATATCTGTTTCGTTTGCAGGAATTTCATCAGTATATGCTACACAAATAACACTTCGCAATGTTTCAAAACTTTCGTCTTTGTATAGTCCAAATACTTCGCGACCCTGTTCGGTTCGCCACGTTGCTTTAATATGCGGTCGGACAGGATCGTCTTCAATTATATCGTTAACAACATACTCATTTAACTTTAATAACATTATTCTTACCTAATTTCTTGAAAAAGAACATAAACTCGAAGCATCTATTCGTCTTCGAAGTCGTTCATCTCCTCAGTGATTTCTTGAATCATTTCAAGATCAATATCCATATACGACTCACCGCTTTCTTCTTCTACTATTCCTACGAACAACTGTGTAAAATTGTGCAATGGATGAGGCAACCCACCTCCTCTGTATATCATGCTCTTAACCAGTTCAACTAAGAATGCAGCATCTCTTAAAAAGTCTGGACTGTGTATATCAATACCATTCTCTTCCATATTCTGAATCATGTTACCAACAAGAGCTTCTACCAAGTTCTCAGTAAAAATCTCATGTTCATGGTCCATCTCAGAATCTCCATTATCATTTTTTTTAGATTTTGGAAATTGTAATATATTATCCTTCGCCATCATGGGGCCCCTTAGCTATTAACCACACATACGTCAGTGCAGTCCAAACAACAAATAATACTAACCATTCGTAAAAGTTCACAACCCCTCATCACCAGCTCTAAATTTACCTGTCCACTCGTAACCAAGGTCTTGGTAGTACACTCCCATAGTACGTTTAGGACTTCCTTCTGAGTCGTAAGCCATTGCAATACATGCATACTTAATTCTACTCTCTTGAAACTCTCCGTACATACAGTCCACATAGACACCATATTTCAAAAACCTTTGAAGGTTTCTAATGTATGCTTCATGGTTTGCAACCTTACCTTCTGCACCCTTAATCTTATCTCTAAGACTGCGTTTAGCAGAAGACAATAAATTCTTCTGGGATTTAATCCAGATTTGAATATTTTTCATATTCAGTGGATCGTCCTCACCACGCTCAACCACACTTGGGTGAATACTTTTATACTGGGGTGGGTTTTCCAGTAGACGTTTTTCTCTTGCTTTTGCAAGACGTTCCCCTGCTGCCTGTTTCTGTTCGGCAGTCATTGGTTTCCTCTTCTTGCGAGGTTTAATTACATCTTTCTGCATTGTCTTCGGCTGGCGTGCCATAAATCACCTTATTAATAATCACGTTTTTCTTTGGACTTTTCTATGTTCCGTTTAGACCTTCTCGTTGCAGCCTTCCTAGACTCTCTACGTTTAGTGCTTTTGGATTCAAAGTGAGTCCTGCTTCTAAGTTCTTCAAAGAAGTTATCATTTTGCAATTTCTTCTTCATAATGCGTATTGCACCTTCGATGTTTCCATCACGAACTTCTACAGTCAAACCGCCAGTAGGTGGTTTCTTTTCAGTTTTTTTGTTGTACTTGTTAAATCCCATATTTTCCTCAAATTGGCCTGCCCTGTAGGATTCGAACCTACGACCTACAGCTTAGAAGGCTGTTGTTCTATCCAACTGAACTAAGGGCAGAAGTTTTTCAATCGTTAATAACGATTAAACCTAACCCTATGCTTCTTACCATCTAGATAAAAAGTTACATAACTGTGAGAGTAAACTTCACTTGTCTGTACAGTATATGTAGTGTTCTGTTGACACTGTTGCTGTTTATTATAACCAACAATGCCTTGTTTACCTTTGCCTTTCTTGTTGGCAATGTCTGCACCAGCAATCGCTCCAAGTAAGGTCGTTGCATCTTTACCCTTGCCACCACCGACTGCGTTACCTAGTAATCCACCGAAGATTGCGCCAGCAAGAACGTCAGCAGTGGAGGATTCTTTCCCTCCCACAGTACCATATATAGGTACATCGACTGTCTGACAGACGTTTTGGGTGCGTGGCGTCTGTGTTTCAATGGTTTTATAGACATCTTCAGTATTCCCATTGACATTCTGAGCTGACGCTGATGATGCAAGTAGAACTGATGTGATGACAGTTCCTATCAAAATATTTTTCATAATTATCCTTTAATTTCCATTACCAATTCCCCTGTTCCAAAAAGTTCATAACCTTTGTTTTCTGGGGCAACTGTAATTTTAACATGGGTTTCAAGTGCTTCGCACATTTCTTCGGCAGCCTCAACTGCCTCTTCTATAGTTCCATACATAATATATTCAAATTCCTTGGTCATTAAAACCTATAATACCATAATTAGTTTAGTTTGTCAAGTGGTATTAACTCTTTTTCTTTAGTTTCTTTGTTGTATCTAAATTTAATGAAGTTACCTTTCTCCAATGTGTCTAAGGTAAATTCCACGGCATCTTCTAATCCCTTTGTCTTGCCAAAGTGAACTCCTATGTAATAGGACATTGCAAGCAAAGATGTGCAAATAAATGATAATTCAATCGGGGTCATAGGTACTACCTCTCTAAGATAACGTAATTGCCAAAGTATTTATCGAACACCAAAATCAGGTTTTCATAGTCACCAGACTTCATTTCAGTAATGATTGACAACTTATTGAGTCCATGATGCCGAGCTAAACGACTTGCCATACTTAAAAGAGAGTATGCATTACCATCAGGGCCTGTCAAGTCAATGATAGGAGTTCGTTGTTTTTTCTCAATTATCATCGTTACTCCTCGTAGGGTAGATGGGGTTCAAATTCAGACTCAAACTGAGCGGCAATTGTCTTCTTTTCTCTGATTAACGACTTTACGTTTTCTAGAGGAGTAAGGTTCAACTTGGGCATGTTGGCCACATCATATGGCATAAGAAACGTGACAGTCATCATCTCTACTATTTTTTCCAAGACTTCGATGTCCTTCAATAATTCATTCATTAAACACACTCCTCATATTTTACAATACTTTTGATTTTGGAGACTAGCTCCTTGCCGTAATTCGTGAATAGGATACCATGTTCCCAAACAAAAGATTCCACACACTGTCCACTATAGAACTTTGTACCATCCATTAACCAGCGTAATGCAGTTTTTTCATCACCAGCACCACTGGAGATATATTGGTCGAGAATAGACTTGAAGGTAACTACACACTTCTCTTCCCACTTGGCCTGTTCCTTTAAATCATACTCAACAATTGCAGAGTACTGGTCACACAAGTCTTCCAACTTGGCATTAGTCATCATTGCAAAATTCATAGAACGAGCAAAAGACTTAGAGTATGCATCAGCACACATCTCATATACAGTGGTTTCCAACATACCACGCTTATATGACTTGAGTGTTGTCCACCCATTACTTTCAAAGAAAGCAGGGTCAGTTGGAATGAATCCAGCGAAACGCCCCTCTTTGGCGTCAACCCATGCTTGGGTATCTGCGTTGCGTGATGTGATGTAATCAATAAGTTTTTGTTCCATAATATGTACTCTCTTGTTTCTTTATCTTATGTAACCATTATACCCTGTTATCACAACAAAGTCAAGTGTTTTGTTAGAACACTTTGTTATAAGTATATAACTAACCTTCGAACCTGTCGTGAATAGGGATAGCGCCGATAAACGCTTCTGGTTGTTCTAACATCTTACGAGCAGCCTCACCGAAGCGACTGTCTGAAGTTGAGGCGTAGTTTCCACCAAACATATGATGTCCCTTGAAGTTTTCTTCTGGAACAATCGACAGTACAGAACCGAACCCAAAATGACGAACTACCAATATAGCGGCAGGGTAATCATCAGAAGGATTGAAGGGGCCTGACACATTTGTCAAGCACAACCCTTTAATATCTTTAGAAGAAACTCCACCATTGGTGCAGTCTGTTCCACTTGAATCTTTGTAAACACTAACTAATAAACCCATAATATATTCTCCTAATTAATACAATTCAACGTCATATTTGTCAATCAAAATGGCTGCAACACGTTCACGATCTAACGAGTCTCCATCACCCCAAGTCATTTCATCATACGTTCCAGTGATACGCATGGTGGCAGCTGGTGTAGATTCACTACAGGCAACGCAATAGTCAAAAATAGCAGATTGAATTTGCGTTTCAGTAGCGAACTCTTTCTTTGCATAACATCCACCCTCACCATAAAAATCTTTCAGATAGTTCTTAAAATCGACTAGTTGTTTAATAATAACTTCATTCATAATTTCTCTCTCTTCTCAATTCTATAACTCATTATACCATTGTTTTCATAACAAGTCAACTGTTTAGTTAGAACATTTTGTTCTATGCATATAACTAAACCTTACCAAAACTGTAATAGTTCTTGTACTTCTCAACATTTGATGGAGCGTACAAACCAACCAATCCACGCACTTCATTATAAACACGAACCCGTTTGGCAGTGACTCCAACAACCTCACCCCAAGCCCAAACATCAGTCCCAGCACACTTAACTCCAACTCTCTCGCCAACTTTATAATCTTCCATAGCTTCTCTCTCTTTCTTTATCTTATGTAACCATTATACATGTTATTACAACAAAAGTCAAGTGTTTTATAAAAAAAAGACAAAAAAAAGTCCTTGTGAAAACAAAGACTTAGGATTTATTTTAAATATTTACAGAAAATTTACAAACCTTCAAGTGTTAAAAATCCTGCATACGAGCGACATTTTGCTTGTTGCGATTTTCTCCACCGATTTAATCCTTCCATTAGAAATGCATCTTTCATTATAAGTCTACTCCTCTACTTGGGATACTTTTTCCTCTCGCAATATTTTCAATATCACCACGGGTGACACCAATGTCTTGCAAGTCTCTATCTGTTAATTTGCTTAATTCACCATACACTTTAGCGTTGTATGGATTTTTTGATGTGACGGCTTTGAACAAATCATATAAGGTTGTACAAATCGCACAATAAGTTGAGGTCAAACTATTCATAGCTCTTTCTCCGTCATTAGTTTCTTCGCTTCTTCGTGATAGCCCATATTGACTAATTCACTTGCAGCTCTGGCTCTTCCAGATGATTCTGTTATTGAGATACTTAATTCAAGCATCTTTGTCATTGCTTTTTTCAATGACTTACAAACCCCACACGCAAGTTGTGTGTTATGGCTCATAATTAGGCCTAGCGACATTATTGAGTTCTCCTTTTAGTTAACATCGTATTATAAAAAGCAAGTACATCTTCGTCATGTAAATGCTGTACTTCTTTACCATATTCCATTCTAATGAATCTAACGACATCCATCTTATGTTTTGGTATCGGATTTGGCTTAAACAAATCCAGTATGCTCCATCCTATCATCACTCTTCTTTCTCTTAAATGATTGGGATGCAATACATCCCCTAATTAATATTATGCGATACGCACAGTATCACCTTGGCCTGATTATAGGTCATTTTCGATTCTCCTTGGGGGGGTCTTCGCGTATATTTATAACAACTGTAATGACTTATTCTACGAAAGATTAAGTTATTTACACATACTTACTATTGCTTTGATGTATACTCTTCTCTCAATATCTTAGAACTACCAACCCTAACATTGATGATACCATTATAGTATGTGTCACTAATAAGTACCTCTCTGTCGAACTGTTCCTTTGCTTCTAGATAACTGAGCATTCCTCTACTCCTACAATAATGTAGGATTACTCTGGTGAATTTATCTTCACCGAGTTCCTTGACATCAGCGTTCAAGTAATCAGAAGAACCCCAATAGGTTTTCCAATCACTTTCTTTTGTTGAACGCCTCTTGTTCTTTTTTCCTTTTAATGGGGGTTTCGTAACCTTGAAACGTGCTAGTTTCTTACCAACATACATCTTACCATTAGTAAGATTAGTTATCAAGTATACGAACCCTTCACACTCTTCTGGCAGTTCTTCAACAGGCCTGCCATCAAAAGTCCAGTTTACCATTTAATAGTCTTCGTCTTCTGGTTCATCAAACAATTCATCCTGTTCTTCCTTGTTCAATTTATCAGAACAAAAGGGACAATAGGTTACACTATAATTCCATTCGTCCATGTTATGTGCTATACGAAAAACTGCATCACACCCATCACATAGAATTTCTTTTCTACTCATAGTTATACCTGTCCCTTGTTATCATTATGCAGCGTAGACATCATCCCACTTGCCTGTTAATCCAGCAACCTCATATTCAGTCACTTTATTCTCAAAGAAGTTGGTATGGTCTGCGCCATTCAGCACCCACTCCAACCACGGCAGAGGATTTTCTTTTACTTTGTAGTTTCCTTTGAGTCCAAGTTGAAGAAGCCTTCTGTCAGTAATGTATCTAACATACTGTTTGACTTCCTTTTCACCTAGTCCCTCAATGTCACCAAGCTTGTACGCCAAGTCAATAAACCTGTCTTCCAACTTAACAGCGTTCCTTGCCATCTCATATATATGTCCCTTGAATTCATCGTCTACGATACGGGGGTGTTCTGCACAATATGCCTTGAATAGTTTTGCATTACCTTCAACATGGATAGATTCATCACGAATACTCCACTCAACAACCTTACCCATACCTTTCATCTTACCATAACGCTGAAAGTTTAACAGCATTACGAATGATGCGAACAAGGCGACACCTTCATTCATTACTGACTTTGCAAGACACAATCCAAGTCCACGAACTGTATTCGGGTCACTGTCCATCATAAATTCAATCTTGTCAGCCATCTCTGTGTATTCCAAGAAAGCATGATACTCTGCGTCTGACAATCCAAGTGTTTCATTAAGTAGTGCATATGCACGTTGATGAATACCTTCCCTAGTTGCAAAAGAACCAAGCATGTTCCGTACTTCGTTGTTCTTAAACTTAGGAATAAATTGGTCGTAGTAGTTCTGTCCTACTGCAACATCTGACTGTGTGAATAGTCTAAGGATGTTTGTGACGTATTCCTTCTCGACTGCATTAACCTTACCAGATTTCCAATCAGCAACATCTTCAGACAAGTCAAGTTCATCTTCAATCCAATGGACTTTCTCATGTCTTGTTGTGATTTCAACTGCCCAAGGGTAGTGAAATGGTTTGTAAGCTTCTGAGAACTC
>Ga0075443_10001097_pt1 | contig 11213 bp, 6 predicted proteins | sample CoawatmetaG00DNA_3_FD_71583 | JGI IMG/M metagenome (GOLD analysis project Ga0075443, IMG submission 71583) | Marine microbial communities from the West Antarctic Peninsula - Coastal water metaG006-DNA | ecosystem: Environmental > Aquatic > Marine > Coastal | place: Atlantic Ocean: West Antarctic... | reverse complement strand
GCAAACACTCTAATAAACCTTATTAATGACTTTATTTAATATTTAACTTCTCACTTAAATTCAAAAAAGAATTTAGTTCTGATTTTATGAAATTTTCATCTTTTTCATAATTTTTCATTATTTTCATAATAGTACTTAATTGATAAATATCACCAGAGATGTTTTGGCCATAATTTATTCTACTATCCTCAGGCATTGAAATGAATAGTTCTAACCTTTGATTTAATTGATTAGAAATATTAACGTAAAGTTCTTTTGCAAAATCATTTTCTTTAGCGCTATATAATTCTTTTAAAAAAGGGATCATTAATGTGTAGTATTCGTAGTCTCCATATAAATCCTTTACGTAGTTCGAGCTATTAATAAACTCTTTAATTCCCTTAGACTTTAACTTGTTATCGTTTGAACCTAATAGGGATTCAACTAAAGTCCTATACCTTTCTGTATCTGTAATTATATTCTCAGCATAAGTATATATAGAGAATTTTTCATTTTTTGATCTAGACATTTGAGAATAATAATTTAAATTCTCTTGATATTTTTTAGACAAATTGTTAAATAAGTTATTTCCTTTTTTGAAACTTTCAAGTTTATAATACGAAGAAATATAAGGTTCCATGAGACTATAGAAACCAAAATAATCTATAGGCATTTTACTTATTGATAAATCTAAAATTTCTTCAGCTTTTGTGCTCTTCCCTTCCTTCATTAACTGTAAAGCCAGTCTATGTAAATTTCCTCTAAAAGAAATACTATTTTTTCGAGTTTCAGGATCATGATATATGTCGTCGCTATCAGAATTTCCCCATTCCCATCCTTTTACTATTGGATACATTAAATCGGCATCAATTCTACCAAGTTCGTAGGGATTATTTTTATTTATTTCAGTTTTTATAGGCACTAGTTTGTAAACTAGACCATCTAATTGAAGATAATCCTTCATCCAAAGATATTCAGCGTCATTATAACTACCGCCGGTAAAATATATAGGTCTTTTCCAATCGTTATTAGCTAATATATCGAGCATCAATAATTGATTTTTGTATAAACCACTACTAGGTAAATCAATATCAATATAATCTAATATTAAACCAGAATCTTTTTCATCAACTAAACCGCTTTCAAGGACATTTTTTTTATTAACCGAGACTCTTATTTTATTAGTAGGGTAATAAACCATATTTTGAGTAAACTTTGGAATATTTTCTAAGTCTGCGCCATATTGATTTAATAAATTGCTATATTTTGTACGAGGATGGTCACTAGAAATCCAGTTCATAAAATCTTTAATATCCCATCTTGTAGAATCTATTAAAGCTTCGTGTTTAACATAGTCTCTTATTCCATAAGCGTATTGTTTATGCGTTAATTGTGATGGAATAGGACTACTGTTATATGTTCTTTTTTTCATTTGATCGATATACCAATCAGTGGCAATTAGACTGGTGTTTATCGTTCTAACATCTGTTCTGTAATTTTCAATTTCCTGAGCATACCATAAAGCAAAGGTGTCATTATCACCAATGGTAAATATCATAGAATCAACTCCTTCATCTATTGAATCTAAATATGCTTTTGCAAGTGATTGGGCAGTATACCTGTTAGAACGATCATGATCATCCCAGTTTTCAAAAGCCATTAACAAAGGAACTAATAACAAAGGAACAACAGTTAAAGGAATTGATATTTTGTTTTTAATAAAAGACTTAAAAAAATTATTTAATGATAAAACACTTAAACCAATGAAAATACAAAAAACATAAAAAGACCCAACTAAGGCATAGTCCCTTTCTCTTGGTTCAAAAACTCGTTCATTGACATATATTTTAAGGGCTAGTCCAGTAAAAAGAAATAAGACAGTAACAATCCAAAAAAGATTTTTGTCTTTATTGAAAAGAAAGAACAACCCAATAATTCCTAATAATAATGGTAACATATAATATTTGTTTCTTCCTTTGTTGTTTAATACATCTGACGGAAGATTAGATTGAGGGCCTAACCTAAATTCATCAATAAAGTCTATTCCACTTATCCAATTTCCGTTTAAAACATCATATTTCCATTGAAGATCATTTTGTTTTCCGCTAAAATTCCATAAAAAATATCTCCAATACATTGAACTCATTTGATATTGAAAAAGATATGTTAAATTTTGTACTAGAGAAGGTTTTTCAATATTTAAATACCCACCGTATTCAGTTAAAAATTCATGATAATTATCTGAATCTATATCTCCTTCATTTACTCTTGTTTTAAAATCTGAAACCAATTGTAGTAATTGTTTTTCTGATTGGTACTCTGGTTTTATTTCAAATTTTAAGTATCCAAAATGCTTCATGTAGTTAGGCGCATGTTCCGAGCTCCACATTCTTGGCAAAAACCCAACATGTTGTGAATTGGAGTTTATTTTTCCGGACTCCCAGTCATTTACTATCACATATTTTCCAGACTTTAAATCTTTTTCATATTTAGGTTTGTCATCTTTATAAGGTTTTTTTGAATCTTGACCTGCATAAGCATCAGAAAACATTGGTCCGTAAAACAGATGAGTGTCTGGGTATTGTTCTAAATTATAGTAAGCCAATAGAGCACGGGCATCTGAAGGTGAGTTTTCATTAATTACCGTGTTAGCATTTGATCTAATAGGAATCATTAGCCACGATGAGAAACCAATGAAAACAAACATTACACACAGCAATAAGGTGTTTATGTTGATCCAGTTTTTTTCCCTTGTTAGTTTAATTCCAAAGTAGAAGAATAAAACTATTAAAATAGCTGAAAAAATAGTGCCTGAGTTATAGGGAAGACCTAAATTGTTTACAAATATGACTTCAAGATTTCCGAACAGTCCTAAAGCGGAAGGAAGTAATAATTTAAATATGAAAAGCAATATTGTAACAGATATAATGTTAGCAATTAGAAAACTTTTAAATGTAGGATTAGGATTTTTTTTAAAAAAAAATATCATTCCTATAGCGGGAATTGCTAACAAGCCCATAAAATGAACTCCAAAGGATAGTCCAATTACAAATGATATTAATATAATCCATTTATTCCCTCTTTTGTTATCTATATTCTCTTCCCATTTAAAACCTAACCAAAATAAAAGGGCCATTATAAGAGTTGCCATTGCGTAAACTTCTGCTTCAACTGCATTGAACCAAAAGCTATCAGAAAATGTGAAACATAAAGAACCAAGAAGTGAAGAGCTAAGTATTAAGGAAGCTTGTGAATTAGAAATGGATTCAGATTTTAAAACTATTTTTTTCCCAATGATAGTTAAAGTGAAAAATAAAAAAAGCACTGTAAATGCGCTTGCAAATACAGACATCATGTTCACCATTAATGCGATTTGATCTATATCTGAAGCAAAAAAAGAGAAAAATGCGCCCAGCATTTGAAAAAACGGAGCCCCAGGGGGATGTCCCACTTGAAGTTTAGCAGATGTTGAAATATATTCAGCACAATCCCAGTAGCTAGCGGTTGGCTCAACTGTTAAGGAATAAGTTGTAAGTGCAATTAAAAAGGCAAAAAGGCCAATGAAATTATTCCATTTCTCAAATTTTTTAATGTGCATTTATAATAATTTACACCGCGAAAATAAACAATAATCTCTATAAAATTTTCACAATAATTTTTTAAATATAATTTATTTGCCAAGCTTAAACTTTATACTAAATTTGCGGAGCTTTATATTGGCCTATGGTGTAACTGGCAACACGCCTGGTTTTGGTCCAGGAGAGTCTAGGTTCGAGCCCTAGTAGGCCAACTATAATTCATTATGTAGTTGTCAATAAGTTTTTTGTAATAGAATTTCTTATATTTGCACAGCATTACTGAAAAATTGAGGGGGACACTGTCCCCCTCTTTATTAAATATATAGTTTGAAAAAAATATTAGGAGAATTAATTGAGGAGTTTTTTACTGATAACCCGAATCTGTTTTTAGTTGACCTCTCTATGGACCCTTCAAATAAAATTAATATTACTATTGACGGAGATAATGGAGTTAAAATTATAGATTGTGTTGGTTTGACTAAATTTTTGAAAAAGACTTTAAATGAAGAATTAGATGATTTTTCTGTTGATGTTAGTTCAGCAGGACTTTTGTCTCCTTTAGCTTCTCAAAGACAATTTTTAAAAAACATTAAAAGAAAGTTGTGCGTTCAGTCTTTTGATGGAATTGAATTTATTGGCAATTTAACTGAAGTTAGTGAGGGCCAAATAACTTTAGAGTGGACGGCTAGAGAGCCTAAGCCAATTGGTAAAGGAAAAGTTTCAGTTAAAAAAACCAAAACAATAGCATTTGATAAGATCAAAAAAGCAAATTTAATAGTAGAATTTTAAAAAATAAATAAAATGGAAAATTTATCATTAATTGAATCATTTTCAGAGTTTAAAGACGAAAAATTTATAGACAGGGTTACTCTTATGTCTATTTTGGAGGAGGTTTTTAGAAACACTTTAAAAAGAAAATATGGAGATGATGACAATTTCGATATTATTATTAATCCTGATAAAGGAGATTTAGAAATTTGGAGAAATAGAGTAGTTGTTGAAGATGATGCTGTTGAAGATGAAAATCAAGAAATTACTTTAACAGAAGCTAGGAAAATTGAACCTGATTTTGAAGTTGGAGAAGATGTTTCAGAAGAGGTTAAGTTAGTTAACCTTGGAAGAAGAACAGTTTTGTCATTAAGACAAAATTTAGTTTCTAGAATTCATGAACACGATAACGGAATAGTTTACAAACAATTTATTGATTTAATTGGTGAAATTTATACTGCAGAAGTTCATCACATTCGTCATAATGTAGTTATTCTTTTAGACGATGAAGGGAATGAGTTAATTATGCCAAAAGATCGTCAAATACCATCTGATTTTTATAGAAAAGGTGACAATATTAGGGGGGTTATAGAGTCTGTAGAATTAAAAGGGAATAAACCTTCAATTGTAATGTCAAGAACATCTCCTAAGTTTTTAGAAAAGCTTTTTGAACAAGATATTCCAGAAGTATTTGATGGATTAATTTCTGTAAAAAAAGTAGTAAGAATTCCAGGAGAAAAAGCTAAAGTTGCCGTTGATTCATATGACGATAGGATTGATCCTGTTGGAGCATGTGTTGGAATGAAAGGTTCTAGAATTCACGGAATTGTAAGAGAGCTTGGTAATGAAAATATAGATGTAATTAATTATACTACTAACATGCAGTTGTTGATTACTAGAGCTTTAAGCCCTGCAAAAATTTCTTCCTTAAAAATAAATGAGGAAAAGAAAACAGTTGAAGCGTTTATGGATCCAGAGCAAGTTTCAAAAGCAATTGGAAGAGGGGGGCATAACATTAGACTAGCAGGTCAGCTAACTGGATATGAGATAGATGTTTACCGAGAAGGTGCAGAAGAGGATGTTGAATTAACGGAGTTTTCAGATGAAATAGAAAGTTGGGTTTTAGAAGAATTGAAAAAAGCAGGTTTAGATACTGCTAAAAGTGTTTTAGAACAGGATGTAGAAGATTTAATGAAAAGAACTGATCTTGAAGAAGAGACGATTTTAGAAATTAGAAAGGTGTTAAATGCTGAATTTTCAGAATAATTTATTTATATTTTTTATGAGCGAAATGAAATTAACAAGATTAAATAAGGTACTGAGAGAGTTTAATATTTCTTTGGATAGAGCTGTTGAGTTTTTAGCTTCAAGTGGCCACATTATTGAAGCTAGACCAACAACTAAAATTTCCGAAAGTCAGTATAATTTATTTTTAGATGAATTTAGCTCTGATAAGTCAAGCAAGGTAGAATCACATGATTTAAGTGAAGAAAAGAAAAAACAAAAAGAAGAGCTTAGGATAAAGCTAGAAAAAGAACAAGAAGAAAAAATAAAAAAACAAAACGAATTAATTAAGGCAAAAGCTGAAGTAAAAAAACCAGTTTTAATTGAAAAAATTGATTTAGATCAATTTAAAAAAACTAAACCTCCTTTAAAAAAAGAAATTATTAAAGTTGAGGAAACTTTAAAAGAAAACGAAAAGGTTAAGGAAGTTCTTAAAAAAATAGAGCCAGTAAAAGATAAAAAAGAAGACAGCAACATTAAGACCAAATACACGAAATTAAGTGGGCTTAAGACAGTAGGTGATAAGATTGATTTAGAACAATTTAAAAAATCAAAACCTACTAGCGCAGTAAATAAGATATCAGCAGCATCAAAAAGAAAAAGAATTCGTGTCAGTAAGGATCCCGTAAAACCTAATCCAAGCTTTAGTAAAAAAAGTTTCACAAAACAGCCAAGGTCAAAAACTCAGCCAGTTGAACCCTCTGAAATTGATGTTAAAAAACAAATCAGAGAGACGTTAGAGAAACTTCAAGGAAGATCTTCTAATTCAAAAGGAGCTAAATATAGAAAGGAAAAAAGAGATTCTCACAAATTTAAATCTGAAGAAGATATAGCTTTAAATGAAGCTGATAAAAAAACAATTAAAGTAACAGAGTTTATCACAGTTGGTGAAGTGGCTACTATGATGGAAATTACGTCAACTGACATCATTTCAACTTGTATGTCTTTGGGGATTATGGTTACAATGAATCAAAGATTAGATGCAGAAACTCTAACAATTGTAGCTGACGAATTTGGATTTGAAGTGGAGTTTGTAACTGCTGATATTGAAGATTCTATAAAGGAAGTTATTGATTTGCCTGAGAATTTATTGCCAAGAGCTCCAATTGTTACGGTAATGGGGCACGTTGACCATGGGAAAACATCTTTATTAGATTATATAAGAGAAGAAAATGTTATAGCTGGAGAGTCAGGAGGAATTACACAGCACATAGGAGCGTATCACGTAATATTAAAAGATGGACAAAAAATAACTTTCTTAGACACGCCTGGTCACGAAGCGTTTACTGCGATGAGAGCAAGAGGAACTCAGGTTACAGATTTAGTAATTATTGTTATTGCAGCTGATGATGATGTTATGCCGCAAACAAAAGAGGCTATTAGCCATGCTCAAGCTGCTGGAGTTCCAATAATTTTTGCAATAAACAAAATTGATAGACCGACTTCAAACCCAGATAAAATTAAAGAAAGACTTTCAGGGATGAATTTACTTATTGAAGAGTGGGGTGGAAAAATTCAGTCTCAAGATGTTTCTGCATTAAAAGGAACTGGAGTAGATGAGCTTTTAGAAAAAGTTTTGTTAGAAGCTGAATTTTTAGAATTGAAAGCAAATCCAAACAGGTCTGCAACTGGTACTGTTGTTGAGGCTTTTTTAGATAAAGGAAAAGGCTATATGTCTACTATATTAATCCAAACAGGAACTTTAAAGATCGGAGACTATTTGTTAGCAGGACAGCATTCAGGTAAAGTAAAGGCTATGCAAGATGAGAGAGGAAATGCTATAATTGAAGCGGGTCCCTCAATTCCGGTTTCTATATTAGGTCTTGGTGGTGCTCCTCAGGCAGGAGATAAATTTAATGTTTTTGACGATGAAAAAGATGCTAAACAAATTGCTGTTAAAAGAACACAGTTAGTAAGGGAACAGTCTGTTAGGACTCAAAAACATATAACTTTAGATGAAATTGGAAGAAGAATTGCTCTTGGAGATTTTAAAGAATTAAATATAATTCTAAAAGGAGATGTTGATGGTTCAGTAGAAGCTTTAACAGATTCTTTTCAAAAGCTATCAACCGAAGAAATACATGTTAATATAATTCATAAAGCAGTTGGAGCCATCACAGAGTCTGATGTTCTTCTAGCTTCAGCTTCTGATGCGATTATAATAGGGTTTAATGTTAGACCTACAGGTAATGCAAGACAAATTGCCGATAAAGAAGAAATAGATATTAGAAATTATTCTATTATTTATGATGCCATTAATGACCTTAAGGATGCAATGGAAGGTATGTTGTCCCCGGTTTTTAAAGAAGAGATATCAGGAAATGCTGAAATAAGAGAGACGTTCAAAATCTCTAAAGTTGGAACCATTGCAGGCTGTATGGTTACTGACGGCAAGATATTTAGAAATTCTAATGTTAGAATTATTAGAGATGGAGTTGTTGTTAGTTCAGGGACATTATCAGCTTTAAAGAGATTTAAGGACGATGCTAAAGAAGTCGCTAAGGGATATGAATGTGGTATTCAAATCAAAAACTACAATGATGTTAAAATTGGAGATGTAATAGAAGCTTATTCTGAAGTAGAAGTCAAAAAGAAAATTAAATAATCAATTTGGCCTAAGTATAAAAGCTGAAGAAAAATCTTTTTTTATTTTTTTTAACTCTCTTACTGCTTTAATCTTTGAAATATATTTTCCTATTCTTATTTTATAATATGGAGTTTCAAAGCTAAAGAACAAATCATCATATTTTTTTTCAGTAGTTAAGCTATCCATTAGTCTTATTCCGTCGTTATATTTTCCGTTAAAAATTTGAATTGTAAATTGACCAGATGTGAACGTTTCTGAGTTAACTTCTTTTTTAAGTTCCATTACTTTTTCTAATTTAGGATCTAGATCTATTTTAAGTGATCCTATCTGAGAAAAAGAATATAAAAAGCTTAATAAAATAACGTAATGCGTGTAGTTGTTTAAAATTCTCATTCTTTATACAAATATAATTTATTATAATAATTTAAATCAAAAACATTTATGTTTTTATATGGATTTATTTAGAATGATTATAAATTATAAATTAGATCTGTCTTGGGTTTCTAAAATCATTCTTGTGTTGTATTTTTGGCATCTAATTTTGACACAATTTTTTAGATTGTTAGTAGTAAGAAAACCAATATTATTGAAAGAATTTTTCAACCTCTTTAAAAGTTTCAGATCACTTGGATTTTTAGCTCTTAACTTAACATTTCTTTTCGCAACTTCTTTAAGTATTTCATCTCAAGAAATTGATATTTCAAAGGGTAAAAGTTTATTTAACGCGAACTGTGCTTCATGTCATAAACTAAATAAAAAATTAATTGGACCTGCTTTAAAAGGTGTTTCAAGTAAATATGAAAAGGAGTGGTTGTATTCTTGGATAAAAAACAGTGCTGCTCTAATTAAATCTGGAGATGATCAAGCTGTTGCTATTTATGAAGAGTATAATAAAGTAGCTATGAATTCATTCCCTCAATTGTCTAACGAGGATATGGACAATATACTGGCATACACTGATTATACTCCACCAGTTGCAACCGCAAGTTCTGCGGCTATTTCTAATAATGTTAATCAAAGCAGCTCATCTTCTTTTACAAATGATTTAGTGCTCGTTCTACTTTCATTAGTTCTGGTTGTATTAGTAACAATGTTGTTTTTAGTGACAAAAACTTTTAAAAGATTAGCTTCAGAAAACGGAATTGAGATAAATGAAAAAAAATCTTCAGGGATTCCTATTTGGCAGAAGTTTATTAAAAATCAATTTTTAGTATTTGTATCGGTTATTTTATTGCTTTTATCTAGTGCTTATTTCGCTTACGGATATTTAATGCAAGTTGGAGTAGACCAAGGCTACATGCCGATTCAGCCTATACATTATTCTCACAAAATTCATGCTGGAGCAAATAAAATAGAGTGTCAGTATTGTCACTCATCAGCTAGAATTTCAAAACATTCTGGAATTCCATCTCTAAATGTTTGTATGAATTGTCATGAAAATATAGCAGATTATAACGGAGAAGAAGATTTAGAAAAAGGCTATACCAAAGATTTTTATACTAACGAAATTAAAAAGCTATACAAAGCTGTTGGTTGGGACGAAACCACACAATCTTACACTGGAGATACAGAGCCAGTAAAGTGGGTTAGAATACACAACTTACCTGATTTCGTTTACTTTAATCATTCACAGCACGTCACTGTTGCAGGAATCGATTGTCAAAAATGTCATGGGCCTGTTGAGGAAATGGAAATACTATATCAATATTCCCCTTTAACTATGGGTTGGTGTATTAACTGTCACAGAGAATCAAACATAAAAGTTAAAGACAATGAGTATTATTCTAAGATACATGATGAATTGTCTAAGAAATATGGAGTAAAAGAATTGACTGCTGCTCAAATGGGAGGCTTAGAATGTGGAAAATGTCATTATTAAATCAATATAAATATTAAATGGGAAGCCATAAAAAATATTGGAAAAGCGAATTGGAATTATCTTCTGATAATTCAATAGTTGAGAATCTTAAAAACAATGAGTTTACAAGTGCATTGCCTGTTGACAATTTTTTAGAAGACAAAAATATTTTAGAAGAAACAAATACCAATAGAAGAGATTTTTTAAAGTATCTTGGGTTCAGTACTGCTGCTGCTACTTTAGCTAGTTGTGAAGGTCCAGTACATAAATCAATTCCCTATGTTGTTCAGCCAGAACAAATTAGACCAGGAATTTCAAATTTTTATGCTACTTCAATTTCAGATGGATTTGATTTCGCAAATGTTCTTGTAAAAACTAGAGAAGGAAGACCAATTAAAATTGAAAAAAATTCTAAATCTGATAGTCAAGCGCCTAATGCTAGGGTTCATGCTTCAGTTTTATCAATGTATGATAGCTCTAGAATTCAGGGTCCTACAATGGACGGTAAAAATGTTAGTTGGGAACAGTTTAATTTGATTATTTCTGCTCAATTAAAAGCAATGAGCGTCTCAAATAAAAAGATAGTTTTGTTAACGCAAACTTTTTCTAGCCCATCTACTGATTTAATTATTAAAAAATTCATTAATAAATATCCGAATATAGAGCATGTTATTTATGACACTATTTCTGAATCTAAAGCTTTAGATGCATTCGAACTAAGCTACAACGTTAGAGCTCTTCCAACTTATGACTTTTCTAAAGCGGATGTTATTGTTTCTGTTGGTGCTGATATTTTAGGAGATTGGCAAGGTGGAGGTTTTAGTTCAGGATATTCTAGATCAAGGATTCCTAAACAAGGAAAAATGTCTAAACACTTTCAGTTAGAGGCTAACATGTCTCTTTCTGGAGCAAATGCGGATGTTAGAATTCCTCTAAAACCTTCTGTTCAAAAGAGAGCACTATTAAAAATATATGAATATATTTCTGGTGAAAATGTGAATATTTCTTTGGATGAAAAGTTAGAAAATAAACTAAAATCTATAGCTTCTAGTTTAAAAAATTCATCAGGTAAAGGAGTTTTTGTTACTGGAATTGATGATGTTGATGCACAAGTTTTAGCACTTAAAATAAATCAACTTATTAATAGTGAAGTAATAAA
>Ga0075443_10001084_pt1 | contig 11263 bp, 14 predicted proteins | sample CoawatmetaG00DNA_3_FD_71583 | JGI IMG/M metagenome (GOLD analysis project Ga0075443, IMG submission 71583) | Marine microbial communities from the West Antarctic Peninsula - Coastal water metaG006-DNA | ecosystem: Environmental > Aquatic > Marine > Coastal | place: Atlantic Ocean: West... | reverse complement strand
CTCTATAGACCACGAAGTCGTCTCCTTCGGTCTGCGTCATGTTGTCGGTGAATGTCTTCTTCATTTTCATGATGTTTCCGACAAGTTTGCCTCCAACCATGCCGCCTAATTCTGCCAGTCCTTCACTAACTACATCTTCAGGGGTTCTAATCTTCGGGTTGTCGCTAACGGGAACGCCGTTCTCCATGAGAACCGCTACCGTGCCCATAAGTGCACTTCGGAAATCTGGCACTAGGTGAGGGGCTAGATACGGGTTAGCGATTAATTTAGCGTACAAGGTATTCACTTCATCTCGCTGTTCTTTTAGTTTATTAGTTAATGCTGGGGACACGATGTCTCCGTGGACTTTGGGGTCGGCCTGTTCGTAGAATTCGTCTTCAGATACCATTTACTCACCTCACTCGTATGGGTTGACTTTTGGGTCGTCTCGCTTATCGGTGGTGGTGGCGTCCTCCGGTTCGTCTTGCATTTCGTCTTCGTAGTCTTCAAGGAATCCTTCTAGGTCTTGCAGTGCTTCCAAGATGACCGATTGCTTGACTGCTTCAATGAGTGAGTTTTCTGACCATGCTAGGCTAACTACTCTTTCCCATGGGTACATAGTTAGGACTGCTTGAACTAGGTCTTTCCCTTCCGGATCTGTTCCAATTATTTTGGTCGATTCGACGTAAAGCCCTTCTGCTCCTTTCAAGATGGTGACATCTTCGTAGGTTTTTTCTTCTGCTCCTGCTAGCACCGTGACAGTGTTTACCTTTTGCTGCATGAACGTAACACCTTTCATCCCATAGTTAAGCGATACGGATGAAAGCGGCCATTACTGATTTTAAAAAGTCGTGGTCCATGCTTATCTCGGATAGAGTAAAAAGGGGGACTAAAGTATTCTAATTCGTGACCGAAGACCAGGATGATATGACGCCTGCCCCGTTCGATTATAATCGATACGCTGCGGCTCCAAAGGTGAAGGCTAAAAAACGAGCAGAGCGTTCCACTAAGATGATAGATCCCGAGGACCCGACTACTTGGCCGAGGAAGTTAGAGAGTAAGCGGGAGAGACTTATGTATCTCTTCGACATATTAGGTGGTAGTAACTTACACGGTTCGTACAAACAGGTATGGGTAGACGACTTCTTTGACGGGGCCGATTCTAAGCGGGTGAAACTTAGTAGAGATATACTCGAAGACGTAGCAGATTTGAATGCTATCTGGAAAAGTGGTGGCTTTAGACACATACCTTTACCCGTTGCTGAGTCGCTAATGCTTAGATTTGCTACTACAGGAGCACCGGTAGATATGGACGACCTACTGAATCCTGACCCAGAAACTAGACCTATGAGTCCTCAAGATATCATTGCTATATCATTAAAGATAGCGAGGCTGTATTTCCTAGGATCGCATCCGGTGTTCACTAAACTAATGCGACGCACCATAGATATCTATGGAGAAGAGTTAGGCTTGCGACACCTTGCTTCTGTATGTGCTAAGACTGCTACCTACGAAGGTATGTTTGATTTAAGTCAATACGATGACTTGTGATTACGCAGTAACCTTAACTTCTGATAGAAGTAATTCGTCTGGTGACTTGTCTTGGTTCGCTTCAAAGTATTCTTTAATAAAAGTGAGTGCCTTTGATTTGGTACTGAATGCGGCAACTACGCCTAGATCGTGTAGTTTAACGGTAGGAGACCCTACACGCTTTACCTTTCTTTCGATATCGGAATCGTGTACATCTTCTGGGGCGAGACCTGTTTTGATAATACTTTCAAGTTCGCCGTCTTCGTTCTCTTCTTGTTCCTTGAGAACTACATCGTAGGTGGCCTTTCTTCCTAACTTTGGGCAGTCTGATTTAGAACACCAGACGGCTCTACGCGAGGGTTGGTGTACTGCCCAGACTGATTTGACTTGGATTACTTCCTCGCCTTGCATTGCTCCCATCAAGGAGTGCATTTGTGCTCGGAGTGTCGCTAACTCTGCTTGGACGTCCATCAGTAGTCACCTGCTTGACCGCCGCGCATCTGGATATCTTTGACTCCTTGTGGGAGTTTACATTCGATACCTACTAGGGGCGTACGCGGAACAAACTTTCCTAATGAGAGGAGTCTCGTAGATTCGCTAAAGATTAAGTCGTTGCTTGAAAGTAATTCGCGGTCTACGTAGATAGTAGTCTGATAGTTTTCTTGCCACCACTGTCTAGTGACTCTGAAACCCATAAGGTTGGTGGTGTTGATTAGGAGACAGATTGCTGTCGGTCCGAACCATATCTTCCACGAGTCGGTAGGAGTGCATGAATAGTTTTTAGGTAGCGTTTGTTTCGCTAGTTCCACCATTCGGAGTCTTCCTTCTTCTAAGACATCTCCTTTGTATTTCCAAGCGAATGTCTTCATGTGGGTTCTGATTCTGTCAAACTCTTTGCACGCTTCGTTCACATCTAGTACCTTGTGTTGTCTTGTTTCGGTCTTTGGTGCTTCAATGACCTCTTCGACCACATCTTCTGGTGAGTCAACAGTCTCTGTGACTTCCTCTTCGTGTTCAGGTTCTGGTGTTTCTTCAACGGGAAAGATATACTCGCCTTCTTTGTATTGTGTCCAAAGACTGGACAGTTCAGGCTTAGTGGTTCCTTTGTGGGCTGAGCGAAATTGATTGTACGTTAGTTCAGTCGGCATGTAGTTGGTCCACACCTTCAACGGGTTTAATACGCTTTTGTATGCCTTCTTGGTAAGACTCTATGGCTCTATTGAGTGAATTCTTTTTGACTAGTGGTACGGAGTTGAGCGAACCCTTGGTGATTTTCTTGATGCCTGCTGTTTTGGATTGAATGTAAATCCACGCTGCTGCTTTAGTAGTCAGGTCGGATTCCTTGTTTGGTAAAGGCGAGGCTTCTTCGAATTGTTCTATCATTATATCTATTAGATTCTTAGATAGACCTACTCCTTTACCTACATAGTATAATTGCTCTACCATAGGAGAGTGATCAGATAGATTAGTTGCTAGTGTCTTTAGTATCTTTAGTCTGATGTTGACTGCGCTTTGTCTCTGACCTAGAAGTCTAACCTCTTGGCTTCTTAACGCTAAGCCTGAAAGGTGTAGGGTTATGGCTAGTAACTTAGGCTTCACACTTATTCCTGGCCCGAACTCGAAACCGGTCTCCTGTGCTTCTTCGAGTATTCTGAGTTGGTCGACTATCAGGTATTTATTTTCATCCATATACTTAGCGAATGGTAAATTGTAAGGATAGAGGATTGCGACCATCAGGTCGATATCTCGCTGTCGCTTTACTCTTAACTTCTCTTCGTCGCTTTGGTCTTGTATAGATTCCCCCTCGGGTGTGTATGCTTCGTCGTTGTCGAATGCTTCGTCTTCGTCTTCGTCAAACATATCCCCGTCGTCTTCTTCATTATCTCTATCGACTATCGCTAAACACTTTGGGCAGGACCATTCCCCTGTGTCTGTGTCGAATTCGGGGCCACTATAGTTTGGTAGTTTGGATAAGGATGGACAGGCGGTGCGGGGGAGCGGTGTCTGATTCTGACACTCAAAGTATTTCCCGACAATGTTTTCGTATGGATTCGTAACCAATGTATGTCACCCCCTCGTCTACCATGATGGGTAATGTAGTGGAGTTGGAGAGGACTTCGAGGGCCTCTCTCATAGATGAATGCTGATGCCCTACATCTGTGAAATAATATGGTATGTTAGCATCCGCTAATATGGTCTGTAGTTTGGTGGTGGGCGAATCTCCGTCTTTACCGAAAAGTACCCGAGTCATGTTGGTCCGAGGGGCCAGTTGACCTTAACGGTTATCACGGGGATGAAAGTATGGAGGGACATGAACGATGGTGCCGCGGCATGGAGTGGGTTGGGATCTACGATGAACCTCCCCTCCGCTATGAAGGAAGAAATGGATAAACTTAGAATGGAGTTGAGAGACTTGAAATTAGATGTAGCGAAGGACTTGATGGTGTTGCGAGAGACTGTTGATTCTGTGATAGGGGATTTGGTGTCCATAATTGAGCGCCAGCGTTCTATGCTCACCCGAATAGAAGGTCTTGAGGTGAGAGCACAGAGTGGTTCTCCTATCGTCACTCCCGCAGATCCCTTCAATGCTTTCGCTTATGTCGGTTTGGAGGAACTAGAAGGCTCTAGCGAAGAAAGTGAGAGCGTTGAAGAGTCGGCTGAATCCGCTGTCGATAGCGACGGCTCCGACTCTTCCGACGAACCGGAGACAAATAAGGATAGCGTGGAACCTAGAGTGCTCTCAGACGAAGACTGGGCCGCAGAGTTTCTCGAAGTAGTTGAATCTCACATCGATGAGGTAGGTGGTATTTTGAACAATGTACTATTCAGTAAACTATGGAGAAACGAAATAGAACCTACTCCCGAAATTAAGAAACTGGTCAAGGCTGCCTTGAAGTCCGACGAGACTATCGAATTATACAAACTCAGTAAACTTAGAGGTCTTTATCACAGAACTGGAGGGGACGCGCTTGAGATCTATGAAAGAATCTACGGTTAGGGATTTAATTTTGGACCGTAGTGTGGAAGTGGAGTTGCACTTTACCGATACTTCGTGGACTCCTTTACTCATTGACGGGAAGGTCGATACGGGGGCAGACCGTTGTAGTATCGACGAAACGCTCGCTAAGTACCTCGGTTGGAAGGTCACTGGCTACCGGACTGTTAAGAGTTCACTCGGGAGAGAAGAACGGGATATTGTCAAAGGGACTGTGATGATTAGGGGCGTCAAGTTCCTGATGTCCGCCACCGTTACTGACCGTAGTGACTTGTCTCATCCGCTTCTCGTTGGTCACCATGTCATAAAGGACCTGGTCCTCCTCGAAGAAGAAGAATGAGGATTTTTAACATCTCGTAATGTTAATCTCATTCTATTCGCTGTACTGATCCCCTGTGCACTTTAACATTACGAGATGTTAATGTCTTTGCGTAATTAACATTGGGTAAATGTTAATTCGTTCTGTTCGTGGGACTGCTAGGATTAGTCGGTTTAACATCACAAGATGTTAACTCTTGACCACTTTAACATTCACTAAATGTTAACCTTGTTACCTTTTACCCTTATACTATATACTATTTTGGAAAACCTTAGTATAGTGTAGTAGTAACTACTGTAACATTTGAAGATGTTAACCTTAAGACAATTAACATTTGAAGATGTTAACCGTCTAACTTACAGTTTTTGTAGAACAGTACATCGGTTAGGCTACAGATTAACATTTAATGAATGTTAATTCCCTAACCAAGTTAACATTACAAGATGTTAAACCTCATAGTATACCAGTACAGCGAATAGAATGAGATTAACATTTCAAGATGTTAAAAAGTGACCAAAACCATCAGTCTAGTATCAGGCCCATCCCTGAGACCATTTCTTTGTACCTGTTACGAATGGTAACTTCAGTTACTCCAGAAATGTCGGCAATCTCTCGCTGAGTCCGATGACGGCTTCCTTGTCTCGCAGCAATATACAAAGCAGCAGCAGCGAGCCCAGTCGGGCTCTTCCCATGAGTCAACTCCATTTCAGTGGCCCGTTCTAGTAACCTAAGCGCAGACGCATTAACCTCGGGAGGAAGCCCAAGAAGCCCACCATAGCGCCCAACATATTCTCTCGGTTCAGAGACCGGTATCCTCATCCTTAGCGACGCTTTGATAACCTTGTGCGCCCGAGTTATCGACTTACGACTAACATCTGCGTGTCTCTGAAAGTCATCCAGACTCCTAGCGGTTCGGAGTTTCTGGTTAGCCAAATACATGGACGCAGCAACGATGGAGTCTATACTTCGACCCCTAACCATACCCTTTTCTAATGCCAAGCGATATATCACCGCAGTTTCTTCTTTCACCAATTTACCCATCCCCATTTTACTGGCTAGCCGCCCGATCTCAACAAGTGCAGCCTCCATATTCCTATCGAAGGAACCGGTAACTCTCGCACGCTTTTGCCATTTCCTCATTCTATAAAATTGACTTCGACTTTTCCCGGCGATGCTACGCCCAGCATAATCTTTGTTTGCCCAGTGTATGTCAGTAGAGAGTCCTTTGTCGTGCACCATTACCGTCGCGGGAGGCCCAGCACGAATAGTTTCCTCTTTGCCCGCAAAAGGACTCCAGTCTTGTCCGGGGTCGATCATGTTTTCTGCAATAACTAAACCACAATCCTCACAAGACCGCTCACCGCGAACAGAATCATCATCGATTCGGCGGGAGGAACAGTCGGGGCACTTCACCTCAACTCCTTCTTCCATGGCTTCGGAGTATGTCATTCCGTATTTTACGATAGTGTAGCGCCACCGAGCGTCAAGTAACGTCATGCTTAAGTACCGTCTCGTCCCACCTCAAGTTCCAAGGAGACAGAAATATGACCCAAGCAGAACCCAAGAGCACTCTAAAGAGAATAGATGTGAAATTACTGAACGACGACGCGCGAGCCTTTGAAGTATTCAAGAAGACTCTAGAAGAAAAGACAGGATTCGACTCCCTCAATAACACTGATGTAATCAAGTGGTTGATTAAACACAATACTCTCGGAGAGTGATTACCTTTGACCGAAACGCAAGAAGAATATAAGTCGGTGCAAGCAGCACTGATAAAGGCAGGCTTCAGTGAAGCAGATACTCTCCGCTTCATAGTCAAACCCACACGACAATACACTAAGGATCAGACATGGAAGGAAGAAAGTAAAGGGATTTACGAAGAGACGGGGATTATTACTCGCTCACAAATTAAATCCACAAAGGGGTTCCCAGCCAATTCTAACCCATCACAGACAGTGTCGAGGTTCATAATTTGGCTAGAGAAGCAAACAGGTCACACCCTGACCGAAGACAAGAATACGGAATCGTGGGCAGTTAAGGTCGACACAGGGAAACTACTGGATGAATTAGCAGCGCAAATCCTCAAAAGACCTATGAAAATCAAACCATTTCTACAGAAACACAATATCTCGAACGGCTACAAAAAAGAATTAGAGGACCGAGGATGCAAACTCAAAGAAGGACCATTTGACGGAACATGGGGGAGAGCATAATGACAGAAGATGAATTCATGGAAGTATCCGAAGACTACACGGTCTTAGGTCAATTAGACATCAGAGACACAAGCGTGAAAGAATCTGTGGTCGCATACTTGATGTGGCATAGTGGCGAAGTCCTCGATAAATCCTATTACTGGGATAGACAGACCCGAGCAGAGAAAATGGATGAACTCGGCCGAGAAGCAATTCTGCGCTTCTCTGACTCCGATGCGATAAACGTTGACCCGAGAAGAGTCTTGGCAGCAAAGTCCATTTTCTCCCAAGCGACAGCCGCATTACTGGAAAACTCAAACAGCATCGTATGTCATCTCGACGCAGAGATGATTAGTAGCGGAGCAATGATACCAGTCTGGGAGGACACCGAGTCCGAAGAACCCGAATTCATAACTACTTGCCCAACAGAATTAGGAGAAGTAGGGTTCACTTTCAAAGACTTCGCGGCGTTCCGCAAGAAATACGAAGAACTAGGTCGTTACTTGGTGACGGATCCAATAACAGTCCAAGTGATGTTGGAGCATTTACAGGGACTATTTTTGGATAAGTCGATTGTGAATTATTCGCAACTCGCGCAGTTCAACACTTTGATTCCTTCTTGGAATATAGTCGGGGCACCAGTCGCTTGCGAAAGAACCCTTGACAGTCCTTTCTCTTACAGTGCAGGGAAATTAGTAACAATCAAGGCACAAGTTTCGGAAGTTGGCAAGACCCTTCCTATGTTCACGAAAATAGCATACCGATGCGTCAGTCGATTATCCGACCCGGATAGCGGAGAAAAGACGGACAGAAAGTGCAACTCGATTAACTTGGTATACCAAAACACCGAGTCCGGGATAAAGGTCAAACCCAAAGAGTGCCAAGAATGCTCAGGTAAAGCATTCGATGCGATAGAGCACTCTGAGAAATCTCTGGCGGTGCCTGTTCAACGGATTCAACTTCAAGAAATCAACATCAGTGAGGAACCGAAATCCATCATGGTGGAGTTACGAGGAAACCTAACAGACCAAGTCAAAGCAGGATCTCTAGTCGAGATAACAGGAGTAGTTAGATTACAACCTATCACTAAGGATAGTCTAATGAATCATCCATATATATTATCTCAATCTATTAGAGTATTGTCAGAAGAAACATTCACAGTGGCAGTGTCTCCCGAAGACGAAGAAAAAATCAAAACCTTCGCCAAAGACAACCCACTAGAAGTAAGGATGGAGGAATTATGTGCAGCATGGAATGGACAACTCCTATGCGACCCAAGAATTAAAGCAGCACTAATGCTGCAAGCAGTTGGTTCTCCAGCAGGAGAGTTCGGCCACCGAACAGGTATTCACATACTGATAGCAGGTGACCCGGGGACAGTCAAAACCCTCTTACTACAATCAGTCCACCGAGCAGTTCCCGGTAGCAGATACATAGACACAAGCGCAGCAACAGCCGCAGGTGTCACAGCAGCAGCCGAGAAGATAGAGGACTTTTACACAGGTAAGACTCGATGGGGCTTGAGACCCGGAATCATAGCACTAACTCCACAAGAAGCAGTTTGCTCGCTCGATGAATTGAACCTATACAAAGGAGACTTGGGCGACTTACACTCTGCCTTAGAAAGCGGCTTCATAACCAAAACCACCGGACCTGTCAAGGGAACACTTAGAGCAGACTGTTCTATCCTTGCAGCAGCGAACCCAATGGATGGAGACCAAAAGAAGTTCGTAGCAGGTCAAGGTATAGCGTTCAACAAACAACTAGGTATGTCTATCCCTATGCTACAACGATTCGACTTAATCTTCGTGCAACTCGATAAAGACGATAAAGAAGTAGACGAAGCAATCTCACGGAGTATACTAGGACACGGAGCGAACAGAAACACCACACTCGACATAACCTTCGTCCAAAAATACATAGCACAGTGTAAGAAACATGCCCCGAAACTAACCACCAAAGCAGTAGACTACATCTCTAAAGAACACGCTAGAAAAAGAAGCACCCAGAAAGGAGACTACATGCGAAGCCATAGAATGGTTCCATCACTACAAAGACTCGCAATAGCAACTGCTAGATTCGAGTTAGCAGACGAGGTAACAGTCGAGCACGTAAAGTACGCAGAAACTATCTGTGCTCTCAGCATCAACGAAAGTGACCCAGGATTACTTACTGGAGCACAAGACAGAGAAACCCGCGATAGACAGGACACCGTGAACTCGATAGTACTGAAACACTTGAATGGCCTAGGTACCGCAGGAACCCTACAAGGATCAGAAGACGCAGAAATCAAACGCTTACTTAAGCAAGAAGACATCAAGTTCGCTAACCTAAAAGACTTCGAATCCGCAATGAAACTCATACCGGGTATAGTTAGTGCAGGGGCAGGAAAATGGAGACTAAAGGAGGACTAAAAATGAAACCACACGAAAGACGAGCAATGATTGAAGACATGAATCTACCAACCGAGTTGGTAAGAAAACAAGTACTGGATATATTCCAAGACCTAGCGATAGCGAAGAAGGATATATCTTACTTTCTCTTAGCGGAGATACAGTTCGTTATCGAGAAAGTATGGGAAGGGGACGACATACCGATCATAGAAGACATAGAGTTCTTCCTTGACCAAGCAGTCGCAACAGGCCCAGAGCAATACAAGAAGCACGCCCGAATGGGCTATAGATATCTCTACAGCAGAGACCACTGAGGAATTAAAATGGACATAACAGAAGTAATAGAATTGATGAGCATGGTAGATACTATGGAGAATATCGAAGAAGTCACAGTGACTTTCGGAGACAACCCTAGCATCTCCATCAAAAAGAAAACAGAAGCCCCAGCGCAAGCAGTTAAGACTACACAAGCGGGACCACCTCAACTCGTTAGCGGGTTCGAGACAGCACAGACCTTCGCACCGAAACCGAACAACGGGCTGGCTACTCCCGGGCAAGTAAAGTTCGCATTAGACTTGGCGGGAAAGATAGGCAACGGTAACCTGAATAACGTAGTCAACGGACTGGCCCACGCACTGGAACTAACCGAACATGAAATACTGCACCCAGACAAATGGGGCAACGAGATGACTAAAGAGCACGCCAGCCTTTACCTCGATATCTTAGAGGCCCAACACAAGCAGATGAAAAAGCAATCGGGGGCATGGGGATGAACAACTTAACCACACTCAAGCAACACCACTTTGCTCAGACCAAGTTAGAGATACCAAAGATACAGAGAAGAGAAATAGCCTTCCAAAACCAAGGCACTCCTGGCCCGTCCGACAGAGCGCGATATTTCGAATCAGTCGAAGAACTAACCAAACACATACAAGATAACCCAAGAATAGAAGCAGTCTACGCATCAATGGCATACTACCTAGATCCGCAAGTGTACTCACCAAGCAAGAGAGGACATCTAGGTTACGACTTGGTCTTCGATGTAGACATGGAACACACCCACGAAAACAGGGTGGAGTGGATGCACGAAGTTTGCTATAGAACGAGTGCCCTCGTACATATTTTGGTAGAGGAACTCGGCCTGAATAAAGACGACATGGTTCTAGACTTCTCCGGAGGTAAAGGGTTCCACATAACTATCGAAGATGAAGCATACATCAACCTAAGCAAGGAAGCAAGAACAGACTTGTGTAACTACATCAAAGGAGAGAAGGTAATCCGAAAGAACATAATCATAGGAAAGGGTGGATGGAATAACAGATACAGAAACTACATCGGTCGCATCGCTAAACTCATGACCGATGATAAGAAAGTCAACGAAACAAGACTACTCTCGCTCGGACTACCCAAAGTAACAGCCAAAAAAATAAGTGGACTAATGAACGATGCTGCAATTCGCAACAAGGTATCACAAGGCCACTTAGGGTTGTTTGATGAGAAAATAAAGAAATCACTAGTTGATAACTTCTATAACGAGCAGAAAGAAATCTTCTCCTGCGTTGACAAAAAGGTTACACCGGACAAGCACCGAATCCTGAGAGTCCCGGGAAGCATACACCCGAAGACCGGATTAGTTGCCGCAAGACTAGAGCCCTCTGACATAGATGACCCGGACGTCGTCTTTGAGAAGATCAAGATCGCAGCAGGACTTGACGAAGTTGAAATCACCTTGGAGAAAGACACGCTAGAGGACTTTACCGAGAAACAAATGTGGACAGCGGGAACTCACACTGTTCCTCGCTGGCTGGCACTTCACTTGCTCCGACAGTAAGCAAAAAAAAAGAACCACCAGAGA
>Ga0075443_10001061_pt1 | contig 11359 bp, 6 predicted proteins | sample CoawatmetaG00DNA_3_FD_71583 | JGI IMG/M metagenome (GOLD analysis project Ga0075443, IMG submission 71583) | Marine microbial communities from the West Antarctic Peninsula - Coastal water metaG006-DNA | ecosystem: Environmental > Aquatic > Marine > Coastal | place: Atlantic Ocean: West Antarctic... | reverse complement strand
GTCCTAAAGAGCTATGTGATTAGTTTCAGGAAAAAAGTTTTTATTTAATGAATAGCACCACCAATAAGTAATCATTTATTTTATTGACACAGCTTTGCTTGAAAAATCTTTTTTCAATTACTAGAGATGTATATAAATTTCTCCCAAGAAAGTAAACTATTTTCTAGCTCGCTAGAAAATAGGGTCGGATGAGTGATTAATAGTTATTATTAATTATAACTATTTAAGATTAGAGGGGAAGTTTGTTTACTACTGTTAACAAAAGGTATATATAAGAGTAATATCAGACTGGAAAGACTTGAACTTTCGACTATCACTCCCAAAGTGATCGCCCTGAACCATTAGGCCATCAATCTGTTAAAGTTATCTATAACATTGCCACAGATATATATATTACTAACAATGAATAAGAAAAGATTTACAGTAAAGGTTAATTTAATGTAAATTTATCTTACTATACCTTGTGCCAATATTTTCTATTTTAAATTAAAGTTTAATTTAAATAAAAAGTGGATCACTTAAAAATAACTAGATTGACTTATTATAGTATATAGTATTAGAAAAAGAATAGACAATGTTTTACGATCAAGTAAATCAATTAATTAGTAGTACTAAACTGAATATATTACTATACTTACATTTGTACCCTATTAATTAAGAAGTGATATTCTTCTTATTTCTTGTAATCTAATAAGGTGTGCTTCGTGCTTAAGATGCTTTCAGCGCTTATCTGTCATGATTGTGGCTACCCTACGGTGCTATATCTAATAATAGACTTAACAATAGGTACACCATGGAATCATCCCCAGCGGTCCTTTCGTACTAACCGGAGGTCCTTAATCGATTACTTTTTCCTTCAGAAGATAGGGACCATACTGACTCCTAATACCATAAATATTCTAATTTATAGAATACTTATGGTATGGCCTATTTGAATGTTCTCGTAATATTTAGAATATTACTTCTAATTATCTCTAATTAGTTCGGACTATATCTTATCTTATTATTCTTAAGATGGAAACACATAGTCTCTGAGGATCCTACTTGTTAATATACTTAACTTTGGTTTCCTGCTGATTGCCTAATTTCTTAGATTTTTACTGAATAATTTCTAGTACTAAAAACTATAAAGGTGTTCCAGCATACAGTTTCCTTACGACGCGAGTCTTATCTTCTGTTTTTTTTTTATTTGTTTATTTATGTGCAAACATTAAGGGGGATTTAATTACAGTTTATTATTACTGAATAGTTTACCTTGGTAAATTTGATTATATTTACGTACTCGTTTTAGATGAGTACGACTAATATTGTATTTCAGTTCACATTCTTTTACATTTTTCTCATAACTAAGAAGTTCTTTAGTGTTGGCATCATAAACCCAAATACCATGAGATCGGTTATCTGGAAGTTCTGTGTTACCAGTTACAGAATTTAGAATAAAACCATCTGTAAGAGGTTCATCTGTAAAGTAAAATTTATGTTCTGATGTAGTTCAAATCATTTTATTCTCATAATGTCCTTTTAGAGTATCATACTGAATTGAATAGTGTTTATTATTAGCACTAGTGATCCCAATTCGACTAGTTTCCTTAAGTCCAAATAGAATCTTTTCAGTATTAGGAATAATAGCATTATCACTATCAATTTCATATTGATAAAACATAGTGCTGATTTTCATTCGATCCTCTTCAGACATCATACTTCCACTATTACTTGATACCATAAGACTACGATTTAGTGTAGGATTAAGCATCATCCATAGCTGTTCCCAGTTTTGAATGATTGATTTATCAAGTTTATTAGAAACTTCTAGTTGAGGAACTAGTAGTGTGAAATTTTCAATTCCATAAGTAGAAATAGCAAATGCTAGATCTTTACTTACTTTTGTACTATTACCTTCTAGACTAGCTTTAACACGTCCTGGCATGAAGTAATCTGTTAGTCGACCTTTATTAGTAAAGAATCGAAGAGCAGAACCTACATAAAACATACCAGTACTTTTACACCAAAGTACATAAACACCACCTTTATTGCTAAGTTCAAATTGAGCTTTAGCCTTATCTGTATTTAGATCATAAATAAGAATATTTTTAGATAGTGAATAACGTTCTTGGGTATCTTTAATTCGTTGAATTAGAGATTTTAGAAAGATAGGATATTTAGTAATATTTGTAATTGGAATAAAGAAGTTAGAAGAATTGAAATGAATTCGCTTCATAATTTTGATTAGTGCTGTTGTCATTATGTAAATTGAAAAGGTATTTACTATGTTTGCTGCTGCTAAATAAACTTTTTGAATTAACCTAATGCATTATAGTTGGGAAATCAATAATTTTATTTTATTTTATTTCACGTCGTATTGACAATTTATGTTATAAACCAGTTTTTAAACCAGTTTCAATGATTCACACCATTGTTCAGACTATTTCATCAGAAAATAAAATATTATTTTCTGCTGGACGCTCGTGTCCGGATTATTGCTAGCACAGCTCACCGATTAGTCGTTGAACGTTCTATTACCTTCATATTTTACCGTATTATAATAAAATAAGGTGCTGATAATAGCTTCGCTGCAGATTAACTAAATATCTTTTAGTTTTCCCTGCAATTCATCCAGTTTTATTTGGGCTCAATACTTATTGTATTCCCAATCTTTTTCTTTTTATCACTAATAAATCCTTTTATATAAAATAACTCTAATTGAGATGGGGGGATGCTTTAGTAAATCCTACACGATAAAGCATACTACCATGCATGTAAGGTTTTACTAGAGACAGAAGCTTTTTCAGTTCTGTTTTCCCAATAGTAAGGATATACTGTTCTTTTTTATCTTTTCCAATTCGATCAAATAGTACTTCACATTTAATATCACAATTATTTTTAATAGAATCTCGCAGAAGAATACATTCTTCTAGAGTGTAATTATTTGTGTAGATACGTACTCGACCATCCTTTCCATAGTTTCCTGCGCTGGCGCGAGCCCATAATAAAATGAGCTAGAATAACTTCACACATTTCAGAGTGGATTAGCTCAGGAATTATTTTACGGTATTTTCCTTTTTCAGGATTATATTCATAAAATAGATTATGAAATTCATTGAAATCTTTTATTGTTCGAGTTTTTAGCCGGTAATTCTTATAATACTTTTCGTTGGCTTTTACTAGAACGGGGTAAATAGAATTGTTACAGAAAGGTGTAAAAAGAGAATAAATCCAAAAAGCATATTCTTGATAATTACTTCCAAATGAGAAAGACATTCGGCAATTAGTCTTAATTTTTTCAATATGAGTTAAGAGGCGTAGCCTCTTTACTCCTAGAATTTGCCCAATGATAATTTTACGTTGAAATTTTGTCATAGTTTTAAATTGATAAAAGAAAAAGAGTGGTGATATACAATTATTGTCGTAAGTAATTACGAACCCAACTCGCGTACCTCTTTAATCAGCGAACAGCTGAACCCTTCCAAGCTACTACACCTGGAGGATGAGATGAGTCGACATCGAGGTGTCAAACCGTTTGGACAATATGAACTCTCGCAAACGATAAACCTGTTATCCCTAGCGTAACTTTTATTTCTTGAGCGATGACCATTCCATTATGAATCACCGGATCACTATATCCTACTTGCGTATCTGATTGACCTATCAGTCTTTCAGTCAAGCATGCTTATACTATTACGCTTTTATAAACTTTACATAGTTTATTGGTTTCTGACCAATATATGCATACCTTTGAAGGCCTCTGATATTTTATTAGAGGCTACCGTCCCAGTCAAACTGACCACCTGATATTTTCTTACTTAATTAATACTGTCCTATAGGACAATTTTTTCTATGATTTTTAATTAAAAATTAAAACTTTCATTTTTAATTTTTAATTAAAAAAAAACTGTCCCTATAAAAACATAGAAGGACTCTAAATAGAAAACTATCTAGAGTTCTTATAATATAAATATTATAGCCATAGAATAACTCTATTGAATTACCATTTAATATAAATTAAAAGATTAAATGGTAATTCTTAATTTATAGAATAAAATATAGAAAATTATATATCCTATTTATAAGATCTAGTATTAATCAGAGGTATGTAAGTTTCTTCTTTAGACTAGTCAAGGTATTTCACTGATGTAGAAAATATCTACTCCCTTGTATACTACACCTAGCTATAGAAGAAACAATATCAAGTTACAGTAAAGCTGCATAGGGTCTGTCGAGATAGGTCGGATTCTCACGAATCTTTCCCCCTCCAAGAACTGTACGTGCGACTTTCATCGCATACAGCTCAAACATTTCAATTAATCAAAACTTATTTTCTGAGGGCTCCCATTATATTATTTTATAGTTATTATTTACGATAACGATTCATCATTGATTTAATTTTCTCCATCGCTTCACGTCCTTCTTCTGTTTTATGTAGACCTTCGTTCTTCATATCAACAAGTTTTTTCCAGTCTAGATAATCCAGTTGTTTCTGTGTTTTTAGCGGATAGTTATCCAGAAAAGCAGTTACTTTTCCTTCATTGTTAGTAACATATCGACTAACAGATCGACTATCAAGAGTTTCTGACATAGATGTTGTATCAAACTTAGGTTTTACATAACCTGATTCTAGAAAATTTTTCATTGCTTCTAGAATAACCACATCATGGTTACTCTGAGCAATCTCTAGTGTTGGATTAGCTGCAATGTAATGACTATTACGACTAATTTGCTCAGCTAGCCGGAATTGAAATGAACCTTCTCCATCAATAAAACCTTGTACCCAGTTAGGATGTAGCTTAATTATATAACGAAGATCATTCAGATAATTCCACCGCTCTGCTTTAGGTCGAGCATTATTCATACTTTCCTTAATATCAAAGAGAAGTTTTTTACCTTCTGGTTGATAATGCCACTTATTTTTAAGTAGATCCACAGCTTTACTCCAATCTTTGTAGTCGAGAGCTTTACTTGTTTGTAGTGGATATTCTTGAAAGTGAGGAAGAATACACTCACGAATTGATACTAGATCTTGTACTTGATATTTTAGAGTTCCTGTACTACGATTATCGATATGTACTTTCCCTGTTTTAAAATAGTCGACTAGATCATGTAGTACTTCTTCGCTACTAGCTAGTTGTGTCACTTTGTATTGAAGACCAACTTTAAGTTTGTCGGTGACTGTAGTTGTTGTGTTGATGCTAAAACAACCTTCAGCATCTGTAAATCCTGTAACATACCAGGGGTTTAGTTTAGAAAGACTACCACCTCCTGATTTTGACAGAATATTACGAGAATAGTCTCGTAGTGGTTGTTCAAGTAGTGTATCTTCTAGAAAATCTTTTTCGTAGAAAGTAGAATCATAAGTGGTATTTATATTCATTTCTGAAAATTGATCACTTATAGTGACAAAAGCGTCAATAAAATTAAGAAAAATTGTAACTGTAAATAAAAAAGAAGATTATGTTAATACTATTATTTTCGAGCTCTATCGTAGATTAGGGTGTCAGCCTGTTACGACCTCGATATTCTTGAATATTTTAGTTACTAACTATACGGGTACTCTACAATATAATAGTATATTGTGTAACATAATCCCTGATATAGATATATCAGTCTACATTTTTATACTAATTCCACAATGAAACTAGTGAAAATAAGTTTGTAAAACAGTAAGGAACCTTTACATTGATTATAAAATGCCTGTTCCAAGTCTGCATCCTTTCGGATTAGCCAAAAATGCGCTTACGCAATAAAATCTTAGATTTTATAGGCCTATATCTACCATTACAGTAAATCATTCGCTTTTTAGAACATCCTTTACCCACTAGTAGTTATTTTACTTTACAGTAAAACCTCTATTAATAAATAATAGATACTATTGGGCTTACCAAGTTTCTATTATAGCACTTTAATGTTATCCTTAGAACCCCACTATACGTAGGTTGAAATTAGATCCATAAAGTAAAGTACGGGAACACTTTACTACATTCAACACTCGATTATTTTTAGGGATAATCGTCAGCTCTACGCTTCTAACGTGGATTCACTTATGTTGTTCATAGATAACTAGCTCACCATCTATCAATAATATTTGAATAGATGGATTTAGGTGGGCTTCACACTAGAGTATTACTACTCTAGCATGCCACTTGAGCTCAGATAATGGATTATCCGGAGGGTTTTCACCTCATTACTATAATAGACTTCTTGTCGCACTCCCGTCTAACTGAAGGTAAACCGCATCTGCACGGCTAATTCAATTTCACTGAGATGCTTGTGGAGACAGCAGGACCACGTTACCTCATTCATGCAGGACCACATTTAATGGCCAAGGAATTTCGCTACTTTCAGATCCTTATAGTTAAGACCGCCATTCACCATGGCATCAGTTAGTGACTCTATTTATATAAATAGATCACCTTCTTTACACGACATGGCATTGGGCAGAGTTCACAACTTATACAAGTACTATTTGTCTTAGCAAGTTGCTGTGTTTTTGGTAAACAGTCGCAGCCCTCGATTTTGTGACACTCAGAATTAGAATATAATTATTTCTTCTGGTTACCCTTATCGTCTAACTTACGGGCACAATTTGCCGAGTTCCTTCACAAGCATTATCTCTACGCCTTAGTATTCTCTACCTACGAACCTGTGTCGGTTTAGGGTACGGATTCACTATACATATAGTGACATTTATTTTTCTTGATCCAACCATTCTAAAATGAAAATTCTCATTTTAAGAAGACTGTAAATTTTCATACAGATGAATAGTTATTATATATAGACAATTCAATGCAATTCTTGTAGTTCTCATCAGATATAGACATTCGCCTTATAATCCTTAGAGTCCGCATAACTCATGGCAGATTAACTTCTCCATGAAACCCTCTCGTATTCGGCGAGGAGTGTTTTAACTCCTTTCTACGTTACTCATGTCAGCATTTTCTCTTCAGTACTGTCCAGTAAATGAAACATTTTCCTTCAATCAGATACTGAGTGTTCTGCTACCCTTACTTATAATAAATTAATATTATTATAAATAGTCACGGTGTAGGTATATTGTCTAAGACCCGTTAATTTTCGACGCTTCTCCCCTCAAGCAATAAAAATCTATTGCTTACGTGTTTCCCTTGTTTGGAAACAAGGGAAATATGGACCACTGAGTTGTTACACTATCATTAAAAGATGGCTACCTCCAAGCCTACTTCATGGTTGTATTAGGAGTTAAACTTTCTTATATTCACTTAACAATATTTTGGGACCTTAACACATGCTCTGGGCTGTTTCCCTTTTGTCTATCCACCTTATCATGAATAGACTGTGCCCTTATCATTCACTATTATCCTTCCGAGGTTAACCATCAATGGTAGAGTTGTGAGACCCCCCAATTTAACATAGTGATAAAATATCTTGCTAATGTATGATGATCAGTGCTGTACATATAAAAGTGTAAATAAAGGCCCTACCTAAATAGGTTTCGCAGAATACCAGCTATCATCCAAATTAGATTGGCCTTTCCAATAATAGGCGTCCTATAAAAATCGAAGATTTTTATAGGGCGCCAGCTATAATTTTCATTATAGTTTAGACTATACCTTCAACTCTATATCTACCTTAGATTATAAAAATATCCTTATACCATACAAAGGGGAAAAACTATCCTTAACAAATTGTTTCAGATAATCTTCTTTACTTTGTTTACGTGATTTTCCATCTAGATTCATATTATAAACTAGTTCTACTACCTTAATAAAATCTTTGTCTTCTTTAATGCCTTGATTAGCTAGAATTAGCCAAGCTTCTACGACATTATTAAAATAATCTTTTTTAGCAGTATTAAATACATTCTCTTTAAATTCAGGTAGTACTTTTTCTACAAGATCTGTTACATTCTCAACTTGATATCGAGATGTTTGACTTTGTAGGTCATATACTTTACCACAGTTAAGATATGACTGAACATCTTCTAGTACAGATCGATCTTCGATTCCTTGTACAATTGTGAAATTAGGTACAATTCGTCGTCGAGTAGATTTGAATCCAAAATTAAAGCTACCATCACCATCAACTAGTCCTACCATATAATCAGTATTAATAGGAGATGAATTAGATTTATTTAGAGTAGACTCAATAATAGGTTCAAATTGTACAAATCCGAACTTATTTTGAATTTTTTCTAGAATAGCTTGTTTTGTTTCTAGAGTACGTTGTGTAGTATGATTAGTGAAATAACATAGTTCTAGAATTTGTAGGAATCCTTCAGGACTAAGATGTTTTCCATTATTCATCATAACTACTACTTCCTTGAATACAAGATAAGAATTAAGTTTATGTCCACGAAGTGGATGGTTATCAAAGTGTGGGATAATAGTATTAGTAATATCGTCTAGAGAACGAACTACAATACTAATCTCATTACGGCTATAATAAAGTTTACCAACACCTAGATATTTGTGTAGTTCAATCATCATCTGTTCTTCTCGAATATTTTGAGTTACTACAAATGAAGGACGAGGATAATAAGGTAGATTACCTTGTTTCCGTGAATCAAAATTGACTACAAATCCACCATCAGCTTGTGTAAACCCTGTAAACCACCACTTATTAAAATTATATTGTCGTGTTTTCATGGGCATGTTAAAAATTAAATTATTATTTGCCCGGCCTATATTTATCTATAGGCCGGGCCGGATATCTTTGTCGCATATAATCATAGTAGATTGGAACAATAGAGTGCTAACGTGTTACAAAGAAATAAATTCAGAGTCTCTTCTTTCGAATCAGTCGTTACGGGGTCATTATTAATGGATTAATGTATTAGATTAATCAGGTTTAGTTCCTACAATAATAAGACTTCCCACGGTATTACCATAGTTCTTTGGATGAGAACCTTAGGCTTCACCGTTATGAGTTAGATTTATCAATAACAATCGCTCGTTATGAGGGCGAAAGATTCACCCCTTACCACAACTCATCAGAGAATTTTGCAACATTCACCTGTTCGGCCCTTTCTTAGCCTGGTCATGGTAAGATCATTTGGCTTCGGGTCTAGTTCATAAAACTATTTTTTGATCCACTTATTATAGTTGCTTTCGCTTAGATTCTTCATCTTGCTCTATAAACTAACTCGCTGACCCATTATGCAAAAGGTACGTTGTCATTTTTTACTAAAAACTTCAACTGCTTATAGGATTACTAGTTCAGGTTCTATTTCACTAGTCATCTACTTACTTTTCACCTTTCACTCACGTTACTCTTCACTATTGCTAGATATGTTATACTTAGCCTTGGAGGATGGTACCCCCTTATTCATACAAGGCTGACGTCCTCATATTACTTAATAACATTCTTACTTCCCCACATACAGGACTTTCACCTTCTATGGGTTGCGCCTATAAAAACAGAATATTTTTTTTATAGGCGCAGAATAATAATTATTATTCTTATATCTACTTATTCCAAAGTACTATGTGTGTTAGTAAAAATTTAGGCTATTCTGGTTTCACTCACCATTACTTCCAGAGTCTCTTTTGATTTCCTTTCCTATTGGTACTATAATGTTTTACTTCCCAACGTTATATACTATTCGGTTTACCTTAGGATTGTATTGATATTTAACATTTACTTTTAGTATTATACTTCCTTTTCAACATATCTGCTAGGCATCCCTAATAATCCCTTTAATTACTTAATCGTACATTCAACATTGTCATCGATTCCTATATTAATATTAATTTATTATTATTACTCTATTTACATTCATGGTCCTACTAAATTTTTTAGTTTCAAGCTATAACCAGGGCCAATAAAAATCGAAGATTTTTATAGGCCCAGCTAATAAAATATTTGATTTTTAATGATAGGTAAATCATTGATTTACCTATCGGCAGATGGAAAAGGATCTTTTTGTACTTGATAAAAAAGATTTACAGAAGGCCTATAATATTTGATATATTTTATTATATAAAATATACAAAGTATTATATAGGATGATCCTATAAGGACGATAGTATTGTATTATATATACTGTCAGATATTCAAAGAATTAGTTCTATTTTTAATTACTATGAAAAACATTTTTATTTTATTGGACTCTATAGTAATAGAATTAACTATTCATTGTTCTATCGAATATTCTTAATCGTAGGAGCAAAACGCGATCTACAAGACCTTTTCTTTGAAAAAGAGAGTTTATATAGTATAATAAATTCTCTTTTTTCTAATACGGTCCTATTATTTTTTTTTTTTTTATTATGAACAATTTTCTACTTGATTTTCTAGCACTGGGTGCTATTCTTTCTGGGATTCTAGTTATTACATCTAAAAATCCAGTTATTTCTGTACTATTTCTAATTTCTGTTTTTGTTAATGTAGCAGGTTATCTTGTACTACTAGGTGTTGGATTTATTGGTATCTCTTACCTAATTGTTTATGTTGGAGCTATTGCTATTCTATTCCTATTTGTTGTTATGATGCTTAATCTACAACTAACAGAGCTAAGTGCGGTAGGTACAGAATATACACAAAATCTGCCACTAGGAACAATTATTGGAAGTCTTTTCCTATTTGAACTAGTATCAATTGTACCTGGTTTTGCCTCTGGTTCAGAAAATGATACCTTTAATATTAGTACAGTAACTAATCTTCTACCTCAAGCTGAACTAGGTATTCTTAATTGGTTTAATTCTGTATTCCTGGGTGTTGAATCAGCACAATATAATCCTATTAGTAATGTACATTATACATTTAATACTGCGTTCGGTACTGCTGATACACAATTTGCTAGTTTTCTACAAATTCAAAGTGTTGGATATAGCATTTATACTACTGGAGCTCTATGGCTTATTGTTGCAAGTGTTATTCTTCTTCTTGCAATGGTAGGACCTATTACTCTTTCTATGAATAAAACTCCAACTAACTCCCCCCACATAAATTCAACAGAATATAGCCCTGGTAACGTAAAAAAATAGAACTACGTTCTTCCTCTTAAACTTATTCTATTATCATAGGTTCATTGTTCTGATAATCCTTGGATGTTATTAACTTTTTATTTAATTTAGTTGTACCAGTATATTAAATAAAAAGCCTTATATTAAAACTAGTCAATAAAAGATTGAATAGTACTTTTTACATTACATACCATCTAATTTACACGTAATGTATAGTCCGTATTATAAATAAATAGTAGGAAAATACAATTGTATTTTAATAACTAGAAAATATGTGACAAGGAAATAAAATATTTTATTTATCCTACTCAAAAAAAAATTTTTTTGTTTTTTTCTATTTGAATAGTAAAGACCAGCCTGTTTATTTGCACAAAAATTAATGATTTATCTATTGGTGGGCGCTAATTACTCCTTTTATTTAGAAC
>Ga0075443_10001053_pt1 | contig 11384 bp, 13 predicted proteins | sample CoawatmetaG00DNA_3_FD_71583 | JGI IMG/M metagenome (GOLD analysis project Ga0075443, IMG submission 71583) | Marine microbial communities from the West Antarctic Peninsula - Coastal water metaG006-DNA | ecosystem: Environmental > Aquatic > Marine > Coastal | place: Atlantic Ocean: West... | reverse complement strand
CCTTAATATTAATGTATTATTAGAAAAGAATATTTACAAATAAACTTATTTAGCAGTTTTTGTTACTGATTTCTGAGGTATAGTGATCTTTTTAAAGTTTTAGTGCTCTTTTTAAAGTTTTAGTGCTCTTTTTTCAGTATTTAGTGCTCTTTTTAAAGTTTTAGTGTTCTTTTTTCAGTATTTAACGTATATTTCAAATTCAACAGTACATTAAAGTGTTGAATTTACAATTTGTTACCATATTACCATGTAAACATGTTTACCAGTTACTTTTTATGGTAACAATAAATTATTAACTCTGAAAATCATATATTGACCATTTTGTTACCATAACCAGTCACACTACTTTTTGAAACAAAATATTTATGCTGTAAACTTTTGTTGAAAAAAACATCGTTATTTTCAACAAAATCTCTGAGAGCATAAGCAGTAACATTATATAAAACAATTCCAAATATTTAATCTTACCATTCTATCTTATTTTTTAAATACTTATTTATAGTTGAAAATGGACGGGAATTATTAAAACCTGGATAATTTTTATACGATCGTTTAAAACTTAATGGGGAAGGATGACTGCTTACAATTAATTCATGTTTTTCAATATCTATATTTTCCATCTTCTTATGTGCAAATGCTCCCCAGGCTACAAACACAACTCTTTCACAATGTTCACTAATATATTCCATAACATATTTTGTAAAATCTTTCCAGAATTTCATATGACTACCTGGGCATTTCTCCAAAACTGTCAACGAAGCATTCAACATCAATATTCCCTGTTCTGCCCAATGAACTAAATCTCTCCTATCTTCAATTGATTTTCCAACATCATTTATTAATTCTTTATTTATATTTCTCAATGATGGTGGACATTTACAATCTTGATTAACTCCAAAACATAGACCTATGGCTTGTCCATTTCCATGATATGGATCTTGTCCTAAAATTACAACTCTAGTATCTTCAGGTTCAAAATAATTAAAACATCTAAATATAGAATCCTTAGAAGGAAAAATTTCTAAATGATCTTCGAAACTTTCTAATCTTTTTTCATAATTTGAATTTAATTTATCCCATTTATTTGGATTTTCTTTTTTCCAGTTTTCTATAATTTCTCTCCATCCTGTTTTTATTGAACTTATTTCTAAATCCAGAATCATCATTAATATATCTAAGTTAGATTATATTAATGATCAATTATGTTAGTGCCTTTATTTTAGTGCCTTTATTAAAGTCTCGTAGTTCTCTTTTTCAAGTCTCGTAGTTCTCTTTTCAAGTCTCGTAGTTCTCTTTTCAAGTCTCGTAGTTCTCTTTTTCAAGTCTCGTAGTTCTCTTTTTAAAGTCTCGTAGTTCTCTTTTTCAAGTCTCGTAGTTCTCTTTTCAAGTCTCGTAGTTCTCTTTTTAAAGTCTCGTAGTTCTCTTTTTAAAGTCTCGTAGTTCTCTTTTCAAGTTTTTTATAAACCCAAAATATTTATCTTTTACAAAAGAATACATAACATAATTGGATTCTTCCGAAGAGTATTAAATCTATAAAATTAACAATAAAATAATAATTTTTTTTATAAAACTTAAATTCTTTACATAATATAGTAATGTTATTCCCCTCTCTTCCAACCGATGTAGAACTATATATATTGGAATTTTTAATTATGCCCCTAGATATTCAAACTCTTAAAAAAATATCAAAAAAAATAAAGAAAATAGTTAATAATACAAAATATATTATTGAAAAAAACAGAATAACAGATCAAATTTTGATGCATATTGAAGATGGTCTATTTCATGAACATAAATCACATATGAATCTTCTTGATCGTATTTCTTTAGCAGATAGTTGGAACAAATATAATAAATGGGCTTGGAATTCCCCTACATCTAAGAAGGGAAACAATTGGTCAATAGGAGATTTTGTAGATGTTAAAGATAAAATAGATATTTGGGGTCCAGGATATATTCGGGCTATTAAATTAGAACCATGTGAAGAAAATGAAATAGAAAAATATTCATACATGATCGAATTTTTAGGATGGAGTGAATCATTTGATGAATGGGTTTTTGATGATAAAATAGAAAAATTAGGCACTAAAACATTTAATCCCATTGAACCTTTTCAATCACTACGTAGAGAAGAATATAATTGGGTTCTCTACAAATATGAAAATGTATGGCGTATTGCTAATTGCTTTCAAGTTACTAATTACAAAGAAGATAGTAAAGAAGATAGTATTAAACTTACTATACAACAATTTCAAGATAGATATAGTATATTACAAATTATTATTACAAAGAATAATTTACATTTACATCTAAAAAATCTTACTAATATTTCTGTATTTTTATGTGCTTCTGGAAAAAATTTGAATATTTATGATAGAAAAATCCTTATGTAACTTGTAGTATATATTTTTTAAGGTATTTAAAAAAATATATAGTATAATATATAATAATGCCAACACGTCCTACACATAAACGTAAAAAAGAAAAGAAAATATATAAAAATTCAACACATTCAACAAAGACTAATAAATCCAAAAAAAAAACTATTCCAAAAGCCCTACGAGAACAATTATGGATAAGAAATTGTGGTAAAGAATTTGAACATAAATGTTATGTTGATTGGTGTGATAATACTATTACTGTTTTTGATTTTCACGTTGGACATGATAAACCCGAATCAAAAGGAGGAACCCTTTTGTTAGAAAATCTTAAACCATTATGTTCTCGTTGCAATCAATCTATGGGTAATCAATTCACTATTAAAGAATGGAATAAAATAATGTCCCCACAACAAAAAAAAAGTTGGTTTTGTTGTTTTTAAATTGACAGTTCAATGGGATAAATTGCACTATCCCAAACATCATCTTGAAATACTTCTTTATATATTTTTTTTACTCGTTTCTTCTCATAATAACTAATCGGTTGTGAAATGATCCCGCACATTTTTGATATTATATTTCCCATATAAATACATACATATATTTTCTTTTTTCAGTTCTTCTTCAGTTTCTTTTTTCAGTTCTTCATTTTCTTCTTTATGATCTTTATTTAATCTATATGATAAAACTAATGTTACTACATTCCCCATTACAATTTTTATATAATTTTATTTATAGAAATAAAATTATAATTCAGAATCCATAACGTCCTTTATATTTACAGATGTTGCTATATTTTTTTTTATACTCTTATTATTCTTTTCTTTCATTTTTTTATTTGTACCCGAATCAAAAACGGACATCATATCATTCCATTCTATCATTTTTTCTGAGTTATTTTGAAAATTGGGATTGTCCATTTCCCATTCATTTATTTTATCCACTTGTTTAAACTTTACCTCTCTCACAACATCATTCACAGTCGAACCATCATCTTTCTCCCACCCATCTGCTTTTTTTACCATAAATTTCAATCGTTTTACATCAGTAGAATGTATGGGTCTCTTCGTACCTGGTATCTTCTCCAGATTCTTCATTAAAACATTTGACATACTTGAAGCATATCCTAAATCTTTATGTGATAAAAGATCTCCCAATGTTAATTTTATTCCACTAATAAAATCCTCTATACATATAGCATTTTTACAGTGTTCATTTAAAAATAGATTAATTGATATACTATTATCTATCCTATTATCTGTTTTATTATTATATATTTTCCTATTATCTATTTTTATGTTATGAGAAGCATCTTCTAATACTTTTATATATTTACTTTTTTTTACCGTTATATATTCATTATCATCCTCCAAAATTTTATTTTCATCTGTGCAAACTTTCTTATGTCTCCAAAGACCCATCCGATTTTTATATGTTTGATTACATATTTCACATATAAAGTTTTTTTTCATACAATTATCATCATTTGTTACACTTTTGTTACAAAATTTTGTATAATTTTTTACATTTTTTTTATGTTTTAATGTAGCGAAATGTTTATTAATATTATTTTTTCGTGACGTATAATAGTCACATAATTCACAAACAATGTTTTTTGTTTTCCTTGCTACTTTTTTGCTATTTTTTGCTACTTTTTTGCTACTTTCTTCTAAAATAGTAATCATATATTATTATTATCTATATTATTTTTAAGTATTTTCAATCTCTAAACTATTCGATTTGCTACTTTTCAAAACCCATTTATTGAAAATTACTAAAAACCGTGACAAATTGTCCAATAAATCTCTTACCATAACGCTTTATAAAAAGAAGCGTGCTACTTTTTGCTACTTTTAGTGTTGATTTTGTTACAAAATGTTACACTTTTTTACAATTTCTTATGCTCTGATAAAAATAACAACATGCGTATAACTACATCATATATGAGGTGATCAAAAATAATTTACGTTTTGCTACTTTTTGCTGTTTTTTGCTATTTTTGTTACAAAAATGTTACACTTTTGGTCATTATTTTGCAATTTCATTTTTTCAGTGTCTTTTTTTTAGTGCTTTATTTTTCTTGTAGGTAACTTTTTTAAGATTATTTTTTAAAATTACCTCCATCCTTCTAATAAAATAGTTTTTTCACGTTTTTTACGAAAAAAGTATTTTGCGATTTCCAGTTTTGGACATTTTTATAATGTCCATTTTCAATATACGGAGAAAAGTTCTTAAAAAAAATAAAGCTGTAAAACTATTTATAATAAAATATATGATATTTATTATAATATCATATCTTTGGTGGAATGAAAATTGAATTTGTAATAATATTTATGTAGAGAGATCATTATAATCATGTCTAGTTCTGAACAATCAACTCCACATTACAAACAATGGAAACCCGTAAAGGTTTATGGAATAGATTTCAGAGAATCTCTTAAAGACATGGCTGACACTATTGATAGACTAGAGTTTTGGGATTGGCTTAAGAATGAAAACCCTCCTTCCAACGAGGGATATATGTTCTGGGATCATAAAAATGTAAATGCTATATCTGACGGTCTAAATGACAATCAACATTCTGGTGCCACATTTGCTTTCGCGATGCGTTGTATGCAATCCATCGCGAAACTAGGATTTGAAGACTGGAATAATGTACCAGAATAAACTTTTATCTATGTTCTTTTAAGAAATGATGCACAACATCCTGTACCTACTAATAAATTAATATCTATCTTTCCTGATTTGGCATCTACTACTAAATCTACCATATTATGCAATATTCCTTGATCTATCATATTCATTAATAATATTTCTTCCGATTCAGTTATAGGGGCTTCATCCACTATCATACGAACTAACTTAATTGCTAAATTTTTTTTTTCGTCTCCTTTCAATTGTGTCGCTTCCACACATTCCATAGAAAATTTTAATACTTTAATAATAGTATTAGTATTAATTTCCATATCCCCAATTTTCTCATTTATTTTTTTATACAATTCACTCATATCTATCATTGTTATAGTAATGGATGACAAAATAAAATTTAACATGTCAAATTTTCTCGTATCCATATCCGAATTCTTTCATTCGTCGGTATCAATATACTTAGTAAACCATCTACCATATGCTTCTGCTCTTCCACATTATCTATACCATTACATAATTGCAATATGTTATATATCACTTTTAAGTGTTTTTGATCATATATATCTTTAATATTCTCAAATACCTTATCTATATTAATAGATTCTTCGGTATTTTCCTTAAATAAATCAGGTGCTTCCATACCCAATACATTTTTATATAATTTCAATGTATGAATTATACTAGTTTGATTACTTTTTTCATATGTAATCATAAGATTTTTTAATCCCTTTATGGCTTCATGTAATATAAATGAAAATATTTTATTGTTTTGACTTTTATACCATTTATAATATCTACGAATAGCATGAAATAAATAATACAAATCATCTTTTCCATCTTTGTTATACCATCTCCATGCTCCCTGAAACATCGTCGGAAACTGTAATTGCAATATATTATCGGCGACACTTACCTTTGTACCTATAGGACAATAAGCAAGTAATGATAATTGAACCATTACTTGCAAAGGTTCCAAAATCATATCACTTCTTTCCTTTTTTTTACTTGTAAATTCCATATATATAAATTATCATATATTCTTAAATTTATATTACAAAGTAATTAAATACTAATATACTAGTATACCATAATGGATGACGATAAATATACAGAGGTTATATTACCTACAAATAATAAATCAGTAAAGGAATTTTTATTATTTCCACAAGAAAAACAACTACAAATATTAAAACTAGGGTTATCTACATATACATATTCTTCACAGAAATTTAGATCCACCATAGATGGTGAGAAAGAAGATATTGTTGAAAAATTAACAACACAATACACAAAAGAACTACAAGATATAAGAAGCACTAATTGTACACTACATAATACTATTACTGATCTAAAAAAAACAAATCAACAACAAAAAGTTAACTTTCATAGAGAGAAAGAAACTGAAATCAATGAACAAAAATATATCATACAAAACAATCTTGAACGTCTCTACGGAGAGAAAATAAAACAAATGACAGACAAAATAGAATTTCTTGAAAATAAAAAAGAAGAGTTACATAATCAAAGTTTTGAACAACAACAACAATATTATGAAAAAATATTTCAAGAAAAACAAGAGTCTATTGAAAAATCCAATAAAATAAGAGAAAACTGTGAAGAAAAAATAGAACTATATAGACAACAAATAGAGTCTTTTCAGAAAATAAATCAAAATTCTACCCTGAAAGGACAAAAAGGTGAAGATATAATGTATAATTTACTCATTGATACTTTTCCTGGATGTCAAATAGATTGTCACACAAGCAAAGAAGGACACAAGGGAGATTTTTCAGTCATTGATGATACACATCACGGAATGATTGAATCAAAAAACTATAAGAAAAATGTTCCTAAAAATGAAATACAAAAGTTTTATACTGATATTGAGACGAATAATGATATTGATTATGCTATTTTATGTAGTTTAAGAAGCGGTGTTGCAAATAAACCTCAAGATTTTACACTAGAATTTATTATGGGAAAACCTGTTATATTTCTACATAAAGTAAAAGATAACAAACAAGGTATTTTATTGGCTTATACTATTTGTAAATTAATATTGAAGAATATGCAATGTTTTGATATAACCAAAGAAGAAAATCAAATTAAAATCAAACAAATAGTAAAAGGATATCTTCAAAATCACAAAAAAATATTATCTTTATTGAATGATCATAACAAAAATATGAATGAAATGATGGAGAAACAATTCTCAGATTTCAATAACATTCTGGGTCTTATTAATTTCGCTTCGTAGACTTTTCATTCGATAACAAATCTTTATATATAGTTTCAATCTTTTTATCGGTCATTTTACTTAACATTTTATCAATTGATTTACTATTATATTTTTTTTTTGTTTTATTATGAAATCTTTTTCTAGATGGTTTATGTTTTTTTAATTGAATTTTTAACCTTCGTTTATATTCATCCGATATTTTGTCTTTTAATTCACCTGTTATTGGATTTGAATTATCAACACGATTTATTATTCTTTTTTTCAATATATTTACCATTTGACGTTTTCCAAAATAATCATTAGACCACATTGTTTTATCATCAGTTGGTAAAATATGAAATTTTTTTTTTCCTGTCTTCATAGTTTTTTTCCTAGTTTTTTTCCTAGTTTTTTTCCTAGTTTTTTTCCTAGTTTTTTTCCTAGATTTCTTTTTTTTCTTTGATTTTTGGCCACCCTTTCTCGGCTTATACCTATGTGTACTCTCATGGGTATCTTGTTGGTTTGTTGGATTCATATTTCCAACTTCAGATACAACACCCAACCATCCATTCGTTTTTGTTATATCAAATTTATCTAATTGTTTTCCTTCTTCGGTCAAAGCATTTTCCCAATTCTTCATGCCTTGCTCTTCGATAATATTTTTCCATTGTATCACATACATCAATATTCTGGAATGATTATCATTAATTGATGCTTGATCTGTAAACATTGCTCTCCTATTTTCATCAGTAGCATTTACAATTTCTTCAGTTCGTATCGCAATAATTTGGTCTAAAAGCCCCTCTATTTCCTCTCGGTGTTCTTCTGTCCACATTGTAGAATCCTTAATTCCACCATCCAATTCTGGGTTTTCCCATGATTCCCAATAATTTATACCGCATTCTATTCCTAAAAAATTTAAAAGTTCAGCATCCGCCCTGCCGGAAGCATTTTTACCTGACCACACACCATTTTTACATGTACACATACCACCTTTTTGTATTCTCATTTATATATATAAATAAAATATAATATAATAATATAGTATTATGAATTTATTTAAAATAAGTGTATTTGGCGACTACAATACAGGAAAGACAAGTTTTATAAAATATTTATATAAACATAAATATGTAGAAGAATATACACCAACAATTGGTATAGATTATGTATCCAAAATAATTGACCATCATAATGGTGAAAAGGTAAAAATAACTTTTTGGGATTGTGCAGGTCAAGAGCGTTTTAATAGTATCGTAGAAGGATTTTTTAGAAACGTAACCGCAGGTATATTATTTTTCGATGTTAGTGATCGTAAAAGTTATACTAATGTACTATATTGGATTGAAATGTTCAGGAAATACAATGATAAAAATATACCCATATTATTAGTTGGTAATAAAATAGATAAAGAAAATAGATGTATTTCAAAAAATGACGCTTATATACTTGCAGATGATTTTAATCTATTATATATTGAGATGAGTGTTAAAAATAATATAAATATTAACAATGGAATAGACTTGTTAATTCATAATATTTATAAAAATAAAGACACAAATCTAAATATTAAAACTATATATGATGAAAATAATTTATTAGAAAAAAAAAGAAGTTTTTGCGATCCATGTACAGTATGTTAAAACTGATAAAGTTGTGTAACATGTATTGAAAAAGACCAATCTTGATCATTTAAATTTACTTCAAATCCTTTGTCATTTAAAAGACGAATTTTAAATTTTCTCAATTTTACAGGTCCAAAATATATACGTTTTGTATATTCTGGATTTTCGTTTCTAAACACTATAGATTTAGTATACTCTTGTCTGGCAGTTGTAATTGGTATTCTAACCAATAGATCGCTCGAATTTGGTGATCTATACCTATTAACAACTGTGGATAATATTGATCCATCATCTAATGTTATATTTCCACCAGATGTATTCGCAAGTGTTAATTGATCGACTGTATACTGCTGTTTTTTCGTTAAGTTAGATCTTAAATCAGTATTTAATTCATTTTCTGAACAACCCCTTTTCGCAGGAGGTCCTGCTGTATCTTGACATATCCAATCTGCAGCATCTACATCACTAGCGCTATGACCAGGATAATATTTGGTTTTACCAAATCGACTATCCATCGTTTGAGAATTATAATAATCAGGTAATTTAAAATTCTTTGCTGAATTATCTACCAATGATATCAAATCTTTATTTGGTTTGTTATTATTAAAATCGTCAAGTGTTAATATAAAATATTTAGGACCGAATGTATCTAATAGACCCTTCCCTGACGTTTTTTCAGAAGGGGATAATTCTAATGTTTTCACTCTAAATCCTAATAACCAACCTAGATTGTATCCAATTTTATTCCCTGGATTAGGAGTATCTGATCCTTCCTCATTTAACGTTTTTTGAGCAGAACAGCCACTACTTTCTGCATCCTCTATATAAAATTTAATACTTGTTTTATTATTATTATTAGTATTTGTAATAGATGTTTTACCATTTATACTTGAATAACTAAATTCGACTGGAATATAATTTAAAACACACAAATTATTTATCGCATACATTAATTCATCTGGTTTATAATTTCCATCTTCTATTGCTATTTTTTTATTTTCATATACTGTCTCTACTTTAATTAAATTTGATGACGGTATGGTCACAGATCCTATTGTTAAATCGTTATCGACCGTAAATACTTGATCTGTTGTATGTGTAATTTTAATACTTGTTTCAGCAGTTATAGCATTGGATAATGTAGCATTCGATAATATACCATTGTTGGTTTGTGTTACAATTGCACCCATGTTATCAGATACAGGTGTATTTATAGTTATTATTGATTCTATACTGACCTGAGAGACATAATTAATAATAAATGTTTTTGCCAATCCAACACCATCTGCTGGTATTACACCATCAATAATAATATCCGTAAATCCGGGTAATGAATTACCCAATCCATCTTGTATTTTTATTCGTATTCTCCAATTACTACCAACTTCATTTTTATACACCGTCGATGGGTTTTGTCTATCAATAAAATTAGTTTTGTATTCACCAACCCATAACTCATATACAGTATTTTCTGTTAAACTTGTAAAAGATAATTTAGATAATAATCCTGGACCACTATCATCATCAGAACTTAACCATACAATATTTTCAGTTTTTACTGAGTTAGTTATTCCTATTTGAGGATCTCTTAAACTTGGATTTTCCGGGTTCCGAAGGGATTCTACAATTAAGGTATAGGTTGTAGGTATTGTAGGTAAATAAATATCAGCCACTAATTGCTCATCTTTCTTTATGTACGTAAATTCTAATGCATTTGTTCCATAATCACCGGAAAAAACATACCATGAATTGGGTATTTCTACACTTTCTAATGAAAGATCTACTACATTTATTAAAGGTTGATTCAAATTAACAGTATAATTTGTTGGATGAAATAATCTAATTTCTGGATTTACATGATTAATATTATTTATATTTGTTCCATTAGTAGTATAATTCCCATTGATATCGGTACAAGTACTGGATATAGGATTTAAAATTTCCCTATACTGACTATCAAAATTCACAATACGTCTAATTTGATTAATCATAACAGGATTTCTCTCCCCCTGTGTATTGTTTTTTGTAGCAAATGTTTTCGTTTCCGATACTTTTTTAATACCAATAATATCTCGATTTTTATCTAAAATAAGATTTTTGGAATCTTTTTCACTGTCTAAATATTGTTGTGTTAATACCTTGGCAGATAAACTCTCGTCTGTTTCATAACTTTCTTGCCATGTCTCTTTATTAAATTGTTCAAAATTTAATATGAGTTTTTTACCTATTTCATTAAAAAATTTAATATATTTAGGCTTTTCCTTATATCTTTTCGTTAAAAATGTAATTTTGTGCAGTATCATATCCTCATTTGTCGGTGTTGTATCAAAGTTAAGAAGTTGAATTAATTCATCTATATCATAATTATCAACATTAAAATCTATTTCATCCATTAATATATATATATAATTGTGTTTAATTTTTAAGTTTTTGAATTCTTTTAAATATAATTAACACCCTTATTTCACAATCGGCAAGTCATTCAATTTCCTTTACAAATGCTCGCGTCATATC
>Ga0075443_10001045_pt1 | contig 11435 bp, 14 predicted proteins | sample CoawatmetaG00DNA_3_FD_71583 | JGI IMG/M metagenome (GOLD analysis project Ga0075443, IMG submission 71583) | Marine microbial communities from the West Antarctic Peninsula - Coastal water metaG006-DNA | ecosystem: Environmental > Aquatic > Marine > Coastal | place: Atlantic Ocean: West... | reverse complement strand
TCACCCATGTCAACTCCAAGCCTCTTACCAATATTATTTTGGAGCTTTGATTTAATGATTTCAATATTTGCTAATTATTACTCATTCAAGATATCATTTTGAACAGCAGTTTGGTTAACTTTGAATTCTTTGGCTCTTTTAGCTCTATCTTTTGCTTCCACAAGTTCTTTCGTTTCTTTCTTCATGTGATGCTTGCACAAGAAGGCAACAATCACGACCAGAATAATACAAAGAGCAATAGGAACAATGACGACAAACGGGTCTTTCTCTTTATCCAGATGGATTACATCAGGACCTCCAGAGTCAATCACCACCGTTGTAGTCTATTGAGTGAATGTCTGAATATTTTCAGGCTCATTCTCAATTGTAATGGTGACTGTCTCAGTTTGAACATTGGATTCTGTAACTATTTCTATACCAGCATTGAATTAGTTTGCCTCGCCAACGTTATTCTATTCATATCCCGGAACGTTAATAGTCACAGGCTCGTAATCATCTGAATCGTCTCCACTTGAAACAGCTGTAAATGTAAAATCAAGAACTGGAGCGCCCAAGTCGATAGTACCGGCTGCAAATGCTTCATTCTAACGAGTCTCAAGTTCCTCGATTGTAGTCTCATCATCAGGCTCGACTTCGTAATTGACCACAAGCGAGCCCTCGTAGACACTGACGATCTTGACTTGAGATGCATGTATTCCAAGGGAGCCTGTAAGCCTATCAATGAATGAAGTAGTCCCCCCATCGTTAAAGAATTCTTCCATAGTCCATTCCATTCTGACCATAGATTAAATAGCATCTCTTGGTTGCACTTAGAGAGTGCAATTGACGGTCAAGTAGAACTCAAGGACGTTCTCGATACCCAGGTATCTATTTTCTCCACATCTGGTCTGCTAGATTTCACCGTATTAGTTAAGATCACCATCCCATTAATTCATATCAACAATAGAGCCATCTTTTACAATAGATCTTGACGCCGCTCCTGGATAGGCAATTCTTATAGTAGCTCCCATAGACCTACTCATACCATACATTGTGAATTTCATCTTCTCAGCGGGAGATCCAGTGAGTGTTAGGTCATATATAGCTCCTCTTGGGGCATGGAAAACGGATGGGAATCTACTCATTCTAACTTGTCCAGTGTAGAATCCATCCCAGATATGATCCATCATAGAGTTTACATTATTTGACATTCCAGTACCTTATTAAGCAACATAAACTGGTTGCATAGATCTGTCCATTTTGTCTCCGTCTTCACTTTCGAATAGGAAAATTCCAAGTTTATCATTTTAACAAACGTAAGCATTCCAGTTTTCGATAATCTCACAATCTTCGATAAATGGAGCAAATCCATCATTATCAGCTATTATTTAGAAATCATCTCTTGCCCACCTTGGTGTAGAGCCATCTTCAAATTTAGTGTCAAAAAATTGGAACAAGATATTTTTAGGAGCCGAACAAGGGTAACTCCCACAATCAGCTACATTTGCCCAACCATTTGGTGGATCAAAAACATACACAAGAGCATCACTATCTACATTGATAAATTTGGTGTCATACCATTCGACCATAACAAAGCAATCTGATTAGAAGCCACTGAGACCAATAACATATTGTGTCTATCCTTGAGATGTTGTTTTCTCAAAATTGTAGAATTCATTTCTATAGTATCTAACTCTTCCACCCCAAGGAGCAAAAGCCATGATCTTGGTCATCGGAAGCATAGGACTACTAGTTTCCATGACTGCTTTGCCTCCGCCAGAAATTCCTGCATGGAAAAATCCTTTTTTAGAATATTGGGTGCAGTAAGAACCATCCTCAGGACAATCAGTGACTTCAGTTTCTCCATAGATTTTGTTGTCCGACAAATTGATAAGACCATCACCAGAGTAACCAAGTGCAGCTCCAAATCCCTCTACATTGTCGATCATAGTCATATCATGAACTCTGATTTCGCTATTACCGAAGAAACTCCATGATCCTAGCATTTTATTTTTGTATGCAGCTTGATTTGAATATTCCATGCACGAGCTCATTGATGAACCTTCTTTTGGATATACTGTAAAACCGATTCCTCCCCCGCCGCCGGCGATAGAATGAGCAACATTATTTTTAAATGTGCCAGAATCTGCACCGCATTCATTACCATACATGTAATATCCTGAAAAACAAACTCCAGTAGCAATATTATTTATAAGAGTGATATCAGAGCAAGATGCTGATGACTCATCGTAAACACATATAGCGAAACCTCCTCTCTTGTCTTCAAAGGTCCCGGTAGCTTCATTAGTAGTTCTTTCCAGAACTCTCATCAAGACATTGCCATCAAGGACAATATTTTAGGAATAATCAACGCGAACACCAATAGGTCGGAAATCATAGAACACATTGTCCTTGATATTAATATTAGCAGAAGTCTTAATATTCATCCCCCAGCCGAGTCCATTATGGATGGAAGAATTAGTGATTGATGATGCTAGTGTTGAAGCACCTTCAAATCTTAAAGCTGCCTTGTAAGTATTCCACTACGAGCAGTTGTAAATCTCTACATGGTCCATAATTGTCAAACCACTTCTAAATTTGAGCTCGCCATCAGCGAACTCGATTGCATCACTTGTTACGACTTATCCTCCCCAAGATTCGATGTCCTCTCCAGCAATGATAATGGATCTAGAGAGAAGAATAACCTCACCTCTCATGTCAACTCCATTGTAATCATCTGCGGTAGAGACATCCTTGCCCCAATGGTGGTACTTTAGAGGAGTCTCAAGAGTGACCTTACCTGTCTCGTTATTATATTCGGTAACAAAGTTATCTTCAGACATATCATGGGAGTAAGATGTTGGTCCAAGAGCTATTCTATCACCAGCTACCCAGTCGAGACCACTCTCAACAAAAATTTCTGTACCATCCTTGAAGCATTCATCATGAAGTCTTGTCAATTTACCTGTTCTTTCTTTTCCATACATTTTCAAAACATTGACGTTGGCGATCACTTTATTTCCTGCTTCGATAGCATTATCATAAACCATCGATTCAAAGTCTTTTTCACCATGAAGAGTTATTCTTGCAGTCATTGGATACGGGTGAGTTTCATTTCCGATATGAAGTTCTCCAGCACGAATGAAAATATGCTTTGCTCTGAGATGAATATCTGTGTCATTTCCGAAAGTGAGAACACCATTTATCCTAACCATCTTGAAAACAGGAGTTTCCTCAATATCAAGAATCATATTCCAGCCAGACTCGATATGAACATCATCGCCTTCAACAGGTAGTGTTTCATTTGGCCAGTTAGAGACATCACTCCACCATCTGAACTCTGATTCTGTCTCCACCTCAACAATAGCTTCTACACAAGACCCAACACATCTAACTCCTTCGAAGGCGTAAACTTTCTCAGCTAGTGGATAAGTTTTATTTTTTCCATTCATGACGAAATGTATCTCTCTGGTTTCAGTCTAGTTGTAAACTACATTTTGACCTCCATAATAATCATCCCAAGACTCAGGTATAGTGTCATTTTGGAAAGTCATCTCATCTCCAGATGTAACAATAATTGCTTGTCTGACATCTGTAAAGTTATGGATGAAATATACAGAAGCATCTGATTCTACGTAGTGTTAAGAAGCTGTCACAGTCATTGTTTCATAATCTACTCCTGTAAGGCCAAAATGAACTTTGTATTTATGACCAGTAACGAAAGGAACTGCCCAATAACTAGGTTCAACCTTCTTCCATTCTATTGTCGCATAGTTCTCTCTATCAAGTTTGTAATCATCCAACTCGGTTGTATTTGTGGTTTCGTTCATTGTCATATTAAATGCATTAATAATATCATCATCATATGGCAATATCTTAAGTCCCTGTGCATCCAAAGAGCTTGGTGTATAATCCCCAAATGATACACTCCTGATCTCTATTGTGTCGTCACAGATGACTCCATTCCACTCATTCTCGATCTCGTCTGAGTATTAGCAAGCATCCTAGACTGAATGATGCAAGTATCCGAAAGTTGCCCAGGTGTTAGCGCCAAGACCAGTTAATGTACCATCTTTGTCAAAGAAGATAGCGTTCCATGGCTCACCATATCGGATTCTTCTTGGAACAGTATCAGGGTCGAAGAATAAGTCTGAATATGTTACAGTTCTAGCTCCTTGATCTGTTGATGCTGGATGGAAGCAATGAGAACAAGAACCTAGGGCAGCAGCATCTGACCAGTCCCAGTTATAGAATTTAACTCCTTTGACAACAAAGTTTTCAGTTCTTGGGCCGATGATTCCATGAGGACTTCCAGCATCGAGCAACCATTCAGTATTAGATGTTCGTCCAATGACTAAAGCTCCATTGACTTAAGCGTACTCTCCAACAGCTGAATCTGTCAACGACATTTCAATACCCGCTAGTATGTTATCTGCAACTTTAAAATTGTTGAATCTTACATCTCCTACCCCTTCAGCAATGGCACCATTTCTGTTGTTTTTCCAACCAACAAAATTATCAAAGTTGGCTGTTATCATTGGATTTGACCAATAAGGGTCATCTGGATTTTCATGATCAAAAGTGAGACGTTTACAAGGATAAGTTCTTGGGACCATATTATGGAATATTCTCAATCCATATCTTCCCATAGAATGAGCTACATTATTTGAGAACTCTCCTACTCTATCATTTTCAGGACAGACATCATTATTTGCAGATGGGCCAATGGCATTAGTTTGAAGATCATACCAAAATCCATATCTGTCAGAGCCAGCTGCGTGATTGTCGACAAAGATATTATTTGGGTGAGTGATCCAGAAGCATGCAGGAGTCTAATCAGTATTTAAAAGACTCCAAGATCTCTTGGTCTTGATGACGAGATTATTTTTGACGTAATTGTTAGTTTCAACAGCATCCTCTATGAAGATGGTGTGGCCCTTCACTTCGTACGCAACGTTATCTTCAAGTCTTAAGTAATGAGTTCCGTGAAGAGTGAAAGCTCTGTTGTTACCTTGGTGAACTCCAAGTCCTTTAGCGTAAGAGTTATGAACAGCACCGATCATGTGGAAATGGATAGCGTATCTTCCAATCTTGAACGCTTGACCGACATCCTTTAACTCGATATAAGAAAGTCTACATGTGAGAGAGTCATCTCCGTTTGAATGCAAAAAGATTGCAGCTCCATACTCGTTTGCTGGAGAAGTCTCTGGATCACCTCTAAAAACAACATTTCTAGACAATAGACCAACTTCAGCTCTCATGTCGATGAAATCGCCATCACTCCCGAAAGTTACAGTTTCGGCAAAATGCTTATAATCAAGAGCTTGATCAAGAGTAATTGTCTTCTTATCCCCAGCTACAGAAAGAATAGTTCTATGTTCTCCCTCTCTTGGCTCATAACTTGTCGAAGCGATAGCAATCATTTCGCCAGCTACCCAATCAACTTCTTCTTAGAGAACAATGGTGGACCCTCCTGCTTCAACAGTCGATTCAAGCATTGTCCATGTTGGTGATCTCTCAATTCCATGCATATCAAGAGTTCCAAATTTGACTCCAAGCACTTTATTACCGTAGACAGGTAAGTATGGATCATCAACAAGTCCGTGCATCGTGATAGTAATTTTGGATGTGTAAGGGAAATCTTCAGTTCCTACTTCCATAAGACCTCCAGTGACAAACAAATAGTAAGCGTCGAAGAATCTCTCATGGTTTGGATCATCATCTGGGGCAAAGATTATAGATCCCTCTACAATGACTGCATTCAAAAGCGGTGTTGAGTCAACATCAACAAAAAGATTGAGTCCAGTAGGTACATAAATAGATTCACCTTCCATCGGAGCAAACTCTCCACCCCATGTTGTATCACTAGACCAGTAACTAGCATATCTGAAGAGCATCTCATTATTAGAAACAAGACCTTATCCTGCAATAAATATTTCTAAAGAAGACTCAACAAGTCCCGGTCTTTTACCAGTCGTGCATGTGACAGAAGTGGTAGTAGCAGCGGAAACTGGGCAGTCAATTCCATCAATGGTAATAGTATAATCAGCTGTATCACTAGAAAAATTAATACCAGTGAATGTAACTTCATCTCCTCCAACTACAGTTCCAAACCTTGGACTGATAGCTTCTAGATTGGCCGTCAATGCTCCTTAATATTCCACGGTAGTCAAACTTTGTTCTTACTCATCTATGTAAATCTTAGCAGAACATGTGTAAGTGTCATCTTGATTATCGATGGTCTCAACTCCTGTAAAGACAATCTCATTGATGTCACAAGCACCTGCCTCTGCTCCGTAAAATCGATAGAAACGGTACTTAGGGTAGTCATCTGATGATTCCCACTTGTAATAGTTCCAACCAGAATGTAGGTTTTCATCAACTGTGAAGAGAGTAGTGAACGTAGAGTTGTCATTCGAACCCTGGAAGGTCGTGATGTTCACTAGCTCTGCTTTATCATTTGTGGACATGGCTCCCATAAAGTATTTTACCTGAGAAATCATTGCTACGTGGTTCTCTTTGAAAGAAATTCCTATTGAGCACTCTGAATTTGAATCAGAGGGACTATTTAGAACGTTACCATCAAAAGCTATTGAGACATCATCGGCAGTTCCGAAGTAAATTCCTGAGTCAAGATCTTCTGATTCGGAGGCAATGGCGAAGTTTTCATTTGAATAAATTGTAGAAACTGCCGGGACTTTGCATTTAGCAACTAAACCTGTAGATTGATCCTCATCAAAGACGCAAATTTCATCACAAATAGTAATGTAGCTAGCACTGGAGTCATTTTTGAGCATTGAAGAAAGACCAGAGGAGGTAACTTCATATTCACACCCTCCAGCGAATGAGCATGTCAAACCAGAGGTACTGTCAGTGATAGAAAGTTCGTTTATTAAATCGACTGCTGACTCAGCGAATACTTATGTAGTCTCGTCAGATTTCAAGAAGGAAAGAATTGGCGTTGTTTCTTCGGTTGTAATGGGAACACCTAAAGTGAATGTAGCGGTAGCTTAAGTAGCATCATCAACAACGACTGAGTCGGCAAATATTCCATTGAATTCAGCTAGTGGGGAGTAGTCAGCAGAAAATTCAAAATCAGTTCCAGCGAAGACAATAGTATTCTCATCAGAGATAGAAGCACCGGTAACTTCTGGGAACCCTCCGTCTGCAAGCTATTCATATTGACAAAGAGTAGCATCTGAGTTCATACATGAGTATATGGTCCCATCTTAGCTGACACTAATCTCTGTTCCCGCATCAATAACTTAAGCAAGTGTTTTACATTCTACAACACCATACTCAAGAACTGTAACAGACTCACAGATAGAGCCAGAGGTAGAAACATCAATTAGATCAATGCCTGTTGATGAGGTGGTAGCTCCAGGAACCACTGCTCTTATGATGGTTCCTCCAATAGACCCAGAATTTGGTGAGATCGAAACAAGTTGAGGGGTAATTGTGATTGTCGCTCCTGAAATGGCTGCATGATTATCTGGAATACCAACAGCGAAGTAGAGGATGTTTGAGCTCAGGCTTTGTGAACTCACGTTTGAGATTGTAAAGACAACTTCTGTTGACGAGATAGATGTTGTTGTCTGAGCAACATCTGAGATAACAAGTTCAACACCAACGGTGCTATCTCCAAAATCAGTGCCCGTGACAGTAACCGTCCAATGAAGTGTTGAATCATCAAAAGAAGTGGTAACTGTATCGAGACTAGGGAGATCAGCTGTATAGATCCATGCACGGGCATCTGCTGTACTACTGGCCTCCTCTGAGGTTTTAAGAAATACTACCATATCTCCTTCTTGATCATCTTCTCTTGGTACAATATCTGAATCAATCCTGCAAGTGATGATTGTTGAACTGGTTGTAATAAGGTAGCAATCAATGCTATCAACTCCTCCATTGGTACTGATCTGAACTGGATTATCAGTAATCTCATCGCCAAAGTTTAATCCATTGATTGTCAGTAATGTTCCACCATAGATAGATCCGGTCGTTGGACTGTAAGATGTCATGTAAGTGTTGACATCAAGAGTTAGTCCATCTGATTCAATCAAACCAGTGAGAGCATGTCTGATCCATACTTTGTATTGACCACTCCAGGCTCCTCCAAATTTAGTTGTGATCGTTTTTGCATCATCATCAACATCAATGACGTTCATGTATCTTATATAGTCAGGATTAGTTATGTTCGTAGCATTCACAGAGAAGTCTTCCTTCGCTAGTGTGTATGGAAAATCAGAGGGTAGCTGAATGGTCACGTTTGTTTTCAAAACAGGAGATACTGATGACGGAGATAAGTTTTGGCCTTCTTCAAATGCATCTGCAGCAGTTGAAGAGATAGATTGACTTACAGTTTATCCATTGATAATTATTTCAAAGCCAAGATCGGCTCCAGCAGTAGCGACTTTATCAAATTAATCAGTTTGGCAAGTAATTTCATTGGTTGATGAAATTTGTGGCACACAGAGAGTCTCATCAGCGTCGTTGAATTTGATACTGACTGTACTTGTTGAAAGACTTTTAGGAAGCATTGTTCCACTTAATGTCAAGTTTTCTCCTCCAAGCAGGCTCAAGGTAGAAGGTTGGACAATACTATCCAAGGTACATGTGACAGTCTCTGCTGTTTAAGTTTCATCAACTATAATTATTCCAGAGGTACTGGTAAAGATAGGAAAGTGATCTCCACATGTTGGATCCTCATCGAGAGTGCAGGTTAGAGTTGTGTTATCAACGGTATCCCAGTCAATCGTGCAATGAGTAAGGGCAAAATCAATTCTCGATATGTTTACGGTGGCATTGATTTGTTCCACTTGATCAAAGGTGGTAGCTATCGCTGCTAGGTATGGAAGATCAGTTCCAGTCAACACGAGGACTTTAGTATCATGATCATACGTGAAAGAATCAATAGAGCCAACTGGCTCAATATATGAGAAATCACAGGTAAGATTATGGCAAACAGCTGGCGTATTATTTACTGTGACAATGAGTTGAGGCTTCTCTTCATATGTTCTAATGAACTCAAAAGGAATTGGTTCATAGAATAGATTGGATCCATATGCTTAAATAGTTGTGCTAGTGTACGTGATATTACTTCCTTCAAGAGGGCTACTCTCACTATCAACTATTGAGAATTATCCAGGGTCAGCATTATATCCGAGGAATCTGATGTAGAAAGACTTTCCGTTTTACTAGTAGGAATACACATTTGCCGTTGTGACTTCAGTAGTGTCATAAAATCTATCACAGCCTCTGTTCATGTGCTCGTTTACCCAAGTTGGGGATGTACCTAGGCCCAAGTCTTCTGAATAGGACACATATCCATCTGAGTCGACACATTTGATTCTATAGTATCCAGAGAGGGGAACAGCTGATAACTGGACATCTTAAGGGAGATCTATTTCGATTGTTGATGATGTTGTTGTTTTTTAAATTTTTATATCAACCACTGAGTAATCATTGATAAGTTTGTTAAGGGTTAACATGTACACGTAACTGGTCGCCTCCGTAGCATTGGTTGTTTCAGTTCCGTCTGAATCATACATAGTCATATTGACCGTGATGCCTGTCCAGAGTCCAGACACTCCAGTATCTTATCCACCCCAGTAGTAGCCATCAACTGCATATTGGAATGAAGTTGCTGAAGCACTTGCTGAGATAGCATCTGATACCCAATAGCTGAGATCAGTAGGGTTTTGGTATATCAAAATATATTCTCCATCATCTGGATTGGTTACAGTAAATCTCGTTACTTCGAAAACTTGAGCTGCTTCCATACTGACTTGTTGAACTTCTTTGATTGAATGATGATGGCCATCTATGTCATTTTGCTGGATTTCAACGGCCATAGAAAAATGATCTCCTCCAGTAGCCTCATAGTGGTCACTTTCGAAGTAGTATGGCTCTCCTTCAGTTAAAGCAACCCATTCAGAAATAACGGTTAAGGAATGACGAGTTTCATACCAATCTCTATAATCAGAATATGAGGTGGTTGAAAGAAGTTCAGTTGGATCCTCAACTTGGTATGATGTTTTTCCGAGTTTCAATCTGCAGGTATCATCACATGCTTGATAGAACCTATAGTTTGTGGTCTTTGGGGGAATGAACCATCCTTTATAAATTGATAGTTAATAGTCATCCTCAGCATAAGGATTTTCTACTGCAAGCATAAGCTTATTCTCTCTGATGTCCTCGTACGACTCTGGTGTGTCCCAGTTAAGATAAGAGGTGCTGTTGTAGTATTGTCTTCTGATTCCATGTGATCCAACATAAGAGGTGCTAAGGTCACTGATGGTGTCAGTTGAAGGCACAAGGCATGAAAAAGATGTGTCAGAGTAACCGGTGACAGCACAATCTAATCCATCAACAGTAGCAGTAATGTTCTCATTGTTAAAGCCGTAACCTGTGGCCGTGAGATTGATACCTCCGGTAGTGTAGGCAATGTTGGTGCTCATGTTGAAGATAACAGGAACGGATCTTGCCTCATAGCATGTTTGATTATCATAGGTGCAATGAATTGCTTCTTACTTAATGACATTTGAGGTTCCAGTCTCCCATAACATCGAGATATTATAGAACTGTCCAGCCGGTAATTCTCCAACTTATCCTCTGACTCTATTTCTGGCGTAAGCAGAAAAAGTAGTGGTATCATCGACATGCTCAACGAAATCAAGAATAGACTCTCCGATCTTAGCGTTGACAAATGGCTTCTCATCGCTTGAAAGGCCTGTGATAAGATTCATAATAGATCGTGGATCAAACCAAACTTCTGTATAAGACTCATAATAGACAATTGGTGGCTAAATGTAATAGAGCACAGGTGTGTAGCCTCTATTGAATGAGATCTGACAATTACTGGTGCTCCCACATTCAAGGATTTATGGGCCTGTGTCAATGTGAAGGACGGTCAAGGTAAAAGACATACTCTAGTATCCACTCAAGTATGTCATTGGAACTCCGATCAACTCGTCCAGTCCAGGAAGTCTGTAAGCGATAAATCCAAGGAATGGATTTGAATTGAAAGCATCATCTTCTGTTAGACGCGGAGCTAAGATACTCGAATTAATACCTTCAGCGTCAGTTTCTAACATTATGTAATTAGACTGTGGGTTTTCGTTCAAACCTTGTCCTTTGATAAAGATATGGGTTCCTCCAGCGAAAGAAGCATATGCGATTCCATTTGCATCCTCTGAAGCAAAATTGACTCCTTTGGCCTATTGAAGAGCTTGTTCTCTATACCCGATACCTTCCAAATAGTATGATGACGCAGAGCATTGTTCTATAATGAAGGCAAGCAGCATTATAATGCAAGTGAATCTACTTGAGAGACACTAAAGGCCTCTTGTAGGGTTTCTTAATTATGTTTTATTTGACTTTGGATGAAGCTTTTTTAATGACTTTAGATTGTTTAGATCTGACTAGTCATAGTTAGGTTCTCCTCTGTCTATAAA
>Ga0075443_10001044_pt1 | contig 11449 bp, 11 predicted proteins | sample CoawatmetaG00DNA_3_FD_71583 | JGI IMG/M metagenome (GOLD analysis project Ga0075443, IMG submission 71583) | Marine microbial communities from the West Antarctic Peninsula - Coastal water metaG006-DNA | ecosystem: Environmental > Aquatic > Marine > Coastal | place: Atlantic Ocean: West... | reverse complement strand
GTCTGTTTTGTTTTAGGTCAGGACGTCCATCCTATAGTTTTTGCTTTGGTGTCTAGACATCCCAGAGAATCCTATACCTAACCAGAACCTAACCAGAACTCATCCAAATGACAGCCGACTAGCCTCATCTAAAAATAATCCACTAGCACCTACTTATCTAGACACTTATTTCAAAGTTTTTATAACTGTTATTAAGTTTAATACTTTACTTTTGGTTTTTATGGGTATATCTTCCACTCCAACGACGCAGACAAACTACGTCGAAACCAAGGAGTAAGAACAAATGAATACATATATGCCAATGAATAACACCGCTAGTAACATGGAAGAGATGAGCCGTATTAGAAGCCGGAACCGTCTACTGGTTGCTCTAGATGACCGCCTTGAGTCTCTCGACGCTAAGCTGATTGATGCTCGCTTTGTTTACGATGATGAAATGGTGGTAATGGTTGAATATAGAAATGAGTTTGTTACTTGGAAGTTCGCAGAGTCTGGCTGTTATTTCGGACACTACTACCAAGACAGCCGTGCAGCTCGCATGGACTTCACAGACCGTCACTAATACTTAATTAACCAGGGGACTTCCAAATGACTAATTCAGAAACACGTTTACGCGAACAAGTGCTATCAATCATAAATAACATTGAGAATGGTGTAGTAGTAACACAGCAAGACATCGATGATGGCTATTACGATGAGGACCAGTACCAAGATGGCGACATCATCAGTGGCTTTGATTACCTTGCTGATGCTCTAGACATCGAATACACCATTTCCAGTACAGGGGAATACCGAGGCTCTAGGATTCTTGTAGCGTTCGGTGGCCCTAACATCTGGATAAACACTGGCCTAAGTCTGGTTGAGGCTTCTTGGTGGGGTGAGTCAGTAATGATTCACTTCCACAGTGATGCTATGGGAATCGATGAGACATGTGAAGAGCTATTCCAATGTAGCGACCTAGCACAGGCAAGTAGTTACTAATTAATTGAAGAACCCAACTTAATAACATAATTAAGATAAACTTAATTTGATGGTGTAGCTAATCCCCTGAATAAGGGGAGCTAACCCATTTATAAATAGCTATAGCTGATGGTAGACCTTACATTCTGACACGCTTTATATTATCCTTAATTTAATAATATATTGTCTTGATGCATTGGAGAAACGGACAAATGGGAATTAACTTAACATCACTAGAAACACTCACAGGGCTTGCAGATGCTATAGATACAGCTGCAAATTTAGGTGAGTTGACCCTTAGCCAGCTTCAAGTGTTTCTATTGGTAGCTAGGCACAATGGCATAACAGGCCTAGACATCACAAACAGACTGAAAATAAGCGCAGCGAACGCTAGTCGCACCCTCGCTATCCTCAGTGATGAACAACTTAAAACAAGGCTTACACCATGTCTTGGTCTAATCACGTACAAGTCTACATCGCAAGACAAGCGGAAGAGGCTGGCCCATTTAACAGAGAAGGGTGAAGAGTTAGCTCACAGACTGTCAGGGTGCTTCAGGTCCAACAAAGAGCGGATAAAAGAAAAAGCCGAATGGGATGGCGAGCTATTAAGCACTGAATACGTCCAAAGAACGCGGGTAATCACCAAAGATGTTGCACAAGATATTGAAGACCTAGAGCTCTATTGGTGTCGCCAATTAGAGATTGACCATGAAGAAATGTTCGACCCAAAACCGGCAGAAAAGCACTTGATTGAAGTCTCCATTATGGAAGACTTTGTCCATGAATTAGCCACAGAGGGTGACCTTGAGGCAGACTTTAAAAGAAACCAAAGAGATTGGGACTCTAAAGATATGTATGAGGACCCAGAAATTGAATGGAGCTATGACCAGCATGTGAACCGTCTCGAAATGAACAAAAAGGAAGAGGCAGAGAAAAAAGCAATGGCCAGAAAAGCTCGTAGACTGATAGCAGATAGAAACACTAAGTCGTTTTTTGCACCGGAAAGAGGTGATGCAGTTAGAGCTAAGGCTCAGAAATCAGACTGAACATAAACCGAACATAAACGTAACTAATCACAGGAGTAAGTAAAACCAAAGAAGAGGAGGAAGCCATCATGGCTATTTATCAGCGGGCCACAGGCTGGCAGATTAAAGTAATGAGGAAGGGGAAGAAGTTTGTCGACTTCATAAGTGGACTAGACAACTTAGAGAAAGCTAAGGCTATTGAGCTAAACGCTATCGCTGACTTGGTGAAGGGTATAACCCCACGCGCAGGTTCTCTCAAAGAAGGTACGAGTTTGACCCTAGAGTATGCGTTTGAAGAAACATGGGCGCAGAACTGGCAGGATACGAGTTTGGGCTACCAGACAAAGATTCAGCAGTATTGGAGGTCAATACAAGCCTACTTTATCAATGAAAAAGGAATACGCAGGCTGGACCTGATTGACACTAAGGCTATCGATGGTTACATCAGAGCTCTTAGGGCAAGTGGTAACAAGCCTAAGACAGTGAATAATAAGATTCTTTGTCTGTCTTCCATGCTCAGGCTAATGCATGAACGAGGCGAGCTTAAAGCTATGCCAGTGCTTCATTGGTTAAAGGTAAAGGGTAACAGCAGGCCTAGATATTTCAGCCCTGAAGAAGAGCAGGAGATTCTAGGTTTAGCAGATGACATGAGGTTTCATAAGCGGGAGATAAATGAGCTGTTAAAGGACTTCATTATCACTCTATCCGATACAGGAATGAGACCGTGGTCTGAGGCTAAGCTATTAGACACAAACTGGATAGTTCGCAACTCAATGGGCGAGCGCATAATCAGGATTCCGCGAGAGGTCACAAAGACTGACACTGAGCGCGAATTACCGATTACTCCGAGACTGGCAGGGGTGTTAGATAAGCACATCGACAGGCTTGGACGGAATGGTTTAATATTTAAGAGCCTTGACTATAAGTGGCACTGCGTAAAGTTTTGGAATGAATTAGTACGGCCAACGAAAGGCTGGAGTGAGTTGGAAGTCTGGTATTGCTTCCGTCACACGTTTGCAACACGGCTCTGTGAGTACGATGTGAATCTAAAAGTAGTCCAAACTTTATTAGGACACTCGTGTATCACGCAAACAGCTAGATACGCGAAGACGACGGATGTAGCTATGCAAAACGCTATGAACTCGTTAGACAGGGGCAGGCGTAATGCTCTTGAAGGCAGTACTGGGGTCTACGCAACGCCCTAGAGGTATGCGCTAAATAATACACTCTAAAGAGAGTATAGAAATAAATCGTATTAGCTGAAAAATGGTCAGCCAGCGAGGAAAATAGCGGTGACAAAACGAGGATAACTAGCCTCTTCATGACGATTTCAAACTGATAAGTCATTGATAAATATAGTAATAACGAATTCAGAGACGACCGGATAACGGTTCGAATCCTCTCGGGCGCGCCATTTTTTGCGCACGTGGCTATATGATTATCTTATGTAGCTTCGTTATTTAAAGCTCCTAGTGCCTTGCGGCCTCGGGGCTTTTTTTATGCCTGAAATAAAGTAAATCTCACAGCCTTTATCACCTTCAATTATTCACCTCTTTCTCCACTAGGAAAATAGCTAGGAAAATAGTGGGGTAGTGGCTAGAACATCTCTAATGAATCAAGCCCAGAATCATGTCCAAATCAAACTGCTTGAGCTGGGAAAAATAGTGTGGTCATGCCCGAGAGGTTCTCTTCCTCTCACCTCCTTAAATGGACCTCTGCTGGACTAAATCAATTAACGTACCGTTATATACAACAGAACCGAAATCAACCCAGTGAGCAGCAAAGGTTGCACTATCACCATGAGTAAACCTTGGTGGTCAATTGAGGGTCCTCTTGCTACTGCGCTATGTTTCTTTCTATAATACTTTTGTTAATAATACTATTATTATTAAACCTTATACGAGAGTGAGATATGGACTTCCTTCTTTACATTTTGTTAGTGCCGCCCTTTATTGCTGTTTGGATGGCGTTTTGGGGAGGCTTATTGTTCATCATAATAACACCAATTCTTAGGCTTACAGGTAAGAGGCTTCCTGACAATGACTCACTCTTCGACAAGTATGCATTAATTGTGTTTTATGAAGCTAGTATACTCAATAGCTCGACGTATGGCTCCACTTGGAAGTACCTTCAAGAATTAGCTGGATGGATATTCATCTTTGCATTCGGCTCATATGGCCTATTTTACCTAGCAGATGAGCTGCTCTAGTGTCCTAACTAGTACAGAAGAATTTTAATTGAGTAGATTCTTGCTAGTCGAAAGCAGGACCCCGCCAATCAAATAAAAAAATCAAACGAACTCTAAGTAAAAGTCTGTTAGCTGCTTTAATTAATTAAATTGCATTAGAAGAATTAATTAAGTTGCCCTAGAAGAAATCCCCAAGCTGCCTGTAGATTAAAAATGTAGATACACTACTGTATACATATAGTTACAATATTGTAAATAAACCTACTTTAATTGCACTATCATTTTGTCTCATAGATAATGCAGGTCTGTTATGCAGGCATGTCAACCTTAATAATCCATTTATTAAATAAATTCGTCCCCTAAATTATTTCTCATCTTGAAACGCCCTGATGCTCTGAGACTCAATGAAGTCAAGGGGTTAATCCCAATCATTGGTGAGTTAATTCCTTTTATTTATGAAATAATATAACTGTATTTGCAGATATACCAACAAATTAATAGGCGCTTACTCTAACGTTTTGAGCAAGTGCAGCCCTATAGACGAAAAGCGAGGAGGTGAAGGACATAAACAGTGAATATATGAAGTAAAAGCGAGTGTAGTCCTATAGCACCAGCGGGTGATAAGCCCGAAGGCAGGGACTATAAGGCGAGAGAGGCCCTCTAGGATTAATTCCTTGTTGGTTATCATTATTGTTAAAACCCTAGAGGGGTAAGTCTGCTTGTGAGTTTAGACACACGAGGAGGTATTTCTTTGCCTAAAAATAAAGTAGTTACAACTTAGTAGTTTAATTAACATTAAAGAGAGTAGTCACATGACGAAATTAAATAGCATCACCATCAATGAAGAAACCTTAAATAAGATGTTCCCTATACAAGAGGAGCTGGAGCTTAGCTCTAGGCAAAAGGGATTGGACAAGGTTAGAAAGTACAACGCAGAGCTGGCGAAGAACGGAGGCGAGGCTTCTACAGAGTATGGCCATCAAATGTTAGTCCATGGTTTAGATAAGTTCGCCGAAGGAATCCGTGAGTGGTTCCAAGAGGATACCTCTAGAGGTGGTCATGAGGTAAAGATACTGAACATGGTCAAAAGTGGCAGTCCTGAAACGATTGCTTACCTGTTCATGAAGGGCGTTATCAATTCCATTAGTAACAAAGACGTGAAGCTAACCAATGCTCTCACTGGGATTGTTACCACAATTGAAGATGAGTTCATGCTTAAAGACCTTCGGCTACAGAACAAAGCTCTCACCCAGAGGCTGGTGGACAGTGCTAACAAGAGAACTGGATACAGGAAGATGCAAGTCATCAAAAAGGCTATGAACGACGAGGCAGCGAACAACACCATCGAGGCATGGCCTAAGTGGGAAGGGAACATCAAACTACGTTTAGGTGAAAAGCTTTTAAACATCATGATGCAGACTATTGGCCTAGTAAAAATTACTAAAGAGAAGATGTGGAGTGGTAAAAAGGTAAAGGATGTTAAACGCCTTGTAGCTACTGAAGAAACACTTCAGTGGTTAGAAGAACGTGGTGATAAGGCTGGCCTTAATAGCCCAAGTTATAAGCCGCTTGTAATTCCACCTAGAGATTGGACCTATGAAAACTTAGAAAACGGTATTTACTACACCTACAACTGTCGTCCAGTGAAGTTTGTAAAGACCCAAGCTAAGAACTATTTCCAAGAGCTTCGTAATTCAGACATTGATGTTGTTTTACATGCTGTTAACGCTATGCAGAAGACAGCATGGTCTATTAACAAACCTATGCTGAGCCTAGTTAAAGAACTTTGGGATGCTCAGGTGACTTGGTGTCCTTCAATCCCACGAAGAACTGCTGAGGCAAAACCTGAGTATCGGGACATTACAGAATTAACTGTTCAGGAGAAGGCTATATATTGGGGTGAAATCCATCGGGTTGAGGTGTCCAATCGAGAAGACAAGTCCAAGCGGGCTGCATTTAGCGCCTTACTAGAACTGGCAGACGAGTATAAAGATTTTGATGCTTGGTATCTGGGGTATAACCTAGACTTCAGAGGTCGAATTTATAGCGTTTCAGGCTTTTTAAATGGAATGGGGCCAGATGAAGCTAAAGCTGTTATGCAGTTTGCAAAAGGCAAACGATTAGGTGAATCAGGTGCTCGTTACCTAGCTATTCATCTAGCTAACCTAGGTGATATTGGTGGAGTATCCAAGAAACCGCTTCAGGCTAGAGTGGACTGGTGCTATAGCAACGAAGCTTTAATAAGAGCAGTCGCAGCTAACCCTTGGGATAACCGTGTATGGGTTGAAGCGGATGCGCCTTTTCAGTTCGTTGCAGCATGTATGGATTGGGTAGGCTACCTAGAAAACGGTGTCGACCATATCTCTCACACTGTGTGTGCGTTAGATGGGAGCTGTTCTGGTCTTCAACACCTGAGCATGGCTATGCGTTGCACTACCACTGCTAGGGACGTGAACATTCTGCCGAGTGATGAGCCAAAGGACCTCTATCAAATCGTTGCAGACAAGGTCATAGAAGCTCTTAGAGCTGATTCTGTTAAGCCTTTCGAGCATTGGGGTGAGCCTAGGTTAAACAACATGGGTAAACGTGTCCCGAACTATACCGAGCTAGCTTTAGAATGGCTGAAAGTAGGCTTTACACGTAAAGCTGCAAAATCGTCGTGCATGACCTATAGCTATGGAAGTAAAAAGTATGGCTTCAGAGAGCAAATCATTAAAGATTTCATGAAGCCACTATTGGAGGACTGTAAGAAAACAGGGGTAGAGTTTCCGTTTAGTTATGACAATGGATTCCGAGCTGCCTCATACATTGCCAACCTACTCTGGGAGGCAGTAGTGTCGTCTGTGGAGCGTCCAGCAGCTATGATGAAATGGTTACAAGACTCATCTTCTATCGTGGCAAAGTCTGAGTTTGAGCTTTTGGATGGTACAAAACAAACCCTGCCTGTTAGATGGGAAACGCCATTAGGTTTTCCAGTCGTGCAGTCGTATTACAACACTAAGAAGCACCAAGTCAGAACCTACCTAGAGGGAAGCATTGTTTATCTAACGCTTCAAAAGAAGCTCGATAAAATTGATAGCAAGAAGTCTGCTCAAAGCATGAGTCCAAACTGGGTTCATAGCTTAGATGCAGCACATCTTCAGCTATCAGTGTCGAGAATGACTGAGAAGACAGAAGGGCAGGCCAGCTTTTCTATGGTGCATGATTCATTTGGGTGTCATGCAGCTGACTTACAGCTGTTCTCAAACCAGATTAAGTTCTCTCTGGTAGAGCTCTATGAAACAAATGATGTTGTTGATTCGTTATACGAGCAGTTGCTTCCACAGTTGAATGCTGATGATAAGGACCTGTTAACTCTGCCACCTGAAAGAGGTGAGCTGGAGTATGGGCTAGTGCCTTTATCGTTATACGCATTTTCATAACTCCTTACTACTTAGTAATTTCTACAACATTGGAACTAGCAAAAGAAGCGAGTGTAGTCCTATAGCACGATAAGCCGAAAGCCCACAACCAGTGGGTTTGGAGCAAGTGCAGCCCTATAGCATTACAAACCAAACTGGAGTGATTTACACATGAACGAAATGACCTTTGAGCAAATATTTGCAGCCACACTCATCGAACTAGATGAACAGCTGCCAATTGACCTAGTCATCAAATTAAGCAACCAAGGCGTACTCGTTGATGAGTTCATCGCTTCACATACTAAATAAAGCAGACCTCTGCACCCTGACAAATAGGAAAACTAAATTATGAGCAACAAACAACCACAAATGCATTTCACACCTAAAGGCCGTACCCATTGGCTTAAGGTTTTCAAGCCAGACACAAAGTTTGATACAGATGGCTTTTACGGAGGAAAACTAATCCTCGATGATGCAGATGCACAAGACATAATGGCTGACCTCGATGCTGCTTTTGAAAAGGCAATCGCTGCTGCTACTAAAGAAACGGGTAAACCCCGTGCAAAGATTAGAACAACAGCCCCTTATGAAATAGACCAAGAGACTGGTGACGTATCTCTCAAGTTCAAATTGAAAGCAAAGATAACCACGAAGAACGGAGACTCTTTTACCCAGAAGCCAAGGGTAGTAGATGCTAAGACAGTACCTATTACTTCAGAAATTCCGTTATGGAATAACTCGTTGGTTCGAGTGGGCTTTCAAATCATCCCTTACTACACGTCCCTAGCAGGTGCAGGGCTATCACTACGAATGAAGTCTGTACAGGTGCTTGAAGCCCTAGCAGGTGCTGATACTTCGACTTCTGACTTCATTTCTGAAGATGGCTATGTATACAAAGAAGAGCAGGGTGGATTGAACTCATGGCCTGACACTACCGAGGATTGTGCAGATGACGTGGCATTCTAAGACAGATTTAGGAATCAAACATGGTTTCAGGTCTGGTTTAGAAGAGAAAGTCGCCAATGAGTTAAAAGCTCAAGGCGTTTCTTTCACCTATGAAGAGCAGAAAATTAACTACATCAAACCTCAACGTGAATCAACTTACACACCTGACTTTGTTATCGGCACTTTGATAATCGAGACTAAAGGCCGCTTCATGGTGGCAGACCGCCAGAAGCACATCCTCATTAAAAACCAGCATCCCGAATTAGACATTCGGTTTGTATTCTCTAACCCCAAGCAGAAAATATCCAAGTCCTCTAAAACCACTTACGCAATGTGGTGTGAGAAGCATGGGTTTCTGTATGCAAAGGAATCAATACCAAAACAATGGCTAAACGAAGCTCAACAGAGCTAATAGTAATTCATTGTACTGCTACCAGACCTTCCCAAGATGTAGGCCGTGACGAGTTAGACGCATGGCACAGACATAAGGGTTGGTTTGGTATTGGCTATCACTTCGTTATAAGAAGAGATGGGACCCTAGAACTAGGCCGTGATGAAGAAAAAGCTGGAGCACATGCTCGAGGTTTTAACCACAATTCTGTGGCAGTCGCACTAGTTGGTGGGTGTGCAGAAGATGACATCAAAGTCGCTGAAAATAACTTCACGACTGCACAGTTCGACTCACTAGAAGAACTCATCAAAGAATTACAAATCAACTATCCAGACGCAAAAGTACTAGGCCATTCAGACCTAGAAGGTGTCACCAAAGAATGTCCATCATTCGATGTGCGGGACTGGCTCATTAATCGAGTGTAGTCCCATAGCAGCAACAACCAAAAGCCCACATCTTCGTGGGTTTTTTCATTTTTATGAACTCAATAAACGAGAGGAACAACAATATGTCTCATAACGATACTGTACTAAATCATCTAAATACTAAAAATAAAATCACATCCATCGAAGCCATCGGTCTCTATGGAATTACTAGGCTAGCTGCTGTGGTTTACGACCTAAAGAAAAAAGGCTTTCCTATTCAAACTGAAATGAAGGCAGGTATGAAATCTCAGTACGCTGTGTATAGCTTCGACGTCTAATCATGCGTGAAGTAGATGAGAGTCCAATGGTGGGGCGAGAGCCCTGCCCATCATGTGGGTCCCGTGACAACCTAGCTAGGTATGCCTCTGGTCGAGCCTATTGTTACTCAACAGATTGCTCCCACATGGAATGGCCTGATGATGACAAGACCCATCAACCTAAGATTAAGAGAAGAGCTATGCCTACTGAATTAATACAAGGTGACGTTCGCGCCCTTCGCCAGCGTGGAATCTCTGAAGAAACTGCAAAGCACTTCGGATACAAAGTAGGTTCCTACAAGGGGCAGCAAGTTCATATCTGTCCACTCCATGACCTCAAGGGAAACCTAGTTGCCCAGCAGCTAAGAACCCAAGATAAGGAGTTCCCAATCCTTGGTGACTTCTCAAAGATGCCTATGTTTGGCACGAAGACATTCAGTAAAGGTAGAAAACTAGTTGTTACTGAAGGTGCGCTAGACGCAATGTCAGTGGCTCAAATGCAAGATAATAAATGGCCAGTAATTTCGCTACCTAATGGCGCTGGTGGTGCAGCTAAAACTATCGCGGCTAACTTATCTTATTTCACTGCCTTCGACGAAATTGTACTTATGTTTGACGGTGACGAAGCAGGGGAGAAGGCCACAGCTGCCTGCGCTCCACTGTTTCCAGCTGGTAAATGTTTCATCGCTACCATCAATGGTTACAAGGATGCTAACGAAGCACTGATGGCTGGTGCTAGCCGTAAGATTCTTGAAGCTATTTGGGGCGCTAAGGTTTACCGACCTGATGGCATAGTATCTCTTGCGGACATCCGTGAAGAACTAGAGAAGCCAGTGGAGTGGGGTATGCCTTGGTATCTACCTACCCTGAACAAGGCCACCTATGGTCGCAGGCTTGGTGAAGTATATGCAATTGGTGCTGGTACTGGAGTTGGTAAGACTGACTTCCTAACCCAGCAGATTGTCTATGACATGTACGAGCTAGAGAAAACTGTAGGTGTGTTCTTCTTAGAGCAACGCCCTGCTGAGACTGCTATTCGTATCGCTGGTAAGCAAGCTGGTAAGCAGTTCCATATACCTGATGGTGATTGGACCAAGGAAAACAGGGGCGTAGCTCTTGATGAACTTATGGACCATGACCGTCTACGGATGTATGACAGCTTTGGCACATGTGAATGGGACACCATCAAGTCCAACATCGAATACATGCACCACGCTGAAGGTATTGAAATCTTCTACATCGACCACCTCACTGCACTGGCTACAGGCCAAGGTAATGATGAGCGAGTTGAGTTAGAAAGAGTCACTGCTGCTATCGCCATGTTAGCCAAGCGTCTGAACGTCATCATCACAATGGTGAGTCACTTAGCTACTCCTGATGGTAGGTCTCATGAAGAAGGTGGGCGTGTAAGCATCCGTCACTTCAAAGGCTCTCGTGCTATCGGATTCTGGTGTCACTTCATGTTCGGTCTTGAGCGTGACCAGCAAGCTGAAGACATTACTGAACGTGAGACTACTACCTTCCGTGTCCTGAAAGACAGATATACGGGGCAGTCCACAGGTATGACCTTCCCATTAAACTACGACCATGAAACAGGAAAACTACACGAAGCTAGTCTATTCGACTCAGTTGCTGTGGCCTCTTCTTTCTAAATAGGATAAACCAATGCGCCTAATCATCGACATAGAATCAGATGGATTCCTAGATGTACTCACTAAAATCCACTGCATCGTTGCTCATGACCTAGACACTGGAATCCTCCACACCTTTAGACCCCATGAGATACGTGAAGGTATCTCCTTGATGCAGAGTGCTGATGAGCTGATTGCCCATAACGGAATCAAGTTTGATGTACCA
>Ga0075443_10001039_pt1 | contig 11476 bp, 12 predicted proteins | sample CoawatmetaG00DNA_3_FD_71583 | JGI IMG/M metagenome (GOLD analysis project Ga0075443, IMG submission 71583) | Marine microbial communities from the West Antarctic Peninsula - Coastal water metaG006-DNA | ecosystem: Environmental > Aquatic > Marine > Coastal | place: Atlantic Ocean: West... | reverse complement strand
AGAAATAAAAGTAAAAAGGTTAGGGATGCAGCACTTAAAAACTATATTAATGGTAGATTAGGACTACTAATAGATGGTACTGGAAAAAACTATCCTAATATATCAAAGCAAAAGAAGAAGCTAGAGTCCGTTGGATATGATTGCTTTATGGTATTCGTAAATACAGACTTAGACGTTGCTCTTGAAAGAAATTATAAAAGAGAACGAAAACTACCAAGTGAATTGGTAAAAAAATCTTGGCAAGCTGTAAATAATAACATGGGTAAGTTTCAAGGATTATTTGGCGCAAGCAACATGTTAGTTGTAGATAATAGTGAACATAAAGAGTTTGAAAAAGTTGTAAAGGCAAATGCCAGAGAATTTGTTAATAGACCAATACAAAATCATATTGCAAAATCCTGGATTAAAAAAGAATTGGAGCTAAGAAAATCATGAGTTTAGGACAACATTTAGCTGATCAAATACTTCTTGAAGAAAAGAAGATAACAAAGGTAGTTGCTATCTATCCAGGTAGGTTTCAACCTATGGGTAAACATCATGCTCAAGTATATAATCAACTTAGTTCAAAATTTGATGATGTATGGGTAGCAACTAGCGGTAAGGTAGACCTTCCCAAATCTCCATTCTCATTTTCAGAAAAGAAAAAAATAATTAAAGCTCATGGAATTTCAAAGGTAAAACAGGTAAAAAGCCCATATAAATCTGAAGAAATCTTAAAAAAATATGACCCAGAAACTACATCTGCAGTATTTGTTGTAGGAAAGAAAGATGCAGGCAGACTTAAAGGAAAATTCTTTCAAGATTGGAAAGGCAAGGCTGAAGTTGGATATAAAGCTGGCGCATATTTAATGATAGCTCCACATGTTTCATTAAAAGTTTCTGGTTATGGTGAGATGAGTGGAACAGCAATTAGAAAAGCTTTAGGTGATAAAGAATTAGATTCAACAGAAAAGAAAAAATTATTCAAAGGTATATTTGGACATACAAAACTATACGATATGATTGTAAAGAAATTAGAATCGTTGAATGAAGTAATGGAAAACTTTTTTAATAAAACAAACATAAACAATATAATAAAAGAGGCCTCAGTATTTGCTGGCGCAGGAGCCCCAGAAGCAGATTCAGGCCCAAGATATTTTTATGGTGTACAAAAATCGTATAGAAAAGACACTGAAAAAATGGCATTTAGACTTGGTATGAGTGTATTAAATTATCTTGTACCTGAAGAAGAATTTTTTCAACATAACACGGCCTACCCAAATGGACCAACTGGTGGAGTATCATATTATCCAGCTGGAATTCCAGCAACAGGTGCAGGTGATGTTATTGGTGGTACAAATTATATGAAAGATATGGTTGGTAAAGCAGCTTGGAATAGGTGGAAACGTTGGTCTAAATATTTAGCTCGCCAATCTGGTTATGAATTTTTAGATTTTCTAGGGGCAGATAAATCAATCAAATCTTCAAAAAAAGAACCAATAAAACAATCCAAAGAAATGAGCAACCTTAAAAAAACTCTTAAGAAACAAAAACAAGGAAAAAAGGTTTCTTTTCCAAAAAATATATCTATCAATACTCTAGATGAAAACCTTGGCCAATGGTTAGCACGCCAAATTATAACTGAAGGTGGAGCATATGGTCACATGTCTCACCCATTTGATGACAAAGGTTTAACTTTTGGAGACTTCAAAAAAATAATAGATTTATCTCTTCAGGGAAATTTAGACCTTGAAAAATCTGCAACAGAAAAAACAGATGGCCAAAATCTATTTATTACTTGGAACAAAAAACTACTCGCAGCAAGAAATACTGGTGATATTAAAAGAGGTGGAGTTGATTCTAAGGCAATTGCAAAAAAGTTTGCAGGTAGAGGTAATATAGAAAAGGCCTTTAACTATGCTATGAATGATCTATCAAAAGCTATTGGTAGTATAAATGATAAACAAAAAGAAAAGATATTTGATAATGGTAATAATTGGGTAAACATGGAAATCATGTACCCAGCATCTTCAAATGTAATTACTTATGACGCCCCACATCTTCAATTCCATAATGTACTAAAGTATAAGGATGGCAAAGCCATAGGAACAGTTTCCGATGGAGCTAGAATATTGGCCGGAATGATACAACAAGTCGATGCTCGTGTCCAGAAGAATTTTAGTGTAATTGGCCCAAAAATATTAAAGGTGAATCCACATCAAGACTACTCAGCTAAAAAACCTTATTTTACAGGAAAATTAGCTAAACTAATGTCTAAATTTGGAATGAAAGACTCTTCATCATTTGCAGAATATCATCAAGCGTACTGGGAAGATTTTGTAGATAAAAAAATAGGAAGTGTTGATAATACAATTAAAATGGGATTAGTAAAACGTTGGGCATTCTTTGATAAATCATTTAGATTAACTAAGAAAACAATTGAAGATGAAAAAATTCTAGCAAAAGTAATTGATATAGATAAACAAAAACATGAATCACAGGTAAAGAAAAACATGCTACCATTTGAAACACTATTTTTTGAACTAGGAGCAGAAGTATTGAAAAATGTAGAAGGATTCTTAGCAGCTAACCCAGATAAAGCGGTTCAAAATGTAAGAAAACAAGTTGCAAAGGCTATTAGTGATGTTAGAAAAGGTGGAGACCTCAAGAAATTAAATAGATTAACTCAACAATTAAATAAAATAAATTCTATTGGTGGATTCAAAACAATTGTTCCATCAGAAGGATTAGTTTTTATATATAAAGGAAACACATATAAATTAACAGGAGCATTTGCCCCAGTAAATCAAATTACAGGAATGATGACATTCTAAAGGAGAAAAGGTTATGAAAAAATATATTCCAGAACATAAGGTTCAAAGAATGAGAAATATTATCACTAAAGATTATGGTAATAAAACAAAAATACAAATAGGTTATGGTCAAAAAACCGAAGAACACATAGAAGGTGACATTTGGACAGAAGGAAAAACTAAATGGACAGTTAAAAATGGAATAACTCAAACAGTAACAAAGTTGGACAAGGCCAGGAAACTAATTATCATGCCGCTTACTTGTCCAAAATGTAATTCAAGAGTAATGCGAGGTGAATTAGATAAGATTTTTTGGAAACTACATGCAGAATGTTCAAATTGTAGAATCTCACATGAAACAAATCTAAAAATAAAAAATAAACTTGATTTCAAAAAATATGAAAAAGATATTTTAGTAAATAATTATACTTCCTGGATAGAAGATTTAGAAAAATATGCCAAAGACTATATAGATGATGTTAATAGAGATGGATATATTACAGAGGCAGGAAAAGTTGAAGATTGGTCTAAACAAAATAAAAAACAACTTGAAGAACTAGTAGAAAGTAATATAAAAAATATTAAAAAAGATATTAAGAAAAAATTTGATGGTATGGATATAACTACGTAATATACGTATATTTATTATTAGCGAGAAAAACTTATGAATATAAAAAATGTTAAACGAATAATAGTTGAAGAGGTAAATACTCTATTAGAATCTTCTATAACTAAGAATTTTGAAAAAGCAATAGAGGCTTATTCAAACATACAATTAAAACAACAACAATTGAGAAAAAAGTTTGTTGGCGAAAAAGATCCTAAAAAGAAGGAAGCATTTAAGCAATCGTTAATAAAATTACATAAGGCAGTACAAAAGGCAGAATTGGAATTTAATAAAGCCTTAAAAACTGAGCCAGTTGATGATGAATTTAATGAAAACTTAAGTGAAGCAAATAAGTATTCAACAGTTTCAAATAAATTCAAGAATGCATTAGATAATTTACCAGAAAAATATTTTCATAGAAAAGGTGTACAAGCACTAATCAAAAAACTAAAAGAAAAAGATCCAGAAGCTGCAATGGCATATACGATGGATGCATTTGGTTGGATGAAAAATATGAAAGAAGGTAAGTTAAATGAAGATGTTTGGAAGGATTTTCTAGTCGACCTAGAAGGTGGTGGTAAACTTCTCAAAGCAACAAATACAAATAATAGAAAAACAGTAAAGGCCAGATCAACTAGCAAGGTTTGGGACGATGGTGTTCCAGTATTAAAATACATTGCAAGAGCATCTAAAAAAGATTCACCATTACCAAAGGGTAAGTTTAAGGTAGCTCACGATACAGATCATGGTTGGTGGTATTATAAACTTGGCAAAAATTGGTACGGGATAGATACTAAAGATTATCGTACCCCACCATTTGAATATTAAAATATAAAGAGAGAAAAGTTATGAGCATATTAGCAAGCATATTTGCCGGAGGAGCTGGCGAAGTTATAGGTAAAGTTGGAGGTGTAATAGATAATCTAACAACAAGTAAAGAAGAAAAACTACAACTTAAAAATGATTTAGAAAAAATATTACATGATGCTAATAAAACAGCACAAGAAGCAGTATCATCTAGATGGCAAGCTGATATGAATTCAGATTCATGGTTATCAAAAAATATAAGACCACTTACACTTGTATTTTTAACGATTATTTTTGTAGTAATGAGTTTCTTTGATGGAAATATTGGAGATTTTGCAATAAATGATGCTTATAAACCAATATATCAAACATTGTTAATTACTGTATATGGAGCATATTTTGCTGGTCGTTCAATAGAAAAAGTTACGAAATCAAAAAATCCAGAACCAGAAGAAAAAACAAAAAAAGGTTGGTTCGGTAAAACAAAAAAGTAATAACATACATAATATTGTCTTGAAAATATATTTATATATATGAAGAAGACGAAGTCTCTAAAACATATAATTAAAGAAGAATATCTTAAGTGTGTTAGTGATCCAATATACTTTCTTAAAAAGTATTGTCAAATCCAACACCCAATCAAGGGAAGAATACCCTTTAATTTATATCAATTCCAAGAACGTTCCTTAGAACAATTCCAAAATAACGACTATAATATTATACTTAAGTCTAGACAGTTGGGTATTTCAACAATATCGGCTGGATACTCTTTATGGTTAATGCTATTTCACGAAGATAAAAATGTTCTTGTAATTGCAACAAAACAAGATGTAGCAAAAAATCTTGTAACCAAGGTTAGGGAAATGCATCAATATTTACCAAGTTGGTTAAAGGGTACCTCTGTAGAAGATAATAAATTAAGTTTAAGGTTTGCAAACGGCTCACAAATTAAAGCAGTTTCTAGTTCAGGAGATGCAGGTAGATCTGAAGCACTTTCACTATTAGTTGTCGATGAGGCCGCATTTATTGATAAGATTGATGAAATTTGGGCATCATCCCAACAAACATTGGCAACAGGTGGTAAAGCTATAATATTATCTACCCCAAATGGTGTTGGTAATTTCTTCCATAAAACTTGGGTAAAAGCAGAAGAAGGAAGTAATAAATTTAATACAATTAGACTACATTGGAGTGTACACCCTGAAAGAAATCAACCTTGGCGAGATGAACAAGATGAATTACTTGGACCCAAAATGGCAGCTCAAGAATGTGATTGTGATTTTGTTTCTTCAGGCCACAACGTAATAGATCCAAATATAATAGAGTGGTATAAAGAAACATACCAAATGGATCCAAAAGAAAAGCGAGGATTCGATGGAAATTATTGGATTTGGGAACAGTGTGACTACAATAAAAACTACATAGTTGTAGCCGATGTTGCTCGTGGTGATGGTAGTGACTTTTCAACCTTCCATGTTATTGATGTAGAAACAATAACCCAAGTTGCAGAATATAGAGGACAACTAACCCCTAAAGATTTTGGAAATATGCTAGTTTCAGCAGCAACAGAATATAACGATGCATTACTTGTAATTGAAAATGCGAGTGTTGGTTTTGGAGCAATCCAAAGTGCAATAGACAGAGACTATAAAAATTTATATTATACATATAAACAGGACGGTGTAGTAGATGCAACCACCCAATTAACAAAGGGCTATGATTTGAAAGATAAAACACAAATGACACCAGGTTTTACAACATCTTCAAAAACTAGACCACTTTTAATTTCCAAACTTGATATTTATTTTAGAGAAAAAGAGTGCATTGTTAGATCCAAAAGACTTTTAGAAGAATTACGGGTTTTTATATGGAATGGTAGTAAAGCAGAAGCCCAGCGAGGATATAATGATGACCTTGTAATGGCGTTTGCAATTGCAATGTGGGTTAGAGATACAGCATTAAAATTAAAACAGCAAGGAATCGAATTAGATAAACTTGCTATTAGTAAAATAGGAAAAAGTCAACACTCTGAAGTATACACAAACAATAGTAAATTTGGGAACAACCAATGGACTATGAAAACAGGTAATACAGACGAAGATTTGACATGGTTATTAAAATAAATAAGTTATAGAAAGGGAAAATTATGGCAGATAAAACATTTTTTGGAAGATTAAAAAAATTATTTTCAACATCAACTGTTGTTAGACAGGTAGGTGATAAAGGATTAAGGGTAGTAGACACTGGAAGATTACAGTCTTCTGGAAAACTAGCATCAAATACTCTAATAGATAGATATAATAGATTACACCATTCTAATTTAGCTAGTTCAGTATATAATCCTTCTCAAGCGTTTGCTCAAATGAGACAGGAGCTTTTTACAGATTATGAGTCAATGGATACAGATTCAATTGTATCATCAGCACTTGATATATATGCAGATGAATCTACTATGAAAAATGAGTATGGAGATGTATTGGAAATAAAAAGTGGCAAACAAGAAATAAAAGATATTTTACACAATTTATATTATGATGTATTAAATATAGAATTTAATCTCTGGCCTTGGATTAGAAACATGTCAAAATACGGAGATTTTTATCTAAAACTGGATATTTTAGAAAAAGTTGGAATAACAAATGTAGAGCCAATATCAGTTTATGAATTACAACGAGAAGAAGGAATAGATCCAAACAAACCTGAATACGTTAGATTTATGCATGATGCATCATTTGGTGGAGGAGTTGCAACACATACAAATTCCTCAGAAAAAATTTATTATGAAAATTATGAAATTGCCCATTTTAGAATGTTAAATGATACAAATTGGTTACCTTATGGTAAATCAATGATGGAAGGTGCAAGAAAAACTTGGAAACAATTAACTCTTATGGAAGATGCAATGATGATTCATAGAATCATGCGTGCCCCAGAGAAAAGAGTATTTAATATTGATATTGGAAATATACCCCCATCAGAAGTAGACCAGTATATGCAACAAGTAATAGGTAGAATGAAGAAAACTCCATATATTGACCAAAACACGGGAGATTACAATCTTAAGTTCAATCTTCAAAACATGATGGAAGATTTTTATTTACCAACAAGAGGCGCAAATAGTGGTACTAGTATTGAAGCTTTAGGTGGAATGGAATGGACTGGAACAGAAGATATAGAATATCTAAAAAATAGAATGCTAGCAGCACTAAGAGTACCTAAGGCCTTTTTAGGATATGAAGAAGGGGTAGATGGAAAAGCAACACTTGCCGCTTTAGATGTAAGATTTGCAAGAACTATAGAAAGAATACAAAAAATATTTTTATCAGAACTAACTAAAATAGGTCTTGTTCATCTATATGCGCAAGGATATACAGATGAAGATTTAGTAGATTTTGAATTAGCGTTAACTAATCCATCAACAATATATGAGCAAGAAAAAATAGAATTATGGACTGCAAAGGTATCCCTAGCAGATAGTATACGAGATAATAAAATGTTATCTGAAGATTGGATATATGAAAATATCTATGGTATAGGAAAAGACGATTATTCTATTCAAAGAGATAAAGTTGTTGAAGATACTATAAATACATATAGGCATAGTACAATAGAATCAGAAGGCTCAGATCCAGCAAAAGAACCAACTGTACAAGAAGAAATGAAGGCTGAAAATATAAAAAAACTAAGATCAGCCAATGATACTAGAAAAACCAGAAATGGTGAATCAGATAAAGACCCTGGACGACCAAAAGAAAACAACTATTACGGAACAGACAATGGTACTAGGGGTAGAGATCCATTAGGAAAAGAAAAACGTAAGAGAGATGCAAAAAATAAGGACAGATCTGTTAGGCACAAATATAAGCAGGGATCCCCATTAGCAAAAGAAGTAGCTAATTCTATGTCTCTCTTTAATTCTAAGCGCTCAATTCTAGGAGAAAAGACCAGTCTATTGGACGAGTCTAATTTAATAGATACAGACGTAACATAAGACAGGTTTTAATATATTTATATATGAATATAATATTATATATCGAGATAGGAGATTATTAGGTGGCAAACAAAATAAAGCACTCAAAGCTTAAAAATACTGGTGTATTATTTGAACTTTTAGTTAGACAAATAACAACAGATACCTTAAATGGCATTGAAAAATCTCAAGCTCTTAAAATAGTAAAAGAATTTTTTGCAAAGGGTAGCGATCTAAAAAATGAACTAAATTTATATAATTCATTATTAAAGGAAAAGTTCAACTCTAAAAACCAAGCAGATAAATTTATAGACGTAGTATTGTCTGAAAGATCAAAACTTTCATCTATAAAATTAAAGCGATCTAAATATAATTTAATTAAAGAAATAAATAGTAGTTATGGTCTAGAAGATTTCTTTAGAACAAAAATTTCTGATTATAGGTTAAATGCTTCTATATATAAACTATTTGAAGCTAAAGTAAATAAGGATGTAAATAACCCAAAAGAATTTATGTCTCATAAAGACACATTAATAGAGCATGTATCAGGAAAAAAATTAAAAACTATTCAAGAAAAAATAATAAAAGAATACTCAAAACAGGATAAATCACTAAGACTATTGAGTTATAAAATATTATTAGAAAAGTTTAACGAGAAATATGGTAAGTCTCTAAATGACAATCAACAAGAATTACTTAGAACATATATCAATGGAAATTCTAAGGATGTTGTATCATACTTAAATGAACAATCTTCTTCAAGTAGAAAAATAATCACCGCTTTTTCAAATAAACTTGATGATAAGATTACTTCAATTAAATTGAAAGAAGTATCAAACCAGCTTAGAAAAATAGAAAAAACAAAAAGGGTAAATGAATCTCATTTAGCTACTATGATGAATGTATACGAACTAATAAAGGAGTGTAGACGTGTCAATAGGTAAAAAACTAAAAGAAATAATAGATGAAATTTGCTCTGAAGATTTAGACGAAGTTAGTACGTCTGGAGATGTAGCAGGATACCAAACACCTATGGCCTTTTCTTCAAAACGAAAGACTGATAAAGATAAAGAAAAAGAAAACGCTGAAAATAGTACTGGATATAGAGTAGTAAAAGAAATATATGGCACTAATTATCCAACGTTTAAGCAGGATGAAACTAAGAGTTCTAAGCAAAAGGTAAATGGTGCAATTAAAGAAATAAATAGAAAATTATTTGAGATAGAACGAATAATAGGTAGAGCTTCAAAATTAAAACAAGAAGCAGGTGTATCTTCTGATAATTATTGGAAGTCAACAAAACCTAGAATGGGTAAAATAGCCGAAAGACTATTAAAAGTATCTCATAAACTAAGAGAATTAGCGGGATAATTATGGAATTGACTTGGCAACAGTTTAGAATAAATATAAAAAACAAAACATTTGTTCATGAAGGAAAAAATGTTAATGGTTGGAACTTACCAATGAATAAGCAGATGAAAATGTACAAAGAAGCAGTAAATACTAGAAATACATATTCTTCTTTTATAAATAGTGGAGCAAAAAATGTCTAAGTCTCTTTTAATAGATTATACATCATTCGATATCTCCCCAAAAATGATATCAGAATCAGAAAGAAACAATGGTGGTAAAGTGGTAGTAACTGGTTGCTTACAACGCGCAAATGCTAAAAACCAAAATGGTAGAGTATATCCAAAAGATATTTTAATGCGAGAAGTTAAAAATTATAAGCTTATAAATATAAAGGAAAGAAGAGCACTTGGCGAATTAGACCATCCAGAATCATCTGTTGTTAACCTACAAAATGTTTCACACAACGTAGTAGATTGTTGGTGGGAAGGCGATGATGTTATGGGAAAAGTTGAAATTTTATCAACACCAGCTGGAAACATACTAAAAGAATTACTTAAGGCCGGCGTTAAATTAGGAATAAGTAGTAGAGGCCTAGGATCTGTTGAAGAAATCTATGAAGGAGAAGATGGCACAACAGTAAAAGTAAAAGATGATTTTGAATTGATATGTTGGGACTTTGTTTCTAATCCATCAACTCATGGAGCATTTATGAAACCTAGCTCTGTTAATGAAGGTAAATCTAATAGTAGAAAAACAAACAAATATAACAAAATAAATAACTTAGTTTCAGATATTCTTTGTGAAATGACTGGTAAATGCGAAGTACCACATTTAATGAAAGAATCTTGTTGTGGAGATAAATAATGTCAGGATTAGTAAGTGCAGACTTAAATAAATACGGACCATTTGGAAAATATAATGGTGTAAACATAGTAACGAATAGAACAACCGATTTCAGCTCAGGATCTGTAGGTGCCTCAGCATTTATGGTATCAGGTTCAACATCAGATGGTCATGTTGGTTTAGCTAGAGGTGGAAAAATGATGACGAAGGGTCTAACAGTAGGAGTTATTTATGACATAGGTATAGCTAGTGCAACCAGTGCAGCAAACACAGAACATATATTAGTATTAAGGAGATAATAAAATGAAATTAAAAAAATTTTACAAAGCAAAAATATACCCAAACATAATTTCTGAATCAAAGCTTTCAACAGGACAAAAGCAAGCGTTTGTCGAGGCTGTTTCAAAATTTAATGAGTATGGTAAGAGTGTTTATAGAGAAAGCAACATAAAAGACGTTGTTGAAGCTATAAAGAGACTATCTGCAGGAGCAGGAAACTATATTATGTCTGAAACAGACGAATGGTTTGATGGTGTAACTGTAAAAAGAGATGTCAAAGAAATAAACAACACTTCTAAATTATTTGAAAAGGCATCTATTGAAATGGAAGCAATTCAACAAAGATTAGAATCTCTTTATGAAGATTTAGGCGGAAAACTAGGAAGATATTATGAATTATCTGAAAAATTAGATGCTGTTGGAAAAGAAGATGGTGATGTAGATAATGATGGTGATGAAGACGAATCAGATGAGTATTTAGCAAATAGAAGAAAAACTGTTTCTAAAGCCGTAGATAAAAATGAAGGTATGTCTCCTAAAGTTGGTGGTCCTATGGGACAACGATGGGGAATTGTAACTGGCAAAGAAAATAATATATCAAAATGGAGAAAATACTAATGAAAAAATCATACTTTAGAAAATTAGTAAAAGAAACAATTTTAGCTGTTTTAAAAGAGAAATCTTCAAGATCAGCTGGTGGCCTTCTAACAGAAAAGTTTGAGTCTAAAACTGCTAGTAAACTATACGGTAAATTAAAAGGAACAGATTCAAAATTTTTCCAAGCATTTGCAAACTCATATAATGTAGATTGGGCAACTGCTCCAG
>Ga0075443_10001034_pt1 | contig 11491 bp, 9 predicted proteins | sample CoawatmetaG00DNA_3_FD_71583 | JGI IMG/M metagenome (GOLD analysis project Ga0075443, IMG submission 71583) | Marine microbial communities from the West Antarctic Peninsula - Coastal water metaG006-DNA | ecosystem: Environmental > Aquatic > Marine > Coastal | place: Atlantic Ocean: West Antarctic... | reverse complement strand
GATAATGTACTTGAACGTGCTGCTGACGCCTTGCGCTTACCTGAATGGGATCAAGTAATAAAAGTATTAAGCGGTGGTGAACGCCGTCGCGTGGCACTTTGTCGTTTGTTACTACAAAAACCTGACATGCTATTACTTGATGAACCAACAAACCATTTAGATGCTGAATCTGTTGCTTGGTTAGAGCGCTTCTTACATGACTACCCTGGTACTGTGGTAGCCATCACGCATGATAGATATTTCTTGGATAATGTTGCTGGCTGGATCTTAGAACTTGATAGAGGACACGGTATTCCTTATGAAGGTAATTATTCTTCATGGTTAGAGCAAAAAAATGCCCGCCTTGAACAAGAAAGTAAAAGTGAAAGCGCGTTACAAAGAACCATCAAGCAAGAACTTGAATGGGTACGTTCAAACCCGAAAGCACGTCAATCAAAAAGCAAAGCCCGTATGGCGCGTTTTGAAGAGCTTAACAGCCAAGATCATCAAAAACGTAATGAAACCAACGAACTCTACATTCCACCTGGGCCACGTTTAGGCGATAAAGTATTAGATGTTAATAACTTAACAAAATCATTTGGCGATAGAGTACTCATTGATGATTTAAGCTTTAGTGTTCCTAAAGGCGCTATCGTTGGTATTATCGGGCCAAACGGCGCGGGTAAGTCAACATTATTCAAAATAATGTCGGGTGCTGAACAGCCAGACTCTGGTGATGTAGTGCTTGGTGATACGGTTAAGCTTGCCAGTGTTGATCAGTTCCGTGATGACATGGACAACAGTAAAACGGTTTACCAAGAAATATCACAAGGCCATGAAATTTTACAAATTGGTAATTTTGAAATTCCTAGTCGTGCTTACGTTAGTCGTTTTAACTTTAAAGGTAACGATCAACAAAAGATCATTGGTGACTTATCCGGTGGTGAGCGTAACCGTGTTCATTTAGCCAAGCTTGTGCAAACAGGTGGTAACGTATTACTACTAGATGAACCAACCAACGATCTCGATGTTGAAACCTTACGTGCGCTTGAAGAAGCCTTATTAGAATTCCCAGGTTGTGCCATGGTTATTTCACATGACCGTTGGTTCTTAGACAGAATTGCGACTCATATTTTAGATTATCGTGATGAAGGCCAAATCAACTTCTATGAAGGTAACTTCACAGATTATGAAGCTTGGTTGAAAAAGACCTTAGGGCCTGCAGCGACGGAGCCACACAGAATTAGATACAAAAAAATTGGTTAAATACTACATAAAAATAATCATTGCTAGTCACTTAGTAAGTTTTATGTAATTAGTTGATGAATTTACTAAAAAGCCAGTTAAAATTTTAATTTTAACTGGCTTTTTTATGCCCTGTAATTTTTTACTTTTTGATAAAATGGGGTTATGCTAAAGGCACATAATACTAGAATGTAATAGTTAAAATGGAAGATAGACGACAATTTACGCGCATTTTATTTTCAATAAGTGCTGAGATAGAGGTTGAAGATAAAACATACCCAGTATCCATTCATGATATATCACTTAATGGTGCCTTAGTTACCGCCATAGACAGTGAAAATTCATTGAAAGGTAAAATTGGTATCTTGCGCTTTTTATTATCAGACAATGAATCAGAAGTGACCATGAACATTGCCATTGTTCACGAAGAAGAAAACGAAACAGGTTTACAGTGCAATGCGATTGATATTGACAGTGTTACTCACTTACGCCGCTTAATTGAACTAAATTTAGGTGATAGTGAGCAGATAAACAAAGAACTTAGTCAACTATCTCGTATAACTTAATTCGACTTTACTCTTACCAAAAATCATATTAATACCCCCTATTACCGCATTTAAGGAAACCCTATGAACCATCTTGTTATTTCTTGTATTGGCCCTGATAGAACCGGCATTGTTGACACTCTTTCTACCATTATTAGCCGTCATAATGGCAATTGGCAAGTGAGTAGTTTACACCATTTATCTAATTTTTTTGCTGGTGTAATTGAAGTGGCTGTAGAGAAAAAAAATACTGAAGCACTAACGGCTGATCTTAAAAATATAGCAGGCTTAAGCTGTCAAATAGAGTTAGCTGAACCAAATTTAGCACAAGTAAGCACCAACTTAGTATTGGAATTAACCGCAAATGATAGAGCGGGTATAGTGCAAGAAATTTCATCCGTGATCCACCACCAAGGTGGCAATTTAATTAAGCTAGTAAGTTCGCAATCAAGTGCTCCTCATACAGGCCAACTAATGTTTAAGGCAACGGCACAAGTGGTAATGAAAGACGATAACTTAGATGAATTAATTAGTGCTTTAGAGCACATTGCTGATGATCTAATGGTAGATATTACTAAGTCATCGTAATTGGTTGCGGCGAATGAGTAGTGACTTTAACAAGTCACTATCAAACGTCGCTAACAAACTAGACCTTCCTCGAAATAAATAGCAAACTCACTACCCTGACCCCATACGCTGGTGATAACTAATTCAGCTTTATGGTGTAGTAAAACATGCTTAACAATCGCTAGGCCTAAACCTGATCCACCCGTATCACGAGAGCGCGATTTATCTATACGATAAAAGCGCTCAGTAAGCCTGTTTAGTTGATCAGCCTTAATACCGTCACCATTATCTTTAACGCTAAAAATAACTTTATCGCCATTACGTCGCCAACTCACATCAATTATGCCACCGGCTGGTGTATAAGCGATGGCATTCGAAATTAAATTTGCACAAGCACTCTTTAATTCTGTTTCAATACCAAAAACACCGATCCCTTGGGTAATATGAGTACGAAGTTCATGTTGTTTGATCTGATTAAGCCACCTAGCATCTTCAACAAGGTTTTCAACTAGCACTGGCATATCAACTTGTTTCATATCTTCGTCATCACGATTATTTTCAACTTTTGATAAACTTAACAGTTGTTCAACTAAGCGTTCCATTCGAGATACTTGACCTTCAATGGTAGTGAAAACTTTTTTCCAATGGGGATCTAACGCATGATCTGTTTCTTGAATCATTTCTACATAACCGCGAACTACCGTTAAGGGGGTTTTTAGTTCATGAGAAACATTAGCGACAAATTCACGACGCATTTTTTTCAGACGATGATACTTAGCAATAGCACGAGACATAAGAATGACTCGCTCACCACCAAATGACATAACAGATATTTCTAACTGTAATTCATCATTAATGGGGGATTTAATCGAACAAGGCGTCTCAAATTTACCCTGTTGAAGGTAATCTGAAAATTCTGGATCGATGAGTAGCTGCTCAATATGCTTGCCAATATCATCAGGAAAACGAACACCAAGTAAACGTTGCGCTTTTTTATTACCTGACATTATCACTAAATCAGGTGATAAAATTAACGCCGCATCAGGTAATGCTTCAATACCAGAGTGAAAACGGAAATCTTGCTTACTAAGAGTTAGAGTGTTCATTTTTATATACGATACTTTATGGCAAGGCTGGTAATAACTAGCCCTGTTTATTAATAACTAAGCTAATTTTTTAACTTTACTCGTCAGTTTTCCAGAGAAGCGATAACCTGCACCGCGAACAGTTTGAATAAACTCTTCGTGCCCCGCACCCGAAATGGCTTTTCTTAAACGTCTGATGTGTACATCAACCGTTCTATCCTCTACGTAAACATTGGTGCCCCAAACATTATCAAGAAGCTGCTCACGCGAATAAACGCGTTCAGTGTGAGTCATAAAGAAGTGTAATAAACGAAATTCTGTCGGACCTAAATCTAAAGACTCTTCATTAATCGTCACCTGATGAGCAACGGGATCTAATTTCAGCCCATGAAATTCAACTTTTTCTGATAATGATGTTGGCGATACACGACGAATAACCGCTTTAATACGGGCAATAAGCTCTTTAGGAGAAAATGGCTTAGTCACATAATCATCAACACCGGCATCAAGACCTTTAACTTTATCGTCTTCATCAGCGCGAGCCGTCAGCATAATAATAGGAATATTACGGCTATACTCATTCTGTTTTAATTCTTTGGCAAGTTTAACGCCACTGCCGCCTGGTAACATCCAATCAAGTAAAATCAAATCAGGATAAGGCTCTACAATTTTATCCTTAGCCTGTTTTATATCAATCGCTTCAACCGCATTAAAGCCATTTTGCTCTAAAACAAAAGTGATCATTTCCCTAATCGGTGTTTCATCTTCAACAACTAAAATGTACCCGCTCATACATACGCCTTAAATAAATAGTCTGAATGTAATTTTTATTACATTGTCTTATTAGGTTTTCTTATTACGCTATTGTGCAGATCAAAAATGACATTTTTATGACAACGCTGCAATAATACGAAATGAAATAACATTTATTTCATAAAAATGTCATCTTTATACATTCAAAATGTTCAATCACTCAAGTGCACTAATTTAAAATTTTGCCATAATTTCTCTGCAACTGGCCCTAATAAATTAGACTTTAATTTTATTGCTTGATAATTCAAGCCTATTTTCGTATCAAAATCTTTCATTTTTAATGCGGATAAAGTGTGTTGTTCTAACTCATCTTTAATCATGTAGTCTGGTAAACGTCCCCAACCAATACCACTCATTATCAAGGTTTTTTTGGTACTAAAATCATTTACGTACCAACATCGCTGTCCTGTTTGTACGCTATAGTTAACACCCTGACTAGTCCGTCCAGAATCTTGCACAACTATCTGATACTCATCTTTTAATTCTGTTACTGACGTCAACTTGGGATGGCGTTCTACAAAACGAGGGGCTGCAACGGTGCATAAGTAGCCTTGATAAAGTTTATTTGCTTCAAACTGCCCTGATTGCAATGCTAAATTATCAATAGTAGTCAGCGCTAAATCTGCTTGTGCTGATTTTACCGCTTCTAATGCGCCGTTAATATATTCTTGTTTTAAAATAATTTGCGTATGCGGAAACTCATTTTGTGTCATTTCTAGTACGGGTAATATTTTCTTTAAATCATAGGAAGCTTCTATCGCTATCGTTATACTCGCCTCATTACCTGTCGTTAAAAAAGTCGCTAACTGTTTCATGTGCTCAGCCTCATCTAACAAACGTAATGCATGTTGATATATTTGCTGGCCGTTACTCGTTAATGACAAACGATAACCTTCACGATTAAATAGCTGCAACCCTAATTGAGCCTCTAACTGTTTAATACCTTGGCTAATAGCCGGTTGCGTTTTAAACAACTTTGCACTCGCATTTTTAAGGCTGCCTAGTTCCGCCACTTGCTTTAGCATTTTTAATTGTTCAAGAGTCATCAACTTTCCCTATATTCATTACCACAAGAAATGTACTATATATTAAGTAAAAGTTAACAACTTATAAATAAAGCTTCAATATTTATTTATTTATTTCCTGTCATACTTCGATTCATAGTTAAATCAAAACTTTTATATGAGATAAAGCAAAGCAATGAACAACACCCAAACACATTATGGATATGTCAGTATATTTTTTCATTGGTTATCTGCACTAAGTATTATTACCTTATTTGCTCTAGGGTATTACATGGTAGATTTAACCTATTACAGTGAATGGTATAAAATAGCACCTGCACTTCATAAAAGTATTGGTGTTTTACTGTTTATGTTAATGGTTATTAGGCTTATTTGGCGCTACAAACAATTAGCACCGGATCATTTAACTAGTCATAGCAATTTAGAACGTAAAGCGGGTAAATTGATTCATTCAGTACTCTACTTATTGATATTCATTATTATGATTGCTGGTTATCTAATTTCAACCGCAGATGATCGTGGCATTGAGGTGTTTGAACTTTTCATAATACCTGGTTTTGGTTCATTTATTGAAAACCAAGAAGACATCGCTGGCCTCATACATCAATGGTTAGCTTACCTGCTCATAACACTTGTGCTACTCCATGCATTGGCAGCACTTAAACATCACTTTATAGATAAAGACAACACCTTAAATAGAATGATTGGCAGACGCCGAAAAAAACTTAACCAATCGACAATTAAAATGGAGAATACTCAATGAAAAAAACAATGACTAAACTAGCGATAGCATCCCTGATGGCTAGTGCTTTGATTATGCCTACAGTAAATGCGGCCGACTATGTTATTGATAACAAAGGCGCTCATGCATCAATAAACTTTAAAATTAAGCACTTAGGCTACAGTTGGTTAACAGGTCGATTCGATAAATTCGGTGGAAAGTTTAGCTACGATCCGGCTAATGTGTCAGCGTCAAAAATTGAAGTGAACATAGATACCAGTAGTGTAAATTCTAACCATGCTGAACGTGACAAACATTTAAAAAGTGATGATTTTCTTGATGTCAGTGCTTTTTCTAATGCCAAGTTTGTTAGTGAATCAGTGACTAAAAAAGCTGATGGTCAATTAGCCGTAACAGGTGAGTTAACCCTGCATGGTGTAAGTAAAACGATCACTATTGATGCACAAGCTATTGGTGAAGGCAAAGACCCTTGGGGTGGCTACCGTGCAGGTTTTAGTGGTACTACTTCAATAGCATTAACTGATTTTGCGATTAAAATGAACTTAGGACCAGCCTCTACTCATGTACAATTAGAATTACATATTGAAGGAATAAAGCAGTAGCGTTAACTCTTAGTGATGAGAATTACTCATGAACTAAACTCACCAAAACGCATCTGATTATAAAGGATTGATCTGAGGTTACTTTAGGTCAATCCTTTTCTGGTAATAAAAATTTTCAACCAAACCATTTGATCGACTTTTGATCTGCAATGATAAAGAAGTATATCTGTTACTCCTCATATAAAAATGAAAAATCATAATATTCAACAAACCCAAATAGTCTCAACTATAGATCAATATAAAGGGTGGATTAAGTCACATCACTATATAAATATGGGCGGATATCCGCCTGATTTTAACTCATATTTTAAATAAATAAATTTAACTCATTGTTATTAAACACGTAATTATTAATTTATTTAGTGGTCTAAACCTTGCTGTGACCATGTTAATTATAATAAAGTGTACTACAGGTTAAATGATGAATAATTCACCTAAAAAAAACGATAATAGACCTCTATATATTCCTTATTCAGGATCAACACTGCTAGAAACACCGCTATTAAATAAAGGTAGCGCCTTTAGTTTATCTGAACGTCAACAATTTAATTTAACCGGGCTGTTGCCGCCCCGCTATGAATCAATAGAGGAACAAGCAGCTAGAGCCTATCAACAATATTCAAATTTCAAATCTGACCTTAATAAACATATTTATCTGCGCGCTATTCACGACAACAACGAAACACTATTTTTTAAACTTATTCAGTGTTATTTAACAGAAATGATGCCTATTATCTACACGCCAACCGTGGGTGACGCTTGCGAACAATTTTCTGATATCTATCGAAGCTCAAGAGGTCTCTTTATTTGCCATGAGCAAAAAGAAAATCTTGATGATATTCTACGAAATACAACCAAGAAAAACATTAAAGTTATCGTCGTAACAGATGGTGAGCGTATTTTAGGCTTAGGCGACCAAGGTATTGGCGGAATGGGCATTCCCATTGGCAAGTTATCTCTATATACCTCATGTGGTGGAATTAGCCCTGCTCATACACTGCCTATTACACTTGACGTTGGTACCAATAACGAAAAATTACTCAATGACCCTATGTATATGGGCGTTCGACATAAACGTATTCCACAACAGCAATATGATGAATTTTTAGATCTATTTATTCAGGCAGTTAAACGTCGCTGGCCAAATGTATTATTACAATTTGAAGACTTTGCTCAAAACAATGCCACTCCCTTATTAATGCGATACCGTAATGAACTATGCTGTTTTAATGATGACATTCAAGGCACCGCTTGTGTCACAGTTGGAACGCTTTTGGCTGCATGTAAAAGTAAAAATGAAAGGTTGTCAAATCAGACAATAGTCTTCGTTGGTGCAGGTTCAGCAGGCTGTGGAATTGCAGAGCAAATTATTGCCTGCATGATAAGTGAGGGCATTTCTGAAAAACAAGCTCGCGGTCAAATTTTTATGATTGACAGACTAGGGTTATTGACGGATAACATGCCAGATCTTAGAGACTTTCAACATAAGCTAGCTCAGTCTATCAATACGGTAAGTGAGTGGTCATTTGGTGATAAATATCCCAATTTGCAAGAGGTTATTGAACAAGTAAAACCTTCTATTCTTATCGGGGTGTCAGGTCAAGCGGGGTTATTTAATGAAGCAGTGATTAAAACCATGAAAAAACATTGTGCATTACCCATAATATTACCGTTAAGTAATCCTATTAAGCAAATAGAAGCGTTGCCTGAACAAATCATAGCATGGACAAAAGGACAGGCGATTGTTGCGACAGGTAGTCCTTTTCCTCCGGTTGAATATCAAGGTAAAAGTTATACTATTGTTCAATGTAACAATAGCTACATTTTCCCTGGAATTGGCCTAGCTGTTGTTTCCGCTAATATAAGTCGTGTAAGTGATGAAATGTTAATGGCTGCGAGTGAGATATTGGCACAAGAGTCACCCTTAGTAAAAACCGGAGAAGGTGAGCTACTTCCACCATTAAGTTCAATTACAGAACTCAGTAAAAAAATCGCTTTTGCTGTTGCCAAAATTGCTTTTGAACAACAGTATGCATTAGCAGTATCTGATGAGGCGTTATTTACTCTAATTGATAAAAGTTTCTGGCAACCAAATTATCGTCAATATCGACGAGTAAGTGTTTAAAACACGTTAGTATAATTTCGGATTAGTTCTTTGGTTGAAAAACTTGATCACATCCAAGTTATTTGTTGCAGATAAATTTGATGTGACATTCATACCCGCTTCAATTGAAGATGCATGGTTCAGATTTCCTGAAACTAGTATCTTCAATTGGCATACCCCATTTGTTAGCCTGGAGCCCGATCGTTCACGTGATCAGGCTCACTTCAATAACCTGCATAAGCAACCTCCTTCCTCTTTTTATTTATCTCTTACACTTTTTTACAAACCCCTACAATTTGAGAACATTTCAGTTACTGATTCAAACACATTTAATTAGCACAATAAGCGTAATTGACCAAATACGGAAATATCACCATGTCTATAAGAAAAAACAATTCAATTACTAACAATGTCTATTTAAATACGATAGCAAGTGCCGTTATTTTTAGTTTATATGCTTCGCCAACTTTATCTTTCGAACAAATCACACAAGAGAAACATAATAATAGCTATATAAACCAAAATATTGAGAACACTAACGTTCAAGTCGAAGTTATTCAAGTTACCGGAAGACGGAATCAAGCGAATAGTGAAATGTCAGAAGAGACAAAACAATTAATGAGTATCGCGGGTGTAGGAAATGATCCACTCAGCGCTGTCTATAGTTTACCCGGTATTGTTTATGCTGGTGGCGATACCGGCTCGCCTGCAGTGCGCGGTTCTTCTCCTGACGATAATGCCTTCTATATTGATGACATGCCAGCAGGCTATATTTTTCATTTATTTGGTGACAGCATTTTTAATGAAAATCTAATTCGCGACTTTAGCTTGTATCCAGCGGCATTTGGCAGTGAATATGGTAATGCAACTGGCGGTGTTTTTGATGTAAAACTTCGCGATCCTCGTCATCAGGATATTGAAACAACAATAGATTTAAGCATGCTAAAAAGTAGCGTTATGGTAGAAGGATCTGCCACTGAAAATACTGCTTTTTATCTCTCTTATCGCCGAAGTCAAATTCATTTATTTTTACCTGAAGGTGAAGAGGATGAAGGCTATACCATTTTTAAAGCCCCCATAAGCGATGACTACCAAGCAAAATATCAATGGTTGCTTGGCGATGCCCACAAACTTACTTTTAGCGCTTCTGGTGCAAGTGATATTGGTGGGGTGAATATTTCAGAAAAATCTGAAGAAGGGAGAATTGACCCAGATAGCATCGGTGATTTGGAAATTTCTACACGTTTTGATAACCAAAATATATCATGGCAATACTATGGTGATGATCACAAAATGATGAATTTAGTGTTAGGCCATAATGTTAATCAAACTGACGAGAAATTTGGTCAAGGTCAATTTGTTAATGTTGATGAAGAAAGCTATAACCTCAGGTTTTTCTATCAATTGGCCTGGTTAGAAGATCACAAATTAGGTTTTGGTATTGATTACAGTAAAACCGAAGTGGATTACAGTTTTGATATTATTCCTTATTATTGTACGGAGTTCGATAGCGACTGTCGTCAGCATAAAGGTGATCGCATTCAAGATAACACTTCACTAAAAAATCAAAATATTGCTGTTTATCTTGATGAAACATGGGATATAAACAATAACTGGCAATTAGTACTAGGCGTTCGAGGTGAGCGTAATGACTATACTGAGCAAAGCTTTATTCATCCTAGATTTTCCCTTAATTGGATAGCGAGCAATAGCTTAACCATTAAAGCCAAAGCAGGTACGTACAGCCGCTTTCCAGATATTGATACCGCTTTAAAAAAGCTTGGCAATCCTAAAATAAAATCACCAAAAGCAACACACTACTCGCTTGGGTTTGAGTATGACATTAATGGTTTATGGTTCACATCCATTGATGTTTACCATAAATCTTTGTCTGATTTACCGCGCTCAACAGATAAACTGACTATTAACGCTATTACAGGCGAGGATAATTATTACACTGCAGATACTTCAGGCACAGCACACGGCGTAGAATGGTTAGTAAAACGAGCGCGACAAAATGGCTGGTTTGGCTGGGCATCATTAAGCTGGTCAGAAAGTGATCGCACTGACGACTTAACCAACATCACCAACGACTATTACCTTGATACTCCTTTAGTTGCCAACGTGGTAGCCAATTATCAACTAAATGAGCGTTGGGATTTTGGCTTACGTTTTACCCTACGTAGCGGTGCTAAATATACGCCAATTACAAGTCTGCGAGAAAATCCAGATTATGAAGAAAATTATTTACCTAACTATGGCGATGTTAACTCTAAAGCCTTACCTGTTTATCACCGTCTAGATTTAGAAGCCAAATACAAAACACTTTACTGGGGTTATGATGCGCAATGGACATTTGCAATTATCAACGCGATGGCACAAAAAAATGTTTCAGGTTATTACTATGAACCTGAGGATGATGACAGCCCAACTAAGTTTACCGTTAGTGGTGAGGAAGATATGGGTATATTTCCTTATATTGGTTTAAAAATGACTTTTTAACTAAAGGCTATACAAAACTGAATTGAAAACGATTTAAATGACATTAGCATCATGAGTGACTTGATAAACCTCAATCGCTCATTTTTCTTACATTTTTTAAACATTTTCAATCCGCTGATTGGGCAAAAAAATATTAACACTGTGGTAACATACCTATACCTTTATAACGCTTATGTAACGAATATTGACGCTAACTATGTGTATAGAAAGACTTAACTTGAATACATTAAAACAATGCTTAATTAGCTTATTAGCTATTTTTTGTTTTACGGCAACCTCAAT
>Ga0075443_10001028_pt1 | contig 11520 bp, 24 predicted proteins | sample CoawatmetaG00DNA_3_FD_71583 | JGI IMG/M metagenome (GOLD analysis project Ga0075443, IMG submission 71583) | Marine microbial communities from the West Antarctic Peninsula - Coastal water metaG006-DNA | ecosystem: Environmental > Aquatic > Marine > Coastal | place: Atlantic Ocean: West... | reverse complement strand
AATGTTAGCAGAAGATTTAGAATGTGTGAAAATGTGGTTAGATGATAAAAAAGCACCGAAAACAGATATTAATGGAAATGAATATAGTGTTGTTGGAAGAATACAATGTTTGTTGAATGTATACAAAACCAATACAAATAAAGTATGATAATATAACTGTAACAAATAAATAATATTATGAAAAAAAATATAACAGAGACTATACAAGTAGAGTCAAATGCTATACACAGTGCTGAGTATCAGCATAATGTATGTATACTTAAACTTAAGTTTTCAAGCGGTAAGATGTATGCTTATTCAGATGTAGCTTACCATGTGTTCGAAGGTTTACGTTCATCAGAATCTAAAGGTAAGTTTATAAACCAGTACGTTTTAAGAAATCACGAATTTAAAAAATTATAGTATATGACTGAAAAGGATTTGAATAAAATTGCAGATATTATTGCTGAAAAAGTTATAAATGGTTTAACTGATAAACAAAAAGAATTTGATGATCAAATGATAGAAGAGATGAATAATTTAAATAAAGATATAGAATATAAATTTGTTTCATCTACTACTCAACACACAGATCAAGATGTTTTAGATCAACTGCAAAAAGATCTAACTGAAGCTATAGAAAAAGAAGATTATATTTTAGCTAATGAAATTAATGAAAAGATTTATAGATTAAAAGCAAATAAATAATGGGTAGAACTAAACAGTTATTTGAAGACATGAGGCTACAGCAACAAGATTTTTTTTATAAAAAAATTAATTACGAAGCTGAATTAGAATATATACAACACAAGAACTGTGACAATAGGGTATTAGATACTAGAGTAGGGGGCTAATGTCACAAGTTAGAAATTTAGATTATCTCAACAAGCATCGTATAATATATAGAAGAAATCCTATAGATGATAAACCATCAGAAATATTTGATTGGGGTTGTTATTACGAAGATGGTACTAATCAATGTTACGAGTTATTTAGAAGTAGAGCTAAGATAACAACTTTCAAGTCTTTAAAATGGCACATGTTAGTACTATGGTATTTAAACCCACAAATAACTCAAGATAATTTTGAAAAGTTATGTGAATACATAGTTAATAGTTCAAATGGATTTGTTACATTTACTATATCAAAACAACTTTTAAAGACTATGATATATGAAGTTAGCATGATGGATTTAGATAAACCACCAAACAACAAGAGACGTAAAATATTGTTTACAGAATACTCAGGACTAAGTCCTGTAGAAAAAATGAGCATAGTCGGTAGTTTGGTAGGTAGATCTAAAAAAATTAATGAAGATGATATATATCAATGCATGTTAGATATAAACGATAGTAAATCTAAGATAACAATAACAAAGTTGGCTTCAGTGCTAGGTTGTTCACAGAGAACTATTCATAGAAACATGGGTAACGAGTTAAAGAAAGAAAAAGAATTATTAAATCAACAATTATGGTAAATAACTTTAACGAATGGATGTTTAAAATAGGTAACATATACTATGCTAATGATGAACTCATGGCTAAAGCATTTGAACAAATAGAGAGATATGAAAAAGTATAATATACAAAACTATGTTAGATACAAAGAAGATGTAAAAAAATCTATATTAAATATTGAAGGTAAATTTTGGGATGAGTATTCAAGAGATGAACTTATAATTAAGTTCCTACCTTTAGTAGAAAATTTAGCACGTAAGTTTTCAACATCAGATCAAGCTTCAGGTGTACTAAGTATTAATGATATAATACAATGCGGCTCTGAAGGTTTAATAAAAGCAGTTGATAAGATTGATTGGGAATTTTTAAATAGTTCTAACGATGTAGAAAAAACTTTAAAGTCTTTCTTAAGTAAAAGAATTAAAGGAGCTATTAGAAGACAAATAGACAAGGCTAGGGGTAATATAAGAATACCAGAGCATAGAATAAATGAGATGAGAAAAAATCCAGATGATAAAAAAGCAGTTGAAATGTTTTTCAATTCTATATTTTTAAGTATCGATACTCATTTTACTGAAGGAGATGTTATCGCGTGGGAATCATGGGCTAACTCAGTTCCTGATGACTCTAAACCTTACAACATTCAATTAATTAATTCTTATTTAATTGGTTTAATGAGTCAATATTTAAACAACAAACAGTACGAAGTATTAAGATTATCTTATGGCTTAGACTGCGAAAGACATTCAGCAAAAGAAATAGCTGGTAAGCTAGGTATATTTGGAGCAAGAGATTATGTGACTGTTTCTGAAATAAAAAAACAAGCTATTGATAAACTAATACAGAGCACAGATCACTCGCAAGTGATTGATCTTCTGTAAGTTAAGCAGTAAATTATTAACTAAATATGTAATTATAAAACTATGGAATTAAATGAAAAACTATCACAAATCCAATCAAGACTTAAAGCTAAAAAAAGCAGGTTTAATTCTTTTGGTAAGTACAACTACAGATCTGCTGAAGACATTTTAGAAGCATTAAAACCTTATCTTTTAGAGTTTAAAGTATCAGTTATACTACACGAAACTTTAGCAGAAGTATCTGGTAGTTTAATAATGGAATCAAAAGCTATAATTTCAGATGGCAATAACGAGATAATGTCTACTGCTTTAGTAGCTGTAGATATGGAACAAAGAGGTATGAATGCTCCACAAAAATTTGGTAGTGCTTCTTCATATGGTAAAAAATATTCTCTTGGTAATCTATTCTTAATAGATGACACTGCAGATAGTGACGCTACAAATAAACACGGCGCTGCGTCTAAGCCAAAGCTAGAAGGAGCTGCATTAACTAAAGCAAAAGCTTTTATTAAGTCTGGTGGCAGTATCGATGCTATTAAGGGTAAGTATGATATACCTGCTGATGTATTAAAAACTTTATAATGGATAGAGAAAAAGAATTATTAAAGTTAAAAGACGATGAACATTACTATGGTAAGTTTGGTAAACAGTTTTTAAGTAACTCAGATATAGGTACATTACTAAATAATCCTCTATCCTTTGGTCAGTCTATGAAACCTATACCAGCTTTTTTAGTTGGTGGTTATTTTCATACAGCTATACTAGAGCCTCATAAACTAAAAAGTTTTAAGATAATTGAAGCGACTACTAGAAATTCAAAAGTTTACAAAGAAATAAGCGATGGAGAGCTATGTCTATTACAACACGAGGTTGATAAAATAGAGATGTTAGTAGATGTTATGATGAGCAATGAAATATGCAACGACTTGATATGTGGTGACAATGTAGAGTATGAAGTTCCTGGAATAGCTGAAATAAATGGTAAGCTATGGAAAGGTAAGGCTGATATAATAAATCATGATGAGAGACTTATTATTGATCTTAAAACCACCGCTGATATATCTAAATTTAAGTACTCAGCTACCAAGTATAACTACAACAGTCAAGCTTACATATATCAAAAACTGTTTGGTTACGAGATGATCTTTATGGCTATAGATAAGACAACAAAACAAATAGGTATATATGATTGTTCACCAAAGTTCTTATCAGATGGTGAAGATAAAGTTCAACAAGCTGTAGAAGCTTATGATCTATTTTTTAACAACCCGGATTTTAAACCGGAAAACTATTTTATAAATAAGACGTTGTAAGAAACAAAAACAATACGATTACTTATAGATAATTTATTAAACATTAACAATTAAATTTTAAAATTATGGCAAGTATTATTAAAGCAAACATCAACTTAAATGAAATCCCTAAAGACAAGATCTATAAGGGCAAGAAGGGCAGCTACTTAGGTGTTACAATTACTATCAACGATGAGGTTGATCAATTCGGTAATCAAGGACCAATGGTAGTAGAACAAACAAAAGAAGAGCGTGAATCAAAAGCTGCAAAAGTTTACTTAGGTAATGTAAAAGTAGTGTGGACCAACGGTGAAAATGTTTCTGCTGCGCCTAGAGACGATCAACAAGCTCCACCACAGTTAGTAAAACAAGAAGATGATCTACCGTTCTAATCAATGTGAAGTGTGTAATGGAATTATAAGTTAAGAATAATTAAATTAAATTAAATAACCTATGCAAATAGAGACTACAGAGATCAATGGATTTGTTATTGATAATTTTAATCAGCATGGTCTAGAAGAGGGTAATAAGCAGGGTGTATGCCCTGTTTGTTCTCACGATAGAAAACCTAAGAATAAGAAAGCTAAATGCGCTTCTTATGATTGGGAACGGGGTCTCGGTACTTGTCACAACTGTAATACATCATTTCAATTACATACTTACAAACGTAAGGGTAAAGCTGAAAAAGTGTATGTTAAACCTGAAATCAAATCAAACCCGAAAAAACCGGAATTTGTAAGTGATAAGGTTTTAGATTGGTTTAATACAAGAGGTATATCATCTCAGACACTCATTGACTTAAAAGTTAGTGAGGGTCCTGAGTGGATGCCACAAACCGGTAAGACCGAGAATGTAATAAAGTTCAATTATTTTATGGGCGGTGAATTAACAAATGTTAAATACCGAGATGGAAGAAAGAACTTTAAATTATTTAAGGGGGCTGAAAAAGTATTCTATAATATAGACAGCACAGTTGGTTACGAGTATTGTATTATAGTTGAAGGTGAAATGGATGTGCTTGCGCTGCACGAAGCTGGTATAACAAACGCTATATCAGTACCTAACGGAGCTACTCTTAATACAAACAACTTAGATTATTTAGATAGTTGTATTGATTACTTTGAAGACAAAGATAAAATTATATTAGCAGTTGACTCTGATGAAGCTGGTCAAGCATTACAAACAGAACTTATTCGTAGACTAGGATCTGAAGTTTGTCACATAGCAACGTTCGAAGATTGCAAAGATGCAAACGAATACTTACAAAAATATGGAAAAGAAAAACTATCAGAACGTATCTCAGGAGCAAGACCAGTACCATTGGAAAATGTTACGACGTTCAGGGATATCGAAGATGAAGTCACGGACTTTGTTCGTAATGGCTTTAAGCCTGGCTTTCAAATTGGTTTACAAAACTTCGATGATATATTTTCGACGTACACTGGTCAGTTTATTACTGTCACTGGCATACCCTCTTCAGGCAAGTCGGATTTCGTGGATCAGATGGTTGTCGGATACAATGCTAACTATGGTTGGAAGACAGCTTTCGCATCTCCGGAAAATCAACCAACATATCTACACGCTCATAAGTTAATGCGTAAGACTTGGCAAGATATGCCGACGTCTGCAGATATTGGTGGTGATCGTTGGAATCAAATAGCTGATCACTGTAATAGTAGTTACTTTCATATTGATATGGAACGCTACACTCTAGACTCAGTACTTAAGAAAGGTGCTGAGCTAGTTAAGCGTAAAGGTATCAAGTGTCTGGTCATTGATCCATTTAATAAAGTTAGAGATGTCGGTGGATCTGATGACGTCAATAGATATACTATGGAATACTTACAGAAGATAGAAATATTTGCTAAGAAGTATGATGTACTTGTATTTGTAGTAGCTCATCCAACTAAAATGTATAAAGATAAAGACGGAAAGATGGAAGAACCTACAATGTATAATATCAAAGGTGGTGGCGAGTGGTACGATGCTAGTTATCACGGTATATTAGTTCATAGAGATTATCAAGCTAAGACTGTTAAAGCTAAAGTTCTTAAGGTTAAGTTTCAAAACCTTGGTGAGAACGGTGCTGAGGCTCATTTCAAATGGGAACCTAAGTCTGGTTGTTTTATACCTCATGAAGATGTAAATATCAATGGAGAGAAAATGCCATGGGAGTAAATAAACCATTTGATATGGGTGATTATACCCCATCAAATGAAGATTTCAAGTGTTATGATTGGTGTATTAAAAATGATATACTAATATCCCCAATAGCAATAAGAGAAGCAAGATGGACTATAGAGATATATAACAAAGGTATTACTAACAAAGATCCAAACGACTACAAGAAAGTAGATATATGGATAAAGGTATACGAATACTATAAATACTATTATTATAAATATGAGAACAAAATTTAAAAATGCAAACGAAGCTTATGAATATTTTCATAACGAGATTATTATTAATGGTGTAGACTTTGATAATACTAAAGCGTTATTCAATGTAGGTTTTACATTAGAAAACCCTATGGATAATGCTATACATAATGCTGAACGTAAGTTCAACATTAAGTATGCAGAATCAGAATTCAAATGGTATATGTCTGGTGATCCTAGCATAGACAAACTAGGTGAGATATACGGCAAGGTACCTCCCATATGGGAACGTATGGCGTGTGAGTATCGTATGGTTAATTCTAACTATGGTTATCAGTGGCAGCGTAATAATCAAATAGGTTATGTAGCTAAGATGTTAACAGAAAATCCAAACACTAGGCAAGCTGCTATTAGTATATACGATGGTAAAGAGCATGATAAATATAGTAAAGATACGCCGTGTACTTATGCTATTCAGTTTACTGTGTTAAACAATAAGCTTAACATGTCTGTCTATATGCGTTCTAATGATCTCTGGTACGGTTTCTGTATAGATCAGTATTGTTTTTCACATCTTCAAAACTTAATGTCTAAGATGACAGGTTATGAAGTTGGTAACTATTATCATCATGCACATAATTTACATTTATATAATGACAAAATCAAATAAAAAGTATTATATTTACCACATACCGGGTAAAAAAATAGGAGTAACAAGTAATCTTTATATAAGAGTTACGAAGCAACAAGGTTATGCTTTAGATGAATATGAAGTTCTTGAACAGTCAGACGATATAGATTATATATCAGACCGTGAAATAGAACTTCAAAAGTCTTATGGCTACAAAGTAGATAGACAGTCTTATAGTAATTTAATCAATAAAAATAAAAAAATGAAAATCAACGTAACAGAACAAACAAGTACATTTCCAATGCCTGTTAATAAGCTAAAAGGCAATCTAATGGATAATATGGGTGTTAAATGGGAAACAGAGCATGGACTATTTGGATTAGACGATGAAACAATAAAATGGATATGTAAGAATGCTAAAGTATCTATGTTTAACGTGAATAGATGTTATATCTACAATAAATCTTATGCGTCAGAGTTCTTAGAAAGTAAAGAAGAAGAAACGTCATCTGATAACGTTTATGACTTAATTAGAGATTGGGCTACTGAAAAAGGTATATACAAATCTGGTGATGCTAAAACTCAATACGTTAAGCTTATGGAAGAGGCTGGTGAGCTAGCTCAAGCATTACTGAAGAATGATGAGACAGAAGTTATCGATGCTATAGGTGATATGGTTGTTGTATTAACTAACTTAGCTAAACTAAGAGGTCACAATATAGAAGACTGTGTTGCGTCTGCTTATAGCGTAATTAAAAATAGACAAGGTAAAATGGTTAATGGTACATTTGTTAAATCTGCAAACTTAAAACAAACATTGTAATGAGAATAAAAACTGAAGATAAAATAGTTCAACAAGTATTAGCTAAGATGGATCAACGTAGTATTATCGGTCAAAAAAAATACGGTGCTACAATGATGCAAGAAATAGTTGGCCAAGAAAAAGATCTTGATAGGTTTTTAGTTGATGTTCAAGAAGAATTAATGGATGCGTTATTATATATTGAAGCTGCAAGACGATGTTTAACTGATGAGATAGAAGACGCTATGATGGCTCGTATGAATGTCATAGGTCAAAATGGAAACACTGGTGAGCATTATGAAGAAAACTTATAAACGTAAAAGCGGCAAGCGTGGCCCGGTAAGAGCAAAGAAGGTATCATATGATGGTATCGACTTTGCCTCAGGGTTAGAGAAATACATGTATATGGCTTTAAGAAAAGATAAAATTAAAGCCAAGTACGAAGGAGAAACATTTGTGTTGCACTCAGGATTTCATTTTGAAAATGAAGTATACGAAAGACAAGCTAATGGTAAGGGTGATTACAAGAATAGAGGTGGTAAAAGAATACTACCTATCAAGTATACGCCTGATTTTATTGGAGATACTTTTATAATTGAAACTAAAGGTAGAGCTAATGAATCATTTCCTATGAGATGGAAATTATTTAAACAATTAATAGTTAATCAGTTTCCTGGAATAACATTGTATAAACCTCAAAACCAAAAAGAATGCGACGAGACAGTAAGGTTAATCCTTTTGAAGCAAAAATAATAGCTAGACAAAAGTACGCTGAACGCCAAATAGATAAATTCGTAAAGTGGAGCTGGGAAATTAAAGGCAAAGTTAGATCAAGAGATATAGAGCAATTACATAAAAGATATAATATAAAATGCACATGAAAGAACATGAAGACAAATCAGCATGGTCAATTGAAATAGGTTTTTATCCTGGATTTTTAATAGGTATAAGATCTTACGATATGGATGATGGTAGAATACACGTGTTGTATTTACCTTTCATAGACTTAGCATATAAAAGATATAAATAATAAATATGGATATTAAATTAAAAATAACTAGAGGTACTGACCAAGAGCTTTATTTAAGTGCAAAAACTATGAATGAATTGGTAGATAAAATCATAGAATGGCAATTATGGGAAAATCAATATTTGGATTACTATAAAAAGAAAGGTACTTTGGAAAAGGAGAAAAAAAGTGGATTTTATTATTTTAAAAAATGAATGAAGATCTTGAAACAGTAGTGGCGTCCGTAGGCTTGTTTATAGACAATATATTATATGACATGAATAATGTATCTAAGTCTACAACAAAGCCTGTTATAATGGCTCATATAGAGGCCTGGAAGAACGAATTAGAAACAATTAAAAGCTTTATAAAAACATAATGGGATTATTTGATGAAAGAATAGCGTATAAACCTTTTGAGTACCCTGAGTACTACACAGAAGGTTGGTTAAAACAAGCACAAGCGTTTTGGTTACACACCGAAATAAGCATGCAAAGTGATATTAAAGATTGGAAAGAAAAATTAAATGATAAAGAAAAGAATCTCGTCGGGAACATACTTCTTGGGTTCGCGCAGACAGAGTGTGCCGTTTCAGACTACTGGACCCAGAAGGTCGTATCGTGGTTTCCTAAACACGAAATACAACAGATGGCAATGATGTTTGGATCTCAAGAAACAGTTCATGCAGTTGCTTATAGTTATTTAAACGAAACATTAAAATTAGAAGATTATGAAGCCTTTTTACACGAACCCGCAACAGCTGAGCGTTTTGATAATTTGGTTGCTTATAGTGGTGACAGTCGTACTGGGATCGCTAAGTCTCTTGCCGTGTTTTCAGCATTTGCAGAAGGTGTTAGCTTATATAGTGCCTTTGCTGTTTTGTATTCTTTTCAGTTACGCAATTTACTTAAGGGTATAGGCCAACAAATGAAATGGTCAGTAAGAGATGAATCATTACACAGCAAGATGGGTTGCCAGTTGTTTCGTCATATGTGCGAAGAAGACAATCAATTGCTAAGCCTTTGCCGCGAGGACATAATTAAGTCAGCCGAGGCTATGGTTCAATTAGAAAGTAATTATATTAATAAGATGTTTGAAATGGGTGACATAGAAGGCATCTCAGCAAACGATTTAAAACACTTTATAAAAAAGAGAACAAATGAAAAACTTGTGGAACTTGGTTATGTTGACCTTGGATCGTATTTCGCGTATGACCCTAAAGCAGCAGCTAATCTTGATTGGTTCTATCATCTTACCGGGGGTGTCAATCATACTGATTTTTTCGCAATTAGGCCAACAGATTATAGCAAAGCTGGTGAGGGTGAGGACTATGAGGACATTTGGTAGAATAAATATAACACAACAAGAAATAGACAAACAACTATATGAAAGAACAAACGTTAATTGAAATGAAGAATAGGATTGAAACATTAGGAATGATCAATCAAAAATTAATATCAGAGGTAAGCCAAACAGCTACAATAGCTTTAGGCACTTTAGAAACACTTAAACACATGCCAGGTTATGACGAAGCGATTTCAAAGCTTAAAGACCAAGCTGCTGAACAGTCTAGTAAAGCGGAAGAGGCTGACGCCTTGGGAAAAGATAGCAACTAGAATAGGTTACATGGGTAGTGGTTTTTTAATCGCTGCCCAATGGACTGTAAGACCTGAGTTATATATAGCTGGTTTTATATTAGTAGTAGTACAAACAAGCGCTAGAAAACAATGGAATCTAGTAGCATTAAACATTAATGGGTTAATAGCCTGGATAATACACTCAATAACATAATGTGGAACAATGAATGGATCAAAGGAGAAGATTACCCCTGGATTATTAAGGTGGGAAGGAGATATGTGGATAATGAATAGAGATGAGTCTTTAGAGTTAGAAATAAATGAAGAAGTAAAAAACGAAACACAAAAAATAATCAATGAGTTAGAATAATGACTAGAATACACGAAAAGATTGAATATATTACAGATGAAAACAGAAGAGCTACAGTTAAAAAAGCAAGAGCAAAATTATTTAATAAAGAGTTTCCTGTACCTATGGAAATTGTTTATATAATTAAAGATGTTGATGGTGAGATTATCTATGTTGGAGAAACAGTTAACGGCCCAAGAAGATTAGCAGAGCATTTTGGCTATGACAAATCAAAAGCTTTTCACAAAGGTCAATTCAATAAAGCTTATTGCAAAGAGTTTTGGACTTATGAAGTTATAGAAACTTTTAATAAACAAGAAAGATTAATTAAGGAAATAGAATTAGAATTTAAACACCAGCCTAAGTATAACAAAAGATGGCAAATAAAATAAATAAAATATGTGGAATGAAAACTGGAAAAAAGGAGAAGAGTATCCTGCGTGGGGTGATAACGACGTATACAAGAAGACAATATCCGGGGGATACCTATATAACGGAGAAACACCTAAAGAAGCATACCAAAGAGTCTGTAAAACAGTTGCTCAAAGATTATATAAACCAGAGATGGCTGAAACGTTTTTTAATTACATTTGGAATGGCTGGCTCTGCTTGGCTTCTCCTGTATTATCAAACACGGGAACCGATAGGGGCTTGCCTATTAGCTGCTTTGGTATTGACGTTGCGGATTCGATCCAAGACATAGGAAGTAAAAATTTAGAAATGATGCTACTCGCAAAGCACGGCGGTGGAGTTGGCATTGGCATTAATCAAATCAGACCCGCTGGCGCTAGAATAACAGGTAATGGAACATCAGACGGAGTCGTACCTTTCTGCAAGATATATGACTCAACAATTCTTGCAACTAATCAAGGGAGTGTCCGTAGAGGAGCTGCCTCAGTTAATATCAACATCGAACACGAGGACTTTGAGGAGTGGCTTGAAATCAGGGAACCTAAAGGAGATGTTAACAGACAGTCGCTTAACTTACATCAGTGCGCAATTGTTGGCAATAAGTTTATGCGTAAGCTTGAACAAGGAGATAAGGAAGCAAGAACTAGATGGAGTAAATTACTTAGAAAGCGAAAAGCAACTGGAGAACCGTATATTATGTTTAAAGGAAATGTTAACAAAGCAAATCCAGAAGCATATAAACAAAACGGATTAAAAGTACATATGACAAACATAT
>Ga0075443_10001024_pt1 | contig 11544 bp, 5 predicted proteins | sample CoawatmetaG00DNA_3_FD_71583 | JGI IMG/M metagenome (GOLD analysis project Ga0075443, IMG submission 71583) | Marine microbial communities from the West Antarctic Peninsula - Coastal water metaG006-DNA | ecosystem: Environmental > Aquatic > Marine > Coastal | place: Atlantic Ocean: West Antarctic... | reverse complement strand
GTACTGCTTATGCGGACTCAAATCAGTCTCGCGAGCCAAGTCGAGGTTGCCCGTAAAGATAGCTGCCCGCCAGCCTTGAAAATTCTTTTGTAGAACCGTACCCAACTTTTGATACAGAGGGATCAGTTCGTCAACGTCGCCCAATCGCTCGCCGTAGGGAGGGTTCGTGAGCAGCAGCCCTTTTTCTGCGGTTGGCTTACCAAACTGGTCAATCGGTTTGTGCGCCAGACGAATATGGTCATCCAGCCCTGCGTTTTCGATGTTTTCAGTGGTGTACTCAAGTACCCGCGGATTAGCATCGTAACCACGGATGTCTAGCGACAGGTTCTCCAACCCGACAACCTTACGCTGCTGAGCTTCCGTAAAAATCGACCCCCATAGCTCAGCATCATGTTGTAACCAATGATGAAAACCGTAACTGGTGCGCAGGATACCCGGCGCGATATCTGCGGCCATCATGGCCCCTTCGATAATTAGGGTACCACTACCGCACATAGGATCTAGTAGTGCGCCGCCTTCAGCGGCCATCTCAGGCCAACCAGCCCGCAGCAACAGCGCTACCGCGAGATTTTCTTTGATCGGCGCCGTGCCCTGCCCAGTTCTATAGCCACGGCGATGCAGACTCTCTCCCGAGATGTCTAGGGACACCGACACTCTACCCTTGTGCTGACGAACCTGAATCCGGATATTTGGATTTTTTGTGTCGACATTGGGGCGTTCGCCCTCGACACGACGAATCCGGTCAACGATCGCATCTTTGACACGCTGTGAGCCATACATGGTGTTGTCGATCAGGCGTGAGGTACCGATAAAGTCAATCGCGATACTCTGCAGCGACGAAAAGTGACTCTCCCACTCGATATCATTGCACTGTTGATACAGATCTTCCGCTTCATTGAGCATAAAGCTGTGTAGTGGCATCAGTATGCGATTGGCTAATCTTGACCAAAGGCAAGCACGGTAGGCCAACTCTAACGAGCCTTGAAAATGGACTGCGGCCACAGTTTCCTTACAACCAACGGCGCCCAGCCCCTGCAGTTCCTCAGCTAATAATAGCTCCAGCCCTTTAGGGCAGGTAGCTAGCCAGTCTTTATGCTCATCGGCTTGGGTCACAAAAATGTCCTTTGATTACTTTGTGGAATAAAGCACCCCGCCGATAGAACAACAAGGTATTCGACATAGAGTGCTGTATTTGATCAACTGAAACAGTGCTTTTTAAGGCGCACATGATATAGCTCTTTAAACTATTTTGTTTGATAAATAACCGTCGCAGTTTGCGTAGGCAGCTTTCTGCGTCCTTCTTTAAGCAACACTTGAAGCAGTGCAGGCTGTCGGCTGTATCTGTGTTTGAAATCGAAAAACAGGAGAATTTAGTGAGAAAACAGAAAAGAGACCTAGAACATCGCTCATACGTAAAAGGTTATCAGGCTGCCAATCAGGGCCGTTCATTGTCGACCTGTCCCTATCAAGACAATTCCGTCATGTCATTCCACTGGTCGCGTGGCTGGCGAGAAGGACGCGGAGATTATTGGGCAGGCTTCAATCAACAGGCATTCCAGCAGAAAGCCATTAGTTTGTGACCGCGCTCACTTTCATTGATGTTCTCGATAAATAGCGCGTCTACTGAATAATAAAATAGACCTAGAAATCATGTTGAAACAGGCTATTGCATGGTTCAAGTTCCTGTAAGGACCCACTAAATGACCGCAATGGCTTACCCGTCGCGGTCATTTTTTTAGCTATCCTTTTTCTACCAAGATTTCGCTGCATCTTTGTTGCAAGCTTGTGGTAATTGACTAGATCCTACCTAGTCATTAACTGAATCGATCTCTAGTGCCGAATCGACCGATGATTGCACCAAACTCAATAGTTCCCGCAAGGCCACAGAGATCATAGCGAAGTCAGGCGTTCCGCTATGCCGTAAATCTTTAACCATTGATTTCCATCGGCGAATAAGCTGAGGGTGCTGAGCCTGCCAATTGCTCAATAATAGGCCCATATCTGCTACCGTCGACGCCTTTAAGAGGCAGGCCGTTAAACGTCTTCGCTGACCTTCGAGATCATCAACATAGGCTTCACGGGCTAAATCTTGCCAGCGATTGTGTGGCTGCAAATCAACAATCTGCGCCATAAACCAATCTAGTGACAGGTATTCACCTAGCTTAAAGTTGAGTTCAGCCACCTGATGAACAGGCTGATTTAGTTGCAAGGCTGTATCGACAATACCCATACTCATAAACATGCTGTCGGAGGCCGCAAGCCGTCCTGCCAATTGATTCTCAACACCAAGATCACTGAGAACCTGCTTCTCTGAGAGCCAGAGGTTGGTCCATTCCGCCTCATGTAAGTCTGGCAAATGCCAAAGTAAGTCTTGCATGGGTTGACTGAATTGCTCAATCATCTCAGCGCAGTTGATATTAAGTCGGCGATTACGTAGCACCCAACGGGTAGCTCGGCGCGCGAGGCGAATCAAAATATGCAGCAATTCTAATTGCACTTTGGCCGGCAAATCTGCCTGCTCTATCTGCTCCCAAAGGCCATTAATATTAAGAGTGCCCATAACAATGGTATAGGCTCGGATCACATCTCCTGCCGATCCACCGGTAAATTCCATCTGCCGGAAAAAGAAAGCAAAGCCAACCCGGTCAACCAAATCATTGGCCAGTTGTGTGGCGGCAATTTCCTGACGCAGCTGATGCTCGGACACCTCAGCACCGTAGCGCTCAACCAGTGCCGAAGGAAAGGCTCTGCCAACTGAACCGGCCAATACCGGGTCGCTCAAAAGGTCTGCTTCTAGCAGAGCCTCTTTTAACATCACTTTAGAATAGCAGGTCAAAACAGCTAGCTCCGGCCTTGTCCAGACCGGCTGCTGTCGATTTAGACGATCGGTTAACTGGTCGTCGGTGGGCAAAAACTCAAGCTCTCTATCGAGCTTGCCCTGACTCTCAAGCCAAGCCATAAATCGCTGGTACTCAGCATACTGCTGATCACTGCGATGCAACGCTAAACTAATAGCCTGGGTTTGACGCACATTGTTGTGTAACACGAGCTCCGACACACTGTCGGTCATGGTGACTAAAAAGCTATTGCGCTCATCAACGGATAACTCGCCATTGACCACCAACTGGTTGAGCAGGATCTTGATATTGACCTCATGATCCGAGCAGTCAACGCCTGCCGCATTATCGATAAAGTCAGTATTACACAGACCACCTTTGAGGCAAAATTCAATTCGCCCACGCTGCGTCATACCCAGATTACCGCCCTCACCAAATACTTGGCAACGCAGCGCTTTTCCATCAACTCGCAGTCCGTCGTTGGCTCTGTCGCCGACCTCGGCATTGTTCTCCGAAGAAGATTTAACGTAGGTGCCTATGCCGCCATTCCAAATTAAATCAACTCGAGATTTTAGCAGTGCAGTCATCAGTTGGATGGGGCTGACATCATCTTCCTCAATATCGAACCGCGCCTTAATCTCTGGCGTCAGTCGCAATGATTTAGCCGAGCGAGAATAAATGGCACTGCCTTCAGACATCAATGATTTATCAAAATCGTCCCAGGTGCTACGCGGCGTGTCAAAGAGTCGCTGACGCTCCCCAAACGTGCGGGCAGCATCGGGGTTTGGGTCAATAAAGATATGCAGATGGTTGAAGGCCGCCACCAGCTGAATGTGCTCAGATAGCAGCATGCCATTACCGAACACATCACCTCCCATGTCGCCGATGCCCACCACAGAAAAATTCTCTGTTTGAACGTCTTTGCCTATCTCCCTAAAATGCCGCTGCACGGCAACCCAAGCGCCTCGAGCAGTTATGCCCATACCCTTATGATCGTAACCGTGGCCGCCGCCTGAGGCGAATGCATCGCCGAGCCAGAAATTGTTAGCCGCGGAGAGTTCATTGGCAATATCGGAGAAAGTGGCTGTGCCCTTATCCGCTGCAACTACAAGATAGGGATCATCACCGTCTCGGCGCACAACATCAATCGGTGGCACAACTTCACCATCGATGAGATTGTCACTGATATCAAGTAGCGCCTGTATATAGATCTTATAACTGGCGATACCCTCCTGTAGCCAAGCATCTCTGCCTGCCGCCATAGAGGCTCGTTTGGCGACAAAGCCGCCCTTGGCACCCGTTGGTACGATAACCGCATTCTTTACCTGCTGTGCCTTGACCAGACCTAGCACTTCAGTGCGATAGTCTTCCAGACGGTCAGACCATCGCAGCCCACCCCGAGCCACCTTGCCGCCGCGCAGATGAACGCCTTCCACCCTTGGCGAGTAAACGAAAATTTCGAAGACAGGCCTTGGTTTGGGCGCCAGCGAGATCTCCTCTGAAGCCAGCTTGACCGAAATATAAGCCTTGTGGCTGCCGTCTTCCAAGGTTTGAAAGAAATTAGTCCGCAGCGTCGCCTGAATCACCTCCAGATAACCGCGTATGACATTATCTTCGTTGATATTGTCTACCGCATCCAGTCCCTCAATAATTTTGCGTACCAGACCTTCGGCTCGTTCAGTACGCCCGTCACTCGCGTAGCGTGGGTCAAAGTAACTTTTAAATAGAGCGACTAAGTTGCGCGTAATATCTAGATAAAGGGCAAGAGTATCCGCAATAAATTGCTGACTATAGGGAAGTCCCAACTGCTTGAGATAACGGGCATAGAGTCGCAGCATAGCCACTGAGCGCCAGTCTAAACGTGCGCCAATAACGAGGCGGTTAAAGCTATCGTTCTCACCTTCGCCTTTCCAAACACTGCTCAGGGCATCTTTAAAACTACCCTGCACTGCCGATACATCGACATTTACGTCCAGAGAAAACGCCAGCTGGAATTCTTGCATCCAAACATCGCCATCCGTCTCTGGTGTTATTAAATAGGGGTGCTCCATTACCACGCGAAAGCCCAAATTTTCCAGCATCGGAATCATATCTGAAAGTTCTAATGGCTGGTCGCGATGAAATAATTTTAACTGTAATTGGTTATTTTCACCCGCTTGCTTATGCTCAAGGGCAATGGCTAATTCGCCAGAACTTTTAAGGGTATCAAACAGCTGGATGTGATTGACGGCCTCTATCGGGCTATAGCGTTCTTTATAGGCCGCCGGAAAAGCACGCTGAAAGCGTCTTGATAGCGCGGCGCCCTCAATTTCTCCTGCCACCTGAGTTGCTGCATCCGTAAACTCGTCCGTCCAGTCGTGGGTGATCTGATGAACAATATGTTGCAACTGGGCGCTATCCACCTCGAGGTACTTCTTATTGCGGATTTGGTAGACCAGATAAATTCTCACCAATACAGATTCGGGCAGAAACTGAGTCGTAAATTCACTTTCAACAGCATCTATTTCGGCGCCAATGGCCTGTTGTATTCTCATCCTTGCCCGTGTATTAAAAGCTTCTCTAGGCAGATAGACAATACAGGTAACAAACTTATCGAAGGGATCTGGATGCATAAATACCTTGATCACCCTGCGCTCATAGATCTGCCAGATACCTATGGCAGTCTCGGCCAGGGTTTCACGATTCACACAGAACAGCTCATCTCTAGGGTGAAAGTCCAGTATTGCCATCAGAGCCTTACCGTCATGGCTGGCGGGCTTAAACCCTGAGTTATCCATCACCCAATTAACTTTATTGCGTAGTAGCGGAATACGTTGGGGGCTGTAGGAATAAAACTGCGAAGTGTACAGGCCCATAAACCGCACCTCACCTCTGACAAGGCCTTCGGCATCAAAGCGTTTAACCACCACATAATCAGAATATACATCACGATGGACCCTCGAGCGCTGTGACGATTTGGTGATAGTGATCAACTCATCGCTCTCATAGAGCGCACGCACGCCAGGGTTTAACTCTTCAGCTATCTCCTGACGGCGGTCGCCGCTGTATTTTTTTAACAGCCCATGACGACTATTGGGGACTTCGCTGAGGGACATATTATCGTCGACATTATCCATATCGAAATCAACGCAACCAGTAAAGGTAAAGTAGCCGTTATGTATCCAACGCAAAAACTCCAAAGACTCTTCGAGTTGCTCTACTTTTGGCGCACATACCTGTAGTTCAGCAATCAGACTCTCCACTCGCTGACGCATCACATCAAAGGCATCGACAGCTACCTCAACATCGTCTAGCACCGCAAGAAGCTCTTCACGCAGATCAGCCAGTTCGCTGTCGGCATGCATGTCCACCTCAATTGTCATAAAAGCTTCACGCTCAGCCTCAGGCACATAATCACTGTGAATACTTTTCACCGCACCGTCAGCCGCGCGAACGGCCCAAACAGGATTACTCTGCAAGGTAAAAATATTAAGGCCACGACGATTGAGAACAATGCGCAGTGAATCTACCAGAAATGGCATATCTCTCTGATTGATGTAAATGGTAGTATGCGCACTGTCCCATCCATCTAGCTGCTGTTTAGGATTGAAGACTCTGACTTTTGCGGCAGCGCTAGCCGCAACAGTGCTGAAGCGACAAAGGCCCCAGAGACTCCAGAAATTGTGCTCAGCCGGGCGGGCCAGGTAAGCCGCATCCGGATAAAAATGCATGGCATTAGCAATAAAACGATCAAATTGCTGAGCCTGGCCCTTCTTGAGCTCTTGGGTGGCGATGTGATTGAGGGATTGAATTAACTCTGCTCTTTGAACTTTATTTTTGGTATCCATGAGACAGTTTTGAAACCTTTTAGTCGGTTATGAGTCTGTACTATCGAATTATGATTTTTATGCTTCTTAGGGTAACAAAATCTCTTCACTCAAAGATAGTAAAAACATCCTGAGTACGGAACAGGTAAACGCCGTTTGAGTCTTGCTGCTGTAGACACTAGAATCACCCGCAGCATGAACATTTGAACCAACCAACAGGGGTTACTTTTGCACCAGAACATCAACCAACTTAAACAGTGGCTGGCCAGTAAAATCGTCGGTCAAGACCACCTCGTAGAACGTCTGATTATTGCACTATTAGCCGATGGTCATTTATTGGTCGAAGGCGCCCCCGGACTGGCCAAGACCAAGGCCATCAAAACGTTGTCTGAGGGTCTTGAGGCGGATTTTCACCGCGTTCAGTTCACCCCAGATCTACTGCCAGCCGACCTCACGGGGAGTGATATCTACCGCCCTCAAGAAGGGACCTTTGAATTTCAGTCTGGGCCCCTGTTCCACAACCTAGTCTTGGCCGATGAGATAAATCGTGCACCTGCTAAGGTTCAGTCGGCCCTGCTAGAGGCTATGGCTGAGCGTCAAATCTCGGTAGGTAAGAACACCTATCCGTTGCCTGAGATATTTTTGGTCATGGCGACGCAAAATCCCATCGAGCAAGAGGGAACCTATCCGCTCCCCGAAGCGCAGATGGACCGGTTCCTGATGCATATATTAGTAGACTACCCAGCGCCCGAAACTGAACGTATTATTCTGGCCCTATCTCGTCAGGAGGCGTTGCATGAGGAGCAGGAAGGCATAAAGCCTATCAGCCAAGCAGTCTTGCTCGAGGCGCGTAAGCAATCACTGGCTGTGCATATGGCAGAATCGGTCGAAGAATATTTGGTACAGCTGATTCTGGCAACTAGAAATACCAAAGCCTATGGTAACGAGTTGGCGCAATGGCTGGACTACGGTGCCAGCCCCCGGGCTACCATCGCACTGGACAGATGCAGTCGCGCATTGGCTTGGTTAGAGGGCCGCGACTTTGTAACCCCCGATGATGTTCGCGCAGTAGCCCACGATGTGTTGCGCCACCGACTGATATTGAGCTTTGAAGCTGAGGCTAGTGGCGTAACGGCTAATCAGGTCATCGACAAGTTATTGGCCACTGTGCCCTCAGCGTGATCAATTCATTATGATCGACAGCCTGACTCAGGAAGAGCTTAATCAGCACCCGGCAATTGCTGATGTTACAGACATGTTGCGGCTGCGTTATGGCGCCCGTGAGCTGACCGGCTTCCCCAAAATTCAAGCGCGCCAGATGCTTGCTGGAGGCCATAAGTCACGTTTTCGTGGTCGCGGCATGGACTTTGATCAGGTTCGCCTGTATCAGCCAGGCGACGATGTTAGAACGATTGATTGGCGGGTGACCGCTCGCACCCAGACGCCACATACCAAAATATTTAGCGAGGAACGAGAGCGTCCTATTTTGGTGATTACCGATTTACGTGGGCCCATGTTCTTTGGTAGTCAGCAACTCAAATCTATCATCGCCTGTGAGATTTCAGCCGCTCTGGCATGGGCAGGTCTCAGCGCTAATGATCGAGCCGGCGGCCTAATATTTGGCCAGCAAGAACAGGTAGACGTCAAAGCACGCCGCAGTCATCATGCCGTGTTGCAGTTTGTTCATGCGCTGCAAGAATACAGCGCTAAGCTGTTGACGCCGCAGGGCGACCGCTACAGCCTTTCACAGATGCTAGAGGAATCAAGACGCTTCGCCGCCACTGGCAGCAGTATTTTTATTGTCAGCGATTTTCATGATTTAGAGGAGGATTGCGAGCGCCATGTTTTTGAACTAGCCCGCCACGGCAACTTGAACTTTTGTCATGTCTATGACGAGATAGAGGCTGTATTGCCAGATCCTTCGGTTTACGCAGTCAGTGATGGCGAGCATCAGACAATGCTCGACACCGGCAATAAGGATCTGCGCGATCGTTTTGAAATCGCTTTTGCCGACCGCAGTCAGCGTCTGCGCAAGCTTAGCGAAAAATTCTCAGCGGGCCTGCTATCCTTTAGCACCGCCGACAATGTGATGTCCGTGCTGGGACGCGCCTATGGCAAACGACGCGCCAGCGGTCGGGGTCGATAGTGCAATCAGATCCTTTAGCCCAACTTCGCGACATCCAGCTGCCCGCAGACATTTCCTGGTGGCCATTGGCGCCAGGGTGGTGGGTCCTTATAATTTTGGCTGCACTGACTATTGGCTGGTTGATCCTGAGCCAGACGAAACGTTATCGGAGCAGGCTCTATCGCCGCCAGGCGCTAGCCCAATTGCAGCGCATCGAAATGAGCGCGGAATACAAGCTCGTGGATATATTTGAAACTCTCAAGCAGACCGCCAACATTGCCTACCCTAATCAGCACTTTAGCAGCCTGGGAATTGCGAAATTTATTGCGTTCTTACAGAACAGCTGCGACATCGCTGTCTTTGATGATCTCCCTGATGATCTGGGACCTGCACTCTATTCATTCCAAAGCACCGAGCAAAAAGTCTTACGCTTCAAGGTTCTTGCTAGCGCTAAAACCTGGGTGACCGAACATAAGGTAGGGGTGGAAAGAAAATGCTAAACCTGCTGTGGCCCTGGGCACTTGCGCTGGCTCCCCTACCCTTTATCTATCGCTGGTTACGCAGACCCGCCGACATCAAAATTCAGGCCTTGCGTGCGCCGCTACTCGCTAAGGTGGCATTGGATAACAGTGCATCTATAAAGACCTCGTCCTGGCAGCGCCGCCTACTGCTGATAGTACTCAGTCTTTGCTGGTTGAGCGCATTACTGGCCATTGCGCGGCCCGTTTGGATTGGCGCACCGGTGTCCATGCCCACAAACGGTCGCGACATATTACTGGCCGTGGACATCTCCGGTAGCATGGAGCAAGAAGATATGAGGATAAACGGCCGCGAGGTAAATCGACTGGTTGCGGTCAAGGCTGTGGTCGGTGACTTTGTCGTTAAACGGGAAGGCGATCGCTTGGGCTTGATTCTGTTTGGTGAAAAGGCCTATTTGCAAACGCCTCTAACCTTTGATAGAAAAACTATGCAAACCTTACTAAACGAGGCCCAGATAGGTTTTGCCGGCAGCAATGGTACTGCTATTGGTGACGCTATCGGCCTCGCGGTAAAGCGCCTGCAAGACCGACCGGAAAATCATCGGGTCGTTATTCTGCTGACCGACGGCTCAAATAATGCCGGTGAGCTAGATCCTATGGAAGCGGCTGATCTGGCTCGCCGGGCCAAGGTAAAAATATACACCGTGGGGATTGGTGCGGAGAGCCAGCAGAGCTGGGGACTTTTTGGCTCGCGAGTTACTAACCCAAGTGCTGATCTGGATGAGACCGCCTTGCAAGGCATCGCCGATACCACCGGAGGACAATTCTTCCGCGCCCGTGATCCGCAAGAATTAGCGGCCATCTATAGCGAACTCAATCGTCTAGAACCCCTACAGCAGGCTGCTGAAACCATCCGTCCAGTGTCGACATTATTTCACTGGCCATTGGCATTGACCTTTTTCCTCAGCTTAGTGCTCGTTCTCTCCAGCAGCTATTGGAGAGACCATGCCTGACCTACTGAGTAATCTCACTGACTTTCATTTTATAAGGCCGCTATGGTTTCTCGGCCTAATTCCAGCCTCGATTGTACTGCTGTTATACCACCTAAAAAAGCGCAGCGTGGGTAACTGGGCGGACGTCATCAACCCTACCTTGCTGCCATTTTTGATGCAGGGCCGCATCGACAAAAAAGGCTTTGGCAGTAGTTGGATGATCGCAGGTCTTGGCCTGACTTGGCTGTTAACTTGTACTAGCCTAGCCGGACCTACCTGGCAACAGCTACCACAGCCTGTGCACAAAGCAGATTCTGCACTGGTAGTGGTTTTTGATTTATCTCCCTCGATGCTAGCAGAGGATATTAGTCCCAGTCGCTTAGTGCGCGCACGCTATAAGCTGATTGATATTCTAAATGCTCGTCGTGAAGGTTTTGTTGGTCTGGTGGTTTATGGCGGCGAAGCCCACACGGTGTCGCCCCTAACAGAAGACAGCAATACTATTATTAGCCTAGTGCCCAATTTGCACCCAACGCTGTTACCGGCCTATGGCAGCAACGCGGAAGACGCTATAGATACGGCCTTGCAGTTAGCCCTTAACGGCGGCTATGCCCAGGCAGACATTTTATTAATCAGCGATGGTGTGGCTCGCTCTGCCTTCGGCACTATACAGTCAGCAGTCGCACAGAGTGGTGAGTTTAGACTATCGATACTCGGCATTGGCTCCGCGCAGGGGGCGCCAATCCCTCTGAGTAATGGCGGGTTTGTAAAAGATCAAAACGGCGCTATTGTAATCCCCAAGCTGGATTCTGCCTCTTTACAAATTTTGGCTAGAAATAGCGGAGGGCAGTATCGTAGCATCAGTAATGACGACAGTGATGTTGAGCAGTTACTGGCCACTACCGAGCAAATCTTTCCCGACGCTACTCGCGAGTTGGACCGCTCTTTTGATCTCTGGGATGATCAGGGTTACTGGTTGGCTATTTTGCTTATCCCTGCCCTTATTATAAGCTTTCGCCAAGGCGCACTTGTTTTAGTGCTTATCGCGCCCATGCTACTGAGCAGTAAACCGGTGCAGGCATTGGAATGGCAGGATCTCTGGAAAAATGCAGACCAGCAGGGCATCAAGGCCCTAGAATCTGGTGATCCAGAAGCGGCACAGGCGTTATTTAAAGATCAACAGTGGCGAGGTAGTGCCGCTTATAAGTCGGGTGATTACAAACAGGCCATTGAGGACTTCTCAGGCGCTGACACTGCCAACGGCCACTATAACCGCGGCAATGCCCTAGCCAGAGCCGGCAACCT
>Ga0075443_10001017_pt1 | contig 11573 bp, 8 predicted proteins | sample CoawatmetaG00DNA_3_FD_71583 | JGI IMG/M metagenome (GOLD analysis project Ga0075443, IMG submission 71583) | Marine microbial communities from the West Antarctic Peninsula - Coastal water metaG006-DNA | ecosystem: Environmental > Aquatic > Marine > Coastal | place: Atlantic Ocean: West Antarctic... | reverse complement strand
GATGTTATGTTAGAGATTGGATCAATTGGCTTAATAAAGATTATTTGTCTTTCATCAAATCCAACGTTTATCTCAACGCTTAAATCAGTATCAATGTTTCTATATACTGTTAATGCTTGTGCACCAATTGTAATAGCTTCATATCCTTCGATTAATTCTAGTTCAACTTGTGATGTTGAATTATCAATCGATTTAATAATGTATCTTGTTCTATATTCACCAGAGTTTACGATTAATGAATCGCTAACTTTAAGTACCTCAGTTTCCTTAAGTGTTTTAGAAGCATCTGAGTAACTTAACTTATCAAGGGTAAATAACTTAACTGTTTTTGTTTGAGTAGCACCATCAACAACCTGCGACTTCTGCTCATTAGTTATTTTAGTAACATCAAACTTACCGCTGTACTGTATAGTTCTTATTGGCATTTCAATTACCTCAGCATCTAAATGATATTTTAAACCATTTTCTGCAATATCAGATTCTAAACCTTCCTTAGTTAATTCGTTAGAACCTTTATATACTTCATCAAATTGATCAGTCGAAACAGGATCCTGTGAATCAAAAATATATCTTTCAATATAAACTCTTTCTGTTTCTACTGGGATTTGTCCACTAACATCTAATTTGATAGTTAATAAAGGATTTAAGAAATCCTCAAAGAATTCATTTAACTTTGTATTGAATTCAGTAGGAGCTGCTAAAGATGTAATTGATTTAGAAGGTCCTTTAAGTTTTGATGTGAATAATTTTCTGTAAGTACCATCCTTTAATCTAACAGTTGATCCGTTAGATTCAACATCAGATATGGATGATAAATTAGTATCTAATCTTTCAATCTCTCTTTTTAAATATCCGAACGCTGGTATCTGTACTGATTTTACACCATCGTTAGTTGGATCGTATAAATCGATAGTCACCGTCTTCTTATCAGTTGAAATTGCTTCATTGATTCGGTTGAAAATTTCTAATGAATTAGTATTTAATTCTAGAAACTGTTCGAGTAATTGGGATATTGAATTTTTAGCACTCATATTATCTTATAATGTCAAGTTCGAATGTCTTGTTTATTTCGTCTACACAAATTAATTCAACGTATGGTTTCTTACTTAGTAAATCAGATGTACTGATCGTTCCTTTAAGAATCCATCCATTCTTTTTATCCGTGTATATGTTAATAGCTTTGTTATTTAAATTTGAGATAGGAGTTCTAAAAACAAGCTTAACGGTTTGACCCAGCTTGAATGACGTACCACTATCATCTAAGTATATATTCAAATTACTAGAGAATGCCTCTTCTTCTAAATAAATCCTTACTAGATTTTCATATCCTTTAATTCTTGTCCAAATTCCACGTGATGTGAAATCAACAGGATTTAATTGATCCGAAGAATCTATTTTATCTAGTACTGTATTTGAAGTATAATCATATTCATGAACATCATTTAATACATAACCATAATTTGAATTATGTAATTTAATTTTGTTCTTATTTGACTTATCAACCGAAATTCCCTGACCAGCTCCAATAACATCCGTGTTATATTGAACTTCAGTTGGTATTTCCCCATTGATTATTTGATTTAATCTCTTATTAGTTGAAGATATCATATCTAAAACTGATCCTGAATTTTTATAATTTAAAGCAGCATCTTCAAGAGAAGTTTCTAAAGCAGCTACCTTAGTAGCTAAATTCTCAGTATTTACTGAAGTTAGAAATAAACTTTCTAAATTGTCTAATCTTGTATTTAATTTATTATGACTATGTGTTGCATCTGCTAATACCTTAGCTGCATTTTCTAATGATGATGTTGAATCAAAGAATATATCCATCGAGAACGTAGAGTAATCATTGATGTTCTTTTCAATTCCAACGTTATCAAGTGATGAATTAAATTTAACATTTAATTTTAAAGCGAATGCATTACCATTTAATCCAGTAATTTCATTTGGCTTGTACTTAGATAATTCCGGTATATACCACCCAGTACTTCCTGGATCATTTTTAAAGTTATCTAATAAAATAAATCCATATAAATTAGTTGATCTGTTAAGTGGGTTTGATTTAGAATAAACATCGTAGTAAACTGCGATTGCATTAAATCTAAAATCTCCACCTCTTTTTGAATAATCTAATAAATTATTTAATTTTTTATCTGTTGCTATTTTAGAATAGTGAGACGAATCCCAATCAATTCCATAATTATATGTACCGTTAGGATCTATATTGATAGTACCGTCATTAGAATCGGCAAGAGACCCTAATCCTATGTTACTATCAGGGTGATCCTGTCCTGCTCTACCGTTAATTTCTGCTAGTGGTTGATAAAGTGAATCTGTTGTATTATAGTCCGAAGATTTAAATAATACATCCGGAGTATAACCTACATAAGAAGGTACATTCACAAACACTTCATTGTATGTATCTCCTGCATAGTTTTTATCGTTAGAAACATCTATGTTTCCTAAGTATTTTACTACTTTACTATATTCAGAACCTGTTTGAACTGAATCATCTTCCTCAACAACCGCTGATATTCCGCTAACAACTTCTTGAGAAGTAGCTGGTTTTGTTCTAAATGCACCGATATGATTTAACCATTTAAAAAAGATCTTTTCAGAATCAGATGCATATAGAGAATCATCAAAGTCATCATCTGATAATATGAAGTTCTCTAGATTTAAAGCATAATTTTGAAATGTTTCAGCAAATCTTCTGTTTGCATTATCGTCTGTTGGATTTTCATCGTATCCTGGCGCTAAACCACCACCACTTACGGGACCACCTTCAAATAAATTAGTAAATTGTATGTAATTATTTGTTGATTCGCCTGACGGTGTTGCAACTACTGGTAAATCTAATAGTGCAAATTTTGAATACTCAAATACAACATCCGGATTATAATAAGCACGGGTAAGATCCCTAGCAGAGCTAGAAAATGCATACATCGTTCCCCCTTGTTCCTGTGGAATTCTAATTAATGGTGTAGCCATTTATTTATTAAATATTTTTTTAAACTGTTACTGTAGAGTTAAAGTATGAAATAACATACCAAAGTCCATCGTAAAATCTAAGAGTTAATGTTCCGTTTAATGCAATAGATACTGCAGTTGCTCCTGCAATATTAGTAGGGTCGATTGTAATAACCCCTGCACTTGCAACAAATGTTACTTCTTGTCCTACATTTCCATCAGCTACTACGTTAGTTCCTGTTAAACCAGAAGCAGAAGCATCTAGTATGTATGTTGATTTAGCATATGCATTTGCAGTAGGCATTGCTGCGACAGCTGCTACTGATTTTTCTAAACCTGCTGCTAATATTAAAGAATCTTCCATCGTGAATGGTAAAGATGCAATAATATCTGAAGTGTTAACTATAAATAAGTTAGCTCCTCCATTTTTTAAGTTTAATTGTTTTGCATTAACCCCTCCTGTTAAGGTTAATGTCTGTGAGCTAACATCTAATAAATCTCTAACTTCAATTAAGTCATCGTTGATAGATGCAAAATTGTCGTTTAAGACTATTCTTGATGATGCTAAACTGTCCGTTCCTAAAAGTGTTGTGATACTTGCCATTTTAAATAATGTTTAATATGTTTTTCGTTATTGTATTCTTATTTCCGTTTGAATCTTGTATTTCTAACTCTACTGTGTAATATCCTTTGTCTTTAAACAGATGAGTTAATACTTGATTACTATAATATATATCATCGATATTTATCGTATTGTTTGTCACCTTCCAATTTTGTGAAACTATTCCCGGCATATTAGTTAAATCATATGAAAATGTCACGTGATTTAATTTATGTAAGTCCACTAATCCGTTAATAATATATGTATCATCGAAACTAGGATTATAACTTATGAATTTTATTTGTCCTCGAATTGCTGATGTATATTGTGTATAATTTTCTAGCTGACTCATCCAAACATATTCAAAATCGTATGTTCTTGCAGGCTCTTCAGCAACTGCTAGTATGTATAATAATTGATCATTAATACCATTGCTAGCTATATCATCATATACTGGATTAAAATTAAATTTACTTAAAATAGGATGTTCGTTAGAATCTAAACTATTAAGTTCATCTGCAATTAACTGCCATTGTGATATCGCAAATGATGTCGGTGGGATTATATTTACTATTTGATAGCTATCCCTTGATATTGCACCAGTTCCCGGATCTTTTTGTGTGATATTAATCCATTGATTACCAGGTACTGCACATATTTGAAATGATGAATTGATATCTGAACCGATTCTAGTCATTTTCCAAGTTACCTCAGGACCATCATCCCATACGTGATTATCTAAAGCCGACCATTGATAAGGACCAGACGTTTCGTTAAATCCACTAGACTGTGTTGCATCTTGGTATCTTCTAACTGTTGAGAATTCTAATCCATTTTCCTCAGGGTCTTGTACATAGTTAGCGCGATCCATTGTTAAATAGTATGTGCTAATAGTATCAGATACTGGTAATGTATTTTCTCTAGACCAATCCCAGCTAGATCCTGACTTATCCCATGAATATACGTATTCTTGCCAATCTAATTTCTTTGGTGACAATGATGTAAGTCCGTAAAGTTCAACGTTTTTGTTCTTAACCTCAACTGCATCTTTTATAATCTTAGTACTTTTTACATTATATAAATCATATAAGTTTGCTTCAACTGTATATAATCCAGCGTATGGTAATGTCATTGGGAATTTAATGTATTCTTCGATAGGGCCTCTGAAAGATCTTAAATAATTCCTAGGACCTCTTAATACCCATTCTATTTCATAAACTCCTCTGTGCCACCAGTTATCCCATGTTAGCAGGTGATTACCGGTGTCTTCTGCGTCATCCCATGTGAATTCAGCAACATCCCAGTCTTGTTCAATACCTTCAATCTCTAAATTAATTGGAGCTCCAATTGGAATTCCATCAATTGTATTAAAAGTATCTAAATTACTGTTATAATATTCAGTGTAAAAATCGTCTATAGAATTATTTACGATTGGAAGGAAATTTAAATTATTAATATCTTTTCTAATATCTCCTAATTCATCTGATGCAATTTTAAACTTAAAAGCATCACTATTATTATTGCCTGTGGCTTTGTAAAAACCGTCAAAACTATAATATAAACATAGAGATGTATTACCTGCTTTACAAATCGTATAAGTATCTGTATCTTCTGAATATATTAATTGAAATTCTCTTCCAGGAGACGTCGTGGTAGCGCTACTATTGACTAGGGTGTTTGGATTATTAGTAGCATTAGAGCCTGTTAATTTCAAGGGATTACCTTGTTTTGAAACTATATTATAAAATCCATTTGAGTTTTTTCTAAGGGTGAATTTAGTATTTTCAAGATCTCCATTTACTTCGCCAGTAATTGGTATTGATTGTGGTGGTACATCATCAACACGCATAAATGTTTTTGATTCAATGTGGTATATTGAGAATTCCACAGTATTTGATAATACGTTATTTAAATCGTCAAAATCTTGACCAACCCCTGTTAATCTATAATCAACCTTACGTAAATCTTCTATAAAGATATTTCTACCCTCAGGTTTTAAAACTGGATTAAATTCTACACCTGCCGTTTGGTTTTGAATCATGTGTTGATTATTCCAAACGTTTTGATTAAATTGAGAAAAGTAATCTCCTTCCCCTGTAATATCTACAATCTTAGCCTGTAGTGGTAAGTAATCTTTTTGTAGTTTCTTTTTTAATCCATATAATTTAATTAATACTTCATCCGGAGAAAAGTCTATAGTTTCTTCAACGATAGGCATATCCCATTCGTCCTGTAAACCAGTTGGTGTATTTAATCGGTATACTAAAGAAAACCTTGAAGTTTTCTTTTGATTTGAGTTTGGTAGGTCTGTTGTTTTATTTTTATCAGCTAAGAAACCAACAACGTCTTGATTAGGGACTGCAACTGCTTTTAATTTACCAAAGTTTTCACTTTGTTCATTTATGTTTAACCAATATTCTTTTAATGTTATTTTATCGTACCCAAAGAAATCAACTGCATTTAGCAAGGCTTTATAAGTCCCTATGAAGGGCTTTATCTGCGAAGCCTGTAATAATAGTTCTTTTCTCTTTTGATTAAGTAGGATGTGATCAGGTGATTGCTCGTTGATGTTTGAATCCTTAAATATGAAATAGTCTAAATCATCAAGATTCATACCAATATTTGATAATAAGGTTCTTAATCTTTCATCTTCTCCTTCAACTTCACCGTATACTTTAATTCTTGCAATCTCTCTAGTTTCTAAACCATTAACAACTTCTATAATTGAAAGAGGTCTAATGTGAAATCCTTCAACTTCAGAATTTAAAGCAGCACGAACCATTATAGGATCGGCTTTTAAATTTGCAGTTACTATTTTTTTATCAGTATCTGTATTATAACCTACTTCAATACTATTATCTAATAATGTAGCAGATTGTTCTAAATCTTTTTGTACTAGTATTTCCCCAGCATTTGGTTTAGCACTATATAAAAATATATCTTCACTTGTATTATAGTCATTTGAAAATCTAAACTTAAAAGAAACATCGCCAACTGCTTCTGCAATTGGAGTCACGTGCAAGTCTTCTAGCAATTGTCCTTCAACATTCTCTAAAATATGGAGAGTTAATGTCTCGTATAATCCTGTTGAAACCAGTGGAAGATATGCAACCCCTTGCCATAAATCTAAGTCTGTATTAAAGACTAGATTTAAATCGTTGGAATCACTATCAAAAAATCTTAGATTATTATATGCCATTATCTGAATCTTTTATCTTCTTTTTTAGTTGTATATGACTTGAATCCCTTTAAATAAGAGACTGCATTAATCAAGTCAGAGAATATCTTTTGAATTAATATTACAAAATCATTCATTGTGTCATTTCTAAAAATATATGCTGACATAGAATTTCTTAAAACATTTTGACGATATTCATTACCTAGGTTTTTGCGATTATCAACAGCAGTTTTACGTACCTCTGAATCTTTCCTCTGTCTGCTTTTAAATAAATTTTGAATAAGTGAAGCCATTATAATGCTTTTCTATTTTTAGCTTGTATTTTAGAGAATATTGTGTTCGGTACTGCAGGTTCATCAAAGTAAATTGATAGTGCTGCCATTTCTCCCATCTTAGCATCATCTAAAACACTCACACTATCTCTATCTATCCAACCTCCTCTAAAAAGAGCAACTTCTTCTTTTTCTAAAATAATATCTCCAAAAGAATCTAAGTTTATTACCTCTTCTGGTAATGCAGCATTAGGTTCAAAGTTGATTTTTTGTTTTGTAACTGTTCTTTTAAAGAAAACATATTTAGATTTACCATTTCCAATATCTTCTAATACTGGCGTTGATGGAGTAACCGTTACTTTTTCAAGAATGTAATATCCTAATCTTCTAGCGTCTTCTTCTGTTTTAGAAGTAAATTTAACATTTACAGAATCTATACCCTCTACCGTTTCCAATAAGGCGATGATATCTGATTTTGGTAAACGATCTCTTCTTGTTATATTAATTAAATAGTCTGAAATTTTTCCACGAATTTCAGAATACATAGTTGCTTTATTATATCCTTCAAAATATCTTACTTTAACATCCATTCTAAAGTTTTGAATACTAGGCTCTACTATTTTAACTTCAGTCGTAACCATCTGTTGTCCACTGTTTTCTAATAATTCTAATAAACCATTCTTTTCATCACTAGAGAAAAAGAATTCATCTAACTCTAAATTAAAATAATCTTTATTCTTAGTTAATTTTCTAGCAGTGTCTGGTAGCATAAATAAATAGATAACATTATCATCATCTAAATATCCATCGTCAGTTGTATTATATGCATCTAAATAAGAGAACATACCGTATCTAGATAAGAAGTGTTCATATGCATTTGGATTTGCCAATACAAACGAATGTGATTGTAGAGGAGCAATAAGTTTAGTTAATTCAGTTGATTCTGGATCTGCTCCCATTTTAGGTGAAGCTGTAAATGAAGATTCTAAAAGTTCGTTTAAATCATATGTTTCTCCAAGTGAATCGAAACCTTCAGAAATAAACTTAAACGTAAGATCCTTAGAACCTGTTAAGTTTCCTTTAGATCCGTCAGTCAATAAATACTCTATATTAATAGAAGCTCCCTCAGTTGGTATTTCACCAAATGAACCATTTCCAAAATAAATATCTAATCCACCTGAAATACCAGTTTTAACTAAATATCCTTTAGTACCAACTTTCATATCATATAATGAATCATATTTAGTCCATAATTCACTATTAACACTTACTCGGGTAGAGTGATGATCTGTTAAACCTTTAACTATTACATTAAATGATTGTAATTTTTCACCGGTTCCGGTCACTGTTTGTGATTCTACAGTTCCTTGAACAACCGGGACATAGATATATTCTGAATTGCTTTTTTCAATTCTAAATTTATCGTTGTTTGTCTTTAAAATATATGTTAATCCGTTTTCAGTACATTTTATAGTTGAATTCTTTATAATATTAAGAGCATCGCCTGCTAAAGTTTCACTAGCTGATACATTTAAACGTAGTTTAATTTCACCATAAGCGCTAGCACCTCTAAAAGAATCATGCCCCGCTAATCTAGCAAGTCCATAAATTGATTCAGGGTTTTGTGCAGTTAATATATTCTGCTCAACTGTTGAATCTTCAATATAGAAGAATATCAGTTTTGTTAGTTCAGTTAATACATCCAAGATTTGAGAAAACGGAGAAGCTGTTGTGAATAATTCACTAGTTCTTCCATATAAACGCGAAATGTATGTTCTCGTATCTGAGATCATTTCATTTGCTTTAATTCTTGAAGTATTTAAAAATTTAAATTCAGCCATTTTATTTTTTATTCTATTTTATACGTAAACACCCATTTGGATTCTACCATCAATTATAATATCTAAAAAAACAGCATGTCTATCTGTTTCTTCTGCATAATCTATTTCTATATCAACACTATATTTACTAGATAATGGAACGTATGCGATCAATTGATCTTGTATTGATTTTTTTAACATATAATCATTATATCTTAATTCATATACATAATCTTCTAAATTTGCTCCAAAATTAATATCATTTAAAACCTCTCCCTTTCTAGTGAAAAGAACAGTTTCTATCTGAGTTAATAACATTGATATTTCAGCATCTTGCTGTATCTTATCAGGGCTAAAGTTAGGTTCTCCAACATTTTTTACGTAAAATTCCATATAGTATATATACTTTTAAGAATGCATCATCCAATCAGTGCCTTCGTCTCCTTTTATTTCTTCAATTACTGCTTCTAGTTCATTTTCACCAAGACCTTGTATTAAATCAGCATTTACTTGAATATTTCCAGGTAATGTGAATCCAAAGATTCCTAGTTTTTGACCTAATGATACTTTAATTTTAGCAGCACAATATCTAAAGAACGATTCATCTCCAAATAATGCACATTCTGGAATAGTTTCATAAACTTCTAAAATAACATCTTTTTGAGGAGTACCTCCAGTAAATTTTAATTCATGTGTTAGTTGACTATAATTAAATGAGATAGGATTCTCAATAATCTGACGAGCTAGATCATAAAAACTTTCGTTAATTACAAACGATTGTAAGTTTTCAGCGCCAGCTGCAGTACTTGCTCCACCATACATTCCTTGCATCATCATTCTTTCAGTTGAGAAATCTCCTTGTGAGAAATTAATATCTGAAGAACCTCCCCATCTTGATCCGGTTTCAAATACTCCATATACTGAGTATATTTCGTTTCCACCTGTCGTTGTATCAGGGCCTGGTAATGTGATGCTTCTATTTGCTTTAAAGTGATCACTATCAAATAAAGATACCGGTAGCACTACAAAACTTTCCTTAACTGAATATTCGTAGTTTTTATAGAACCATTTCTTTGCTCTTTTAACTATATTTTGAACTTCTTTTTTTGGTAAATTCATCGGAATCATACAAGATCCTGTAACTTCCTCTGCTAATTCAGTTACGAATTCATTAAAGCATTGACTACCAAACTGTGGATTTTCTAACCAAGTTTCATCTCCTAAAAATATATTACTCATTTTCCTTATTTATTTTTTATACTTCTGTATAAAGTATTTTTTCAGTGCCATTAAATTTGGCTGTTTTCTTATCGTATTTTCCCTCTCTAAATATACCACCAGTCATCTTACCTTTCATAATACCGGTAGTTCCATAAATATATGCATCTTCTAATTCACACGACTGATGTACGTATGAATTCTTTATTTTAGAACTAATTATTTTACAATTATCATAAAAGTTACATTCAGTTATATCAGACCCGTCTAATTCACATTTAAATAAATCACAATGTATTAATTCTCCTTTTATTTTACTATCTACAAAATCGTAACCTTCAAGAGCAACGCAATACGATAATTCACCACCGTTGATCTGCACCTTACTAGTATCAGTGTCATAATTAATATGACCTTTAGTTATAGAACCATGTGTAAATAACCTCATGACTTGTTCTTTTATATTTGACCAATGTAGATCTAATATTTGAGGATGTTTTTGTAAATCAACAGTGAATTGAATATTCTTCCAGTTCTTTTCAATTGATCTCCAATCTTTTCTAGAACTTATAATTCTTTGATTCTCTGCGAGGATTCTCTTTAGTTCTAGTGCATTAAGACTGTTAAATTGAATAGATTCAGTCGAATTCCAAAGTTGTACTAGAAATTGATCTAGCATGTGAAGCACGGTTGAAGTTTTCTTTTCCCAATCTTTTCCTCCTATATATCTAAACTCTAAATAATTCTTATGTCTTTTGTCGAAGTTAATTCCATAATATTTAGAATCAGGATATGTAAAATTCTGCTTATTAATAGTTTTACCATCAAAGAAATATGTATCTTTATTTGGTAATATAAATTTAATAGATTTAGCGTAAGCAGATCCTTTTCTTTCTGGAAAGAATTTAAATACCTGATCTTCCTTAAAGTCTAAAATAAACTTAAGAACATTCATTTTAGATATTCTATTCTTATTTTCTATTTTATTTTTATCGAAAGATAGGTTTAAGTGAATTGATGAACGATCTGTAGTATATCCGTTTTCCTCTATCCATTTACAAACGTTTATAATCATTAAACGTGCATTGTAATACGGAGTAGGCCCTGTTACCAATTCCATTAGTTTAACACCACCACTCATATCTGGTTCGAGCTTAAAATGGTCAGCGGTTGGTTCAAAGTCACTATGTGCTTTGTCCTCTACTTGAATCTTTTTATCTAAAAGACTTCCAAGTTTTTTGGCAGTTTCTTCAATAGGAAGATTTGAATAAAATTCGAATTCAACACCAACTAAGGCATTCTTTAATATATTTGAATCGTTAAATGTGTTCATATTAGATTATCTATTAAACTTAAGTTAGTTTATATATTCTAATTATATTAAGATAATCTCAATAAAAAACCCGAGACTATTAAATCTCGGGCTGTTTACTTAAAAAATATACTTATTAAATCTTTAAAAAGATCTTACGAGTAGCTGCATCAATTCTTGTAACTTGAACTGTTATACTATC
>Ga0075443_10001011_pt1 | contig 11613 bp, 11 predicted proteins | sample CoawatmetaG00DNA_3_FD_71583 | JGI IMG/M metagenome (GOLD analysis project Ga0075443, IMG submission 71583) | Marine microbial communities from the West Antarctic Peninsula - Coastal water metaG006-DNA | ecosystem: Environmental > Aquatic > Marine > Coastal | place: Atlantic Ocean: West... | reverse complement strand
ATATTATTATTAAAAAAGAAAAAAAAAATTCAAAATTACCTTGTTTTTAAATTGAATTAAAAAAACGTATTTTTAATATTATAAAAAAATAAATGCATAATCAAACAAAAAAAATAAAAAACAAATTAGACAAAAAAAAAATATGGAAAACATTCAATGAAGATATTGGTAAAAAGAAATTATCATTGGTTTTTTCGGAAGAAAAACCGGGTGTGCGGGAAAACTGTGAATTATGTAGTAGCAAGCTAAATTTATCAGAAGAAAAATTTCTTATTTGTACAAATGATAGTTGTGGTATTATTTATAAAGATTGTTTGGATTCAAGTGCAGAGTGGCGATATTATGGGTCGGAAGATAATAATATGAGCGACCCCACAAGATGTGGTATGCCTATAAACCCATTATTAAAAGAATCGTCATATGCATGTCGTGTATTAACAAGGTATAATTCAACTTATCAAATGAAAAAACTGAAACGATATACAGATTGGCAATCGATGCCTTATAAAGAAAAAGCACGTTACGATGAATTTGAAAAGATTAAATTGATGTCGAGTATAGCTGGAATACCAAAAATAATCATCGACGAAGCTTTAAAACAACATAAACGAATTTCAGAAATGAAAACATTTAGAAGTTGTAATAGACAAGGAATTATAGCAGCTAGTATTTATGTTTCTTGTAGAAAATTTAACTATCCTAGAACACCCAAAGAAATTGCTGAAATTTTCCATTTGGAAAATTCAAGTGCAACGAAAGGTTGTAAAAATGCCATTCATATATTGAATACAATTGAAAATAGAGACGAAGTAAAAACATATTTCCATCAAACAAAACCAAAAGCATTCATAGAAAGATTTTGTAGTAAATTAAATATGAATGCTGAATTGACAAAATTATGTTTATTTGTAGCAATGAAAATTGAAAATGAACATTTGATACCTGAAAATAATCCACAATCTGTGGCTGCTGGTATAATATATTTCGTTTCGCAAATTTGCAATCTGAATATTACAAAAAAAAATGTGAATTTATCAAGCAATACTAGCGAAGTAACAATCAATAAATGTTATAAAAAATTAGAATTATTCAAAGAGAAATTAATTCCAAATAAAATTATTGAGAAATACTCTTATTGATAAATACTCTTAATGACTCTTATTGATAAAAAATTCATAAAATTATTAAATATTGTAAATATAAAATGATTTTAATAATAACTATAGGTGTAATAGCCGGTTTTTTTGCCGGGTCTTTGGGTTTTTCAGCAGGTCCCATATTAGTACCATTGCTTTTACTGTTTGCATTATCAAATACTTATAAATCAGCCGTTGGTACCACAATCCTCACAATTATACCACCATTGTCTATTTTCGCAGCATTGAATTACTACAGACATGGTCACGTCAATGTCAAGTTGGCTTTAATGTTGATGGTTTGTGTAACAATTGGTGCATATTTTGGTTCAGTGTTCACATTGAGTGTATCATCAAGTACTATGGCTTATTTGACAAGTGCAATTCTCGCACTGTTATCTGTATTCTGGTTATATGTGGGGAAAACCGGAAAGTTTAACGATTCACGCGACATTAGTGTCCTTTAGAAACACGTTTCAATTTCATAAATTATATATGAATATTATTTATGAATAATGTTTCTAATTTAAATAATATGTGTTTGGTTATCGATGTGAAAGATTGGGCATTTGATAATATAGCAAAAAAAATACAACATATGTGGTATAAAAAAAAAGGAAAACAAGCATTAATAATAACATATGACGACTTAAGAAGAAAAATAGTATCAAGAACAATTAAATTATCAAAGTATAAGTATTATTTGTTTATGTTTTTACCACATAATGATATTTTAAAAAATAGAATAAAAAAATACAATAATAAAAATGTAATAATATTTTCATTATATGATAATTTTACATATAAATATGGTTCTTTCAAAAATAAATTTATTAACGTAGATAAATTTTTAGTGTCGTCGCCAAAAATTTATAACAATATGTTAAAACATTTTAATAAAAAACCAGATGGGTATTGCATTGATGGTGTTGATGAGAAAATGTTTAAATATGTTGGTTACGATAATTTAAATAAAGAAAAACTTGTCGTTGGGTGGATTGGTAATAGCGACCCACAAATAAACGGTATTAATAAAGGTTATAAACAAATCGTTGAAACGTTGGGTGATTTATCGAATAATTTTATATTTAAACCACTTGATAGAATGGTAAATTTTATCCCACACAATGAAGTTCCCAATTACATAAAAGATGTAGATATAATTGTTTGTTTTAGCGAAACGGAAGGAACACCCAATCAAATATTAGAAGCTTCTTCGAGTGGTAAATGTTGGATATCGACTGATGTTGGGATATCAAGGTTGTTAAGCGACTCGATACCAAATAATAAATGTGGTTTGATAATAAAACGAGAAAAGAGTGACTTAAAAAAGAAATTATTATTTTTGAATGAAAATAGGAATTTATTGGAAGAATATGGAAAAAATGGTAGAAAAGCTATATTAAAAAATTTTACTTGGGATATGAGGATGATAGCCATTTTTATTGCAATCGGTTTATAATAAACGTTCGATGATATTATCCCGTACCTTATTCCAATAAGCACTGCCACCCGAACCACCATTGTGTGTTATTTGTCCATGGTGCAATCTATAATATAACAAAATATCTGGTAAGTTATGTATTTTACCAAATGTTTTCATCATTCTCAATTCGAGGTCAAAGTCTTCTGCCATTTGCTTTAATTCTTTATTGTAATTACCTGATTTTATTATACAACTTTTTCTATAACAAACAGTTGGGTGGTTAATGAACCAATGTGATGGGTTTTTTATATAGTCTTTCCATGCTATTGTTGGGTGCGATGTCTTTGTTTGTGGACCTTTATCATTAAACATGTGGATTTGACCACCACATATGGCTATTTCCGGGTGCGTGTTCATAAACCCTACTTGTTTAATAATTCTATCGGGTGCCATAATATCGTCTGAATCCATTTTCAAAATAAGTTCATTACTGCACATTAAAACACCCTTATTTAAAGTGTACCCAATTCCTTTATTTCCATCGTTTTCTGAATAAACAACGGTACAAAACCTCGTAGTATTTTCAAATTCATTTAATATTTTTTTCAATATAATTGTGTGGAATTCATCAGAACCATCGTTAATCCATATGATTTCAAAGTTATAATAACCAAGTTGATGTTTAATGGATTCCAAACATTCCCTCACATGAATTGCTTTTGTGTTTAAACTTGAAATTAAAATAGAAACATTTTCATTTGGTTTTAAAAATTGTTTTGGGAGAGAAATTTGATTCATATTTTCATAATTATTTTTTGTAGAACCCCATTCTTGATAAGCAAATACTCTACCGTGTTGTTTGTATTCAAGGCCTGAAGCATGAATAGGTAAAAAATAATAAGAAGGTAATACTGTTATATCGGCCCATTTTTTACTGAAATAAAGGCGCGTCAACAGACCTGGTCCAACCGTTCTCCAAGCGCGTTGTTGAGTTATATTGTACGCAACCGGGTTATTTTTTATCCATTCGATTGCTAGTCGCGGGAGTTCGTGTTTGGGTGGAAAGGCCATTGTACCGGTGGCAATAAGAGGTTTTGTGGATGCAAGGACGTCGTCGTAACCTGTGGGAGCCCATCCAGCACCTCTAACTTGTTCATTTTCATATCCAATAAAAGATTTATATTTTTCGATTAAATGTGTGAAAGGTTCAATGCATATGGAATCCGCGTCGACGAAGAGACCACCGTATTCGTATAATAATTCCCATCGGATGATATCGGCCTTACCATTTAATTCATTCATATCGTTAATCTTATCACCCAATTGTATTTTAAAGCCACGCTTCCGAAGTTCTGTTTCAGTCCACCTAATATATTGGAAACCGAGTGGTTCGTGTATATTTTTCCATGTATCCATGAATTTGGTGGGGGGTGGTTTTGGACCAATCCATATTTGGTGAATAATTTTTGGTATATTTGATACGGTTGACATATTATTAAATCTTAAATTTTAATATTTAATATTTTTTTTTTATGAATTATTAATGTTGGTATTCAATACAATTATTTGAACAAAATGTTTTATTATTATGCAAAATAACAATATCTAATATAGATATTTGTTTGTTGCAACGATAGCATTTTTTTTTTGGAATATAAGAAATTATTTTGGTAATTATTTCAATGGGTACATTCATTTAAATATTCATTTAAATATTCATTTAAATATTATTTAAATATTATTATTTAATAATAATTACATGAATAATCTAGTTTTAATAACTTCTGTGATTAACACTCCCGATAAACCATTAAGTTATAGTAAGGTACGTTCAGTATTTACAAGAGAAGAACGATACGAACAAACAAAAAAAACAATACAAAGTATAAAGGAAAAAATCCCAGATTATAAAATTATGATTGTTGAATGTACTGATTTTACCGAAGAAGAAAAATCTTATTTCGAAAAAGAATGTGATTATGTATTGAATCTATGGTATAGAAAAGAATTACATCCGAAAATTTTTGGAATAGCAAAGGCATTGGGTGAAGGAACAATGACAATGGAAGCTTTAACATATATAATGGAAAATAATTTCACGTATGATAATTTATTTAAAATATGTGGTCGTTATTGGTTAAATAATGATTTTGATTATAAAATATTTGATAATTCTTATATAATATTTAAAAAAATAGGGGGAAATATTAATAATATATTTACATCATTTTATAAGATACCATATATTAATGTAAAAATTTTATTAGATTTTTTGATACAAACAGAAATTCACATGAAAAATAAGATAGGATATGAAGTATTATTTGGACATTATTTAAATCATATAAAATATGATAATGTAGTTTTTGTAAATAAAATTGGTTATGAAGGACAAGTTACTGTTTGTGGTTCTAATTATTTTGGTTAACTAACATTATTAATTTAGTATCAACCGTTTCTCTTAAAAACATATTATCATAATCTAAATGAATTTTATCTTTAGTATATATTTTTTTTAAATATCCGTTTTCATCAGCAACCAAATCATATACATTAAAAAATAAAATATTATTATATTTACAATACTTGGATAAATATTGATTCGCATATTTTATATACATATTTCTTACATCTGATGGACCATTTATACTTATATTTTCTTTTAATGGATTTGGCATTATATTTTGAATAATTGGAGTAATATTATACTTATTTTTATAGTTTTTTAATAATTTACCATAAATATTAATGAGACGTTCTAATTCTGATTTATAATTATCTTTTGTATATTTGTAAATATTTTTTTGTATATCATTCCAACCATAACAAAATAAAACAAAATCGCCAGATTTAATATTATATTTTTCGTGTCCATTACCAAGTTTTGTACCCACGTTATAAATATCCAACCCTCTGTTTATTAATTGATACCAAGTTAAAGGTAACCCAGCAAATGAAACCCAATGTTCTTTTATTATTTTAGAGTTATGAAAAAATATAGAATGACTGTCACCTATAGCAAATATTGTCATTATATATTATAAATGTATATTATTTTTTAAACCAAGTTGGATGTGTGTTTCATATTTAAATAAAATGTTTATTACTAATAAAAATATAAAAATAATATTACTAGGTCATATTGGTTATTATTCTGAATATAATACTAATGGTATGGATGCTGGAGATTTTATACCAATATGTAAAAATGTTAAAATAATTCTTAACTTACCAGGTGAAATAACGAATGATGTTAAAAATATTTTAGATAACACAATTTCAAATATCTAAATAATACCCTAATAGACTATTATCATTTTGAAACATTTCTTTATTTTCCACAAATAAATATTTAATTTGTTTAAAATATAATAAAGATTTTTGGATATTATATTTATATGGATTTTGGTTTTATAATACCAACTTGTTGTCGCGAAGATGTACATTTAAGACAATTGTATAGATGTATTAATTCAATTAGAAAGTTTCATTTGAATAATCATATTATATTAATAAATGATTCTCTGGGGAAATATGATATAGTTAAAATATTTTCAACTCATAAAAATATGCATGTTATTAAAAGTTATAAAAAAGGTTCTGCTGATCAACAAGTATTTAAAATCTTATTAGAAACAACTTTTTTTGATAAAGCGATAATTATTCAAGATAGTATGATATTGAATAAAGAAATGGATAATATTAATAATATTGATTTTAAATTTCTATGGCATTTTACAAATCACAATGTTCATTGGGATATTATAAATGAACCCCGAACCGAATATAATATGAAAAATAGTATAATAACACATAATGATTTAATAAAACATAATATATTGCGCGATTACAAACATAATAAAGATTTTCAAAAATTTTGTATTGAAAAACTTGATAAAAAACATGAATGGGTGGGATGCTTTGGTAGTTTATGTATAATAAATAAAGAGAATTTGAAACAATTAAATAATAAAGTTAATTTTATTGAATTATTTATAAAATCGATATCAAATAGAGATAGGAGGGTAAATGAAAGTATATTTTCATTATTATGTTATTACAGATATTCCAATTTTGATTTCAAAAAATCATATGATGGACTATATTATGATGGAAGTAATAGTTTTAATTTTAAAGGAAGAAATGTGGATACGGGATTTGATAATTTAAAATGGTGTGTAGTACATAATTATATCAGTAAAATATCATTTAATAGATGAATAAAAGGTGTTATAATTATCCCTATTAATTTCAATAATATTGGGTAATATTATTATAAATTTTCCTCCATTATTTAAAAATAGTTTATGCTTTTTTATAATATCTTTTGAATATGGCCATGCTAGAATAAATATAGTTTTAATGTTTGGTTTAGTATAAATTTCAGTACTTTCATATATTTTAGTATGATAATATGGTGTATAATTATTTATTTTATATTTGGAGTCGTCAAAAATATAATCAAAATTGAAATCGATGAATGATAATATTGTATTTGTTCTACCACTGGCTCCATATCCATATATTAAATTATTTTTATTTTTTTCTTTATACAATATGTCCAAAATTTTTTGTTTCCAACTATACATATTATTGTATAACAGTTTAATGTCTTGTTTTATATTTTTTTCATTATCTAATAAATGATTTAAATCTGGGTTAATATAAAATAAATTATTATAATGTTTCAAATATATTCTTATGGAACCACCATGAATATCAATTAGTTCTATATTATCAATCGTATACGTATATTTTTTAGAAATTTCAATAAATGAAGATATAGTATAATAACTCATGTGTTCGTGATATATAAAATCAAAATTTAAATTGTCTATAATATTTTTGAAATAATGAATTTCTATTATTATGGTTCCATTTTCATTTAATAACCCTTTCATATTTTTAAAAATAACATCAATATTATTCATATGAGCCAAACAATTGCTGGATGTTATGATATCGAAATATTTATATGTATTTGACAATGTTTCGGTTATTTCATTTCCGAAAAATGTATTATATGTTTTTATTTTTTTGTTGGATATATTTTTAATTGTATCCGATGGGTCAACGCCAACACAAATAATATTACTATTTATATTAAACATTTGATTTAATAACACACCGTCATTGCATCCAATTTCCAATATATTTTTAGGATTATAAGTATTGATTATTGTATTGGCTAACGATTTAAAATGACTTTGTAAATATGGTATAGTAGAAGAATAATAAAAATAAGAATTGTTATTAATATTTGTAAATAACAAATCCTTTTCAATTATTTCTTTTATCTGTCCTGTTTTACAATTACTACAAAAAGATAATGTCGTTGGGTATATTTTTTCACATAAAGCATCTTTCTTTGATGATATAAATCCACCAGCAAGCGGTGATATAAATGAAAATATATCAACTAACTTAAAATTACATATCCTACATGCTAATAAATTTTTATACTTACCTATATCATATAATTTGAAATTCTTTTGTTGGATAATTTGGTTTTTGAGTGTGTCTATATGAAATAGCGAATTAGTTTTATACATTGTATTTAATGTTTTGTTACAATGATAATTTGTTTTATATTTTTCGATATTAATATTTAAATTATAAACTTTATTAATAATAGAACATAATTGGTATTTACTCACGTTATCTGGAGAAAAAATATGTCTTATTCCCACCCAATATAGATTTTTTGTTATTACATCTTTAATAATATTTGCCAATGTTAAACAAGTTACACCATTCCATAAGTGATTTGTGTATCCATTAATAGTAGAATTTTTTTTAGAAATAACCCATTCTAACAGACCTTTTTTATCGAATAATTCATTACCGATAATAGACGTTCTAATAATAGTAGCGTTTTCAGGTTCTCCTAAATGTTTTGTTACACCATATATAGTTTCATCATTTAATATATTATTTTCTATATAATTTCCTTCTTTTCCATCAAAAACACAATTGGTTGTAATATGTATTAATTTTGCGTTAAATTTTTCGACAATGTGTTGTAATTTATGGGGAAATAATGTATTTATTTTAATAAATTTTTTAAATTCATTATTACTTGTTTTTTGAGGAATTATACCTGTACAATTAATTACAATATCATTTTCATTCAAAGTATGTAAAATTTTATTTAATTTATACAAATCATCATTTAAAATATCAAATTCCTGACGAGTTATACATACAATATTAAAATTATTTGATAATATTTTTGTTACATAAGTACCTAACATACCGGTTGAACCAAATATATAAATTTTATTTGTATCCATTTAAATATAATTTATAATATATATTTAAATGGTAACAAACAAAAAAATATTAATATTTGGTGGGACTGGTTCGCTGGGTAATAAATTAAACGAACGATACTTGCATAATAATGTGATTTATAATTTTTCAAGAGATGAACATAAACATTGGAAAATGAGATTAAAGTTTAAAAATCATAAAAATTTAAATTTTATTATAGGTAATGTTGCAGATAGAATAAGAGTAAAAGAAACAATTAAAAGAGTAAAACCAGAAATTATTATTATTGCATGTGCCATGAAACATATAGAGCAGTGTGAAGTAAATACGAATGAAAGTTTAAATACTAATATGTTAGGAACAAAATATATACTTGATGCTGTAGAAGATAATTTAAACGTTTTAACAAATTTGGAAACAGTTTTATTTGTTAGTTCAGATAAAGCTTGTAGTCCAATTAACAATTATGGGATGGCAAAAGCATTGTCGGAAACGTTTTTGATTGAAAAATCACACTATATTAAAAATATCAAATTTGTAAATGTTCGATATGGTAATGTTCTTAATTCAAATGGTAGTATAATTCCACGATTACATGCAATGGGAAAAGATTACAACTATAAAGATTTTACATTAACACATGAAAAAATGACGAGATTTGTAATGACGTTGGACCAAAGTGTGGATTTGATTGAATATACAATATTAAATGCGGTGAGTGGTGATACGGTAATATCTGAATTAATATCTTTAAAAGTAAAAGATTTGATTGAACTCTTTTCTGAAAAATATAATAAGCCAATAAAAATAACAGGCTTAAGACCAGGTGAAAAATTATTAGAATCATTAATTAATGAATCGCAATCGGGAAGAATAAAAAGACATGGTAAATATACCCATATTAAATCGGTATTTGATTACAAAGAAAAAATAGATGAAGATAAATTACAAGATTACAATAGTACAATAAATCCTTTAACAAAACAAGAATTAAAGGATTATTTAATTAAATTAAAATTATTATAATTCATTTATAAATTTATTCCATTTTTCGGAACATTTATTTTGACTTAAATTTTCTAATATGAATTTTCTTGGTTCATATGTATCTATATTTTTAATAAAAATATCAAAAGTTTTTTCTAATTCATCAGAATTATAAAAAAATTCACCGCATTTTTTATCCCAATAAGGAATAGCTGAAACAGGTGATTTAACATTTTTATATATATTTCGATAGGACCATTCTTGTTCTCTTAACTTAACATTCCAAACTAATAAAGGTATATCACATGAAAGTGTTTCTTCTAGTGCAAATCCCTGACTTTCATGTCTACCCAACCATATACCATATTTTGATTTTTTTAATTGTGTTAAAAAATCTTTTTCATCATACTTGTTTAAATAACTAAAAACTTTATAGTCTATATTTCTTTTTTTTAAAAAAGATTCAAGAAATTTAAATTCTTCTGGATTTCGGTTTTTATAATAAATTAATACTGAATTATTTGGTCGTCTATCTTTATCTGGTTTAAATTTATCAGTATTTACACCAAATGGGATAGCTTTCATGGGTAAATTTGTAAAATTAAATTCTTGTTGCCATGTGTTAACAGATGGTTGTGAAGGCTGAATATATATACCATTTTCGTGTATATTATTAAATTTCTGCACAACATTATTTGGAAATACACTAAAATGTGGACCAAAAATAAATTTTTTATTAGGATAATTTTCAATTGGTATATAAGTTGACGCTGACAATACAATATTTGCTTCATCAAAATTATCAGTTAGAATATAATTTTCATCGCAATGGTAATTTAAAAATTCTTGATTTTTGTGATGGTAGTTTTTAAACAAAAAAACTTTTTTCATATAATTAGATTAAAATAATAATTTTAAATAGTAATAAATTAATTAACATTATCAGGACATTTAATTAGGTACGTTTTTCTTTTATGATTATTAGTTATATCATCAGTTGAAGCAAAAGATATAATAGATAAATCGCATTTTAATTCTTTAAAAAGTTTTAATTGGTGTGTTGCTTCTTCATCGTTATTTGTTTCATATATTATAATATCACTTTTATTCACCGCGTTTCTATATAATTCTTCCCAATTTTTAATCCACGAACCCAATGCTAGTAAAAATATAATATCCACTTTTTCATCTTTAATTTCATTAAAATTAAATTCATTTAAATCTTTTTCACGAAATGAAAGATTGTTATTAAATTTTAAAATATTATTAATATAATTAGCAACTTTTATACAATTTGGATTGAAATCATAACCAATACCTTTTTTTATTTCTGGTAAATGTAACAACATGCCACCTGAATTACATCCAAAATCCAATACAAATTTATCTGTAAAATCAACTTTACTTTTAATTTTTTGCAATCTTTTTGACGGGTTTCTTTGACCATTGATATTAATATTATATAAATTAAATGAATGGTATCCGAATGTTGTATTGTTATGCCATCCATTATTAAATACCATATTTGTTGTAAAACTTAATTTTTGTTTTATTTCTTGTATAACATCATTTTTATATACAATATTTAAATGTTTTAATGGGATTTTTTTTTTATAAATATCCTTGTAAACTAAAATAGCTAATCTATGTAGTCCATCCCTAACAACATATTTATCAATATCCATACTATATTCTATTAATATAGGATCCATTTTTTGCACATCAAAATTATTCAACAATGTTTTGAAAATATTTTCACTGTGTTCTTTTTGATTTGTATTGCTAATATAT
>Ga0075443_10001008_pt1 | contig 11630 bp, 7 predicted proteins | sample CoawatmetaG00DNA_3_FD_71583 | JGI IMG/M metagenome (GOLD analysis project Ga0075443, IMG submission 71583) | Marine microbial communities from the West Antarctic Peninsula - Coastal water metaG006-DNA | ecosystem: Environmental > Aquatic > Marine > Coastal | place: Atlantic Ocean: West Antarctic... | reverse complement strand
GCTGGTGATGATGTTAATTTAGCCAACACCCACGTTTTTTATCAAAATAAATTTCATCAACAGGCAGCTATTGTCATTTTAATCAATACTAAATGCCCATTTGAAGTATTTAATTGTAACCATATCAAATGCCCTACCGAAAAATTAGTCGTCACTGAAGCAAGTATTGACAACAGAACGGTATACGAACTCAATGCCATGCCCGCGGCAATTGAATACGCTAACTTACTCAATATTGATATAAACGACTTAACACCCGAAGTTTTTTCACTACACCCCTTGGCGGTAAAAGTCGGCGGGCAATACTACATTCGTTCTATCCAAAAGGTCAATATAGACGATTTAAGTTTAACTTTTTATTGTGCTATTGATGTAGGTATTGTGCTTACTGCCGTTGATATGGATGATATTTTTAATTCATTAAATACGAAACTAGAAAATATTACACAACGCTTTGGAAAACCTGAATTAGTACTTGCTTGTGACTGTTTTTTACGTCGTATTGAAATTGAACAAAAAGAATTACGTGAACAAGCAAAATCCTTGTATGCCAAATATAACATTGCAGGCTTTAACAGTTATGGTGAACATATTAATGGCATTCACTTAAACCAAACTTTTGCAGGGGTTTTTATTGCAGGAAATGAGTTCAAAGAGGATAGCGTTAATGAATGACACCTGTAATGAAGACTCATTAGTTGAACAAATAGCCCAACTAACAGAGCAAAATCGTAAATTAAAAAAAATCAACCATGCCCTAATGGAGCGAGTAGAAAATCATGGCAATCATTTTGCCCCTTATGACGCCTTCGAAAATTCAGTCTATTTAGCTGAACAGGTAAGAGAAAAAACTCAAGAATTAAAAATCACGTTAGCTGAATTAGAACACAGTAACCGAGCATTAACACAAGCAAATAACAACGCTAACCTATTTAAACAACGATTTATTGATGCAATTGAGAGTATATCTGAATCGTTTGTTTTACTTGATAGTGATGGTAGGATCATACTACAAAACAGTAATTTTTCTTCTTTTTGGAATAGTTTAGGTCTTTCTACTGGGGTCGGTGTAAACCTTAAAGATTTAAAAGACAGAGCAAAAACCCGTGGTATTATTCGCCATGTTCACCCCGGTGACGCCAATAATAGTAATCCCATCTATAAATTATCAAATGGTCGGTGGTTTCAATTAAATGAACGCCGCACTATGGAAGGTGGTTGGGTAATGCTTTACAGCGACATTACGGCGTTAAAAACTGCTGAAAATGTCCGCTACGAAAAAGGTATGGCCAACAAGTCCTTCTTGCTACAAAGTTTAGTTGATAACCTTTCTCAAGGTGTGGTGTTAATTAGCAGCCAGCAACAAGTTGAAGTATGGAATAAACGCTTTGCAAAAATAAGTCAACTTTCTCCTATATTGCTCAAGGAAAACCCTTATTTCTCCACTCTAAGTAATTTAACTGAACTTGATCTAAAACCTAAAAAACAACATGCGTCCCATGTACAAACGTTATCAAATGGTACTGTTGTCGAAATAAGAGATCATCACTTAAAAAACGGTAAATTAATTAAAACATACACTGATATTACTGAACAACATCGCTATGCTGAATCATTGAAAAAGAGTGAACGTTGGTTACGCTTAATTACAGATAACGTACCCGCGATGATTGCGTACGTGGGTGCAGATCTTAAGTTTCAATTTACTAATCAAGTTTACCTAAATTGGTATGGTCATTCTGCCTCAGAACTTTATGGTTTAGAAGATCACCAAAACCGCACTAATTTTGATTTCAGTCAAGTTAAACGATATGTCAGTAAAGCACTTTCGGGCGAAAGTGTTAGTTTTGAAACCGAAGAAAAAAATCTGGCTGGCGATCTTTGTTATTTATTAAAGTCCTATGTACCCAATATTGATATAGAAGGTCAAGTGCTAGGTTTCTTTGTGCTAATACGCGATGTTACCGCCCGTCAACAAAACGCTTTAGCTCTTCAAAAAGCACATGATTTACTAGAAGTTCATGTACAAGAACGTACGTCTGAATTACAGACAGAAATTGAAGGTCATCGTCAAGCACAAGTGAGTTTAGTAAAAGCCATCAAAGAAGCAGACCAAGCAAACATATCTAAAACAAAGTTTCTTGCCGCCGTTAGCCACGATTTATTGCAACCGTTAAATGCTGCGCAATTATTTAATAGTTCTCTAGCAGACCAAATACTCAACACAAATTTAGAGCCTATTGTTAACTCTGTTGACGCTTCACTCAGTGATTTAGAAAACTTAATTTGTTCCTTAGTCGATATATCCAAGCTTGATGCCGGTGTTGTTCAAGCGGATAAATCTTCTTTTAAACTGGCTGATTTACTTGATAACTTAGCCAATGAATATCAACAACAGGCTCCTCAGTACGAGGTGAGCTTTCATTACGTCACTACCGATATAATAGTGCATAGTGATAGCTTTTTATTAGCTCGGGTATTGCGTAATTTTCTGTCTAATGCGTTTAGATACACAGAAAATGGTAAGGTATTACTCGGTTGTAGAAGACAAGGTGATACTGTTTCTATTGAAGTATGGGACAATGGTGTTGGTATAGCTAAAGAGAAAATCAACGAAATTTTTCAAGAGTTTAAACGACTAAAATCCTCAAAAATAGCCTTTAGAAATGGTTTAGGTTTAGGCTTAGCTATCGTAGATAAAATATCTACGGTACTCAATAATCCAATTAAAGTTAATTCTGTTCAAGGTAAAGGGTCGATGTTTTCAATTCAAGTACCCATAGGACAAATCGATGAGATCTCGGCACAGAATTCTCTTCCTTCCCAAATACTACAAAGCACTATTTTGGCCCAACGCACTATTTGGGTTCTTGATAATGATGCCAATATTTGTGATGGTATGGCACGTTTACTCGGTGGCTGGGATTGTAGCGTGATAACCGCTACCAGCCTTGAACACCTTAAAAATAAAGTTGATATTTATCAAGACCATGCTGACATCTTAATTGTTGATTACCATTTAGATAACGATGAAACAGGTTTTTCTGCTGCTAACGTCATTAATAAAGGGCGAACAATATCAATACCCACATTAATGATCACAGCAGACTACAGTAAATCACTGAAAACCAAAGTAGCGAAAAGAGGTATTTTACTGCTGAATAAACCAGTAAAACCCATGAAACTAAAAACTACCATGCTACATTTATTACGATAAATATCATAAATACATTCTTGCCCTAAAATTAGTTGCAAAAGCCTCCTACCTTAGTAGGAGGTTTTTGCAACAAACAAACCTAACCACCTGTTTTTTAAGTTTTTATTATAAATAAACTTAGTGTAACAAATTCTTTCAAATCTACTATTACTTCGTTATTCACGTTACATTACTAGCCTATGGTAAATTTATAACTAATAATAACTAGAATAACTAGAATAACTAGAATATCTAGAATATCTAGAATAACTAAGGACGAATAATGAGTCGTATTATTACACTAGCCAGTTTGCTGTGTGCCGTGACAGTATCAGCTGATGGTATTGAAAAAATCAGTGTTTTTGGTCAAACTCCACTATCAAGTAACATATCTACAGACGCTAATATTATTGGTAGCGCTCAGGTTATAACAACTGAAGATATCTCTCGCGCTCAAGCAATGTCTTTGGCGGATCATATGAGAAACCAGCTAGTGAGTGTAAATATTAGTGATGTGCAAAATAATCCTTTCCAACCTGATGTTCAATATCGCGGCTTTACTGCCTCGCCTTTATTAGGTTTACCACAAGGTATTTCTGTTTATTTAAACGGTGTAAGGTTTAATGAACCTTTCGGTGATACCGTTAACTGGGATTTAATCCCTTTAGCCGCGCTTGATAGTGTTGCCTTATATTCAGGCTCTAATCCTGCTTTTGGCCAAAACACCTTAGGTGGTGCCTTATCACTGAAAACAAAAAATGGCTTTAGCTATACTGACAACGAAGTAGATGTGCTTTTTGGTAGTTTTGGGCAACATCAATACTCAGTGCAATCAGGTGGCAATAATGGTAACTGGGGATATTATTTTATTGCTAACAGCTATAAAGAAGATGGTTGGCGAGATTTTTCACAAAGTGAATTAAAACAAGCCTTAGCGTCATTTAGCTATAAAGGCGACAGAAACTTTGTAGAATTAACACTTGCTGCTAATGATAATGAAATGACAGGAAATGGCGCAGCCCCTGAAGAATTAATTGCCATTGAAGGTCGAGAAGCTGTTTATACTCACCCTGATAGAACCAACAATGACTATAAGTTAATAAGTATTGCTAGCGACTCTATCCTTACTGATAACTTATCCGTGCAAGCCAATGCTTATTATCGTCAAAATGAAATCAACGCTTTAAACGGTGATGACAGCGATTATGAAGAATGTAATTTTGACTTTGGTTTTGGCCTTAAGGAAACATTATGTGAAGAAGATGAAGACGATGGTTCATTAACGCCGGTTGATTTTGTCGGTTATGCTGAAGACACACCGTTTAGTGATATTTCAACAATTGATCCAGATGAAGTTGACGGTACCTTAAATGATGGCGCTACCGATAATACCAGCTATGGTTTTGCAACGCAGTTAATCCATGTAACAAGCCTTGAACACTTTGACCAAGAATTCATTTTTGGTTTAGGCATGGACAAAGCTGATATTAATTTCAACAGTAATACGCAGTTTGGTATCCTTAACAACGATTCAGCTGACGATGATCGCTCAGTATCACCCACAAGAGTTTTTGATAGCGAATCTCAAGTACGTTTAGATGTAACTACTGAGCAACAATACATTTTTGCTTCATACTCTATGGCTTTTGAAAATGGACTTACACTAAACATTGCTGGTCGTTACAATAACAGTCACATTGTTATGAATGACCTTATCGATGACGGTGAGGGCTCACTTGATGGCAATCATAAATTTAATCGCTTTAACCCTGCTATTGGCCTAAATTACGAAATCAATAATGAAATTACCGCTAAACTGAGTTATAGCGAATCATCACGTGTGCCAAGCCCTGCTGAATTAAGTTGTGCTGATGAGGACGATCCTTGTAAATTACCCAATGGCTTTGTTGCTGATCCACCGCTTGAACAAGTTGTTGCGAAAACCGTTGAAGCCTCGTTGCAATATAATACTGATTCGGTGGCAGCCATTGCGACTGTCTTTTCAACCAAAACGGTTGATGACATAATATTCCAACAAGCCGGCTCAACCTCTTCTGAAGGTTATTTTGTTAATATTGATAAAGTACAACGCCAAGGTGTAGAGCTAGCCTATTCAGTCGCATTTGAAGACATAGACCTTGGCACGAGCTATAACTATTTAAAAGCGACTTTTGAGTCACCTTTTGTCTCTTTTAGCCCGGTAAACCCACTAGGTGCAAATCGTCAAGTTACCCCTGGCGATGTTATTCCTGGTCAGCCGCAACATCAAATTAAACTTCATGCAGATTGGACTATAAACCAACAGATGAGTGTTGGTGCTGAATTAATATATGCATCAGATTCTTATTACCGTGGCGATGAAGCCAATGAGAATAAAAAGATACCCTCATATTCATTTGTTAACGCCTATTTTTCTTACCAGATCAATAGTCAGTTAAACTTATCTGCTAAAGTAGATAACCTATTTGATCGCGAATATGAAACGTTTGGTACTTACGGTGAAGCTGATGAAGTATTAGAAGATTTTTATCCTGATGTTGAAGAGCCATACTTTGTTGGTCCTTCAAGACCAAGATCGTTATCTGTCAGTGTTAATTATAAGTTCTAACAGTGAAAAGGTATTTACACCTAACGTGTAAATACCTGTTTTTCTTTTGTTATATTAGGTATTTTGATGGCTATGCCCCCTACTCGTTTATTAGTTCTTTTTTTCCTTTGCGTAAGCGCTATAAAAGCTTATGCAGACACTCACCAAAACTTGCCTAATTCTTTACCTAATGTAAGTGTTGGGGTATTAAAATACGGCACAGTTAATTGGGAAATGGACGTAATAAAGCATTATCAGTTAGATAAAAAATATCGCTTCAATTTACAAGTCATGCCATTAAGTAGTAAAAATTCTTCGGCTGTAGCGTTACAAAGTAAAGCAATTGAAATTATTTTAAGTGATTGGTTATGGGTAAATCGTCAACGTTTTACAGGAAAAGATTATACCTTAGTGCCAACCTCAATTGCTCATGGTGGCATATATATTCATGGTGACTCTACAGCCAAATCTCTACTTGATATTCATCAAGCTAAAATTGGTATTGCCGGCGGCTCTGTAGATAAAAACTGGTTATTATTACAAGCTTATGCGCAGAAGAAACACCAGATAAAACTTAAAGAAACAGCTGAAATGGTCTTTGCAACACCGCCATTATTAAACCGTTTGATGCAACGAAACAACGTAGATGCGGCAATAAATTTTTGGCATTATAATGCCAGATTAAGTGCAGATGGCTTCAAGTTATTGGTGAGTGTGCCACAAATGCTAGCTGAGTTGGGCATTACTCATAACGTTCCCGTTTTGGGTTGGGTATTTGATAAAGCATGGGCTACTGAGCACAATCAAAAGTTAACTGGTTTCTTAAAAGCATCTAATGAAGCTAAACAACGATTACTTTTATGTGACGACGAATGGCAGCGTATACGCCATTTAACTAAAGCAGAAAATGATGAGGTTTTTAACGCCTTAAAGAAGGAATACAGAACAATATTACTACGGTCATTCTCTAGCGAAGAAAAAGAAGCCAGTAGACAAGTCTTTGCTATTTTAGCAGAGCAAGGTGGCCGAGATTTAGTGGGAAAAGCAACAACATTAGCTGAGGAAACCTTTTGGCAAACCGATAGCATTAATCTACCGACGACTGAAGAAATAAATAAAAACTTAGCTAAGCATCAAGCAATATGCGCACTTAAATAGGATCAAATACCATTAATAAACATTCCAACGAGCAAGCAGTAACAAAGGGGTTTTCAACCTCGTTATTGTCACTTTTTATGTCACCCGTGTACGGCAGATTACTTATGTTAATCGTCTTAGCTAGTACGTGGCAAGGGATCGCTTGGTTAGTGAATAGTTCAGATTTTCCATCCTTATTCATTGTGATGGAGAGCTTTATCTATCATTTTTTTCATGGTGATATGTTAGTCAACCTTAGCGTTACCTTAACTCGTGTATTGATCAGTTTTATTATCGCCATGATATTAGGCGTAATGATTGGTATTTTAATGGGTATCAGTAAACGCCTTAATCAATTATCAGACACCCTACTGATAATCGTCCTTAACATCCCTGCTCTAGTGACTATTTTACTGTGTTACATCTGGTTTGGCTTAGTTGAGTCTGCCGCCATTATGGCCGTCGTCATTAATAAAGTCCCCACCGTGGTCGTGATGATCAGAGAAGGTGCCCGTGTGGTAGATGAGGATTTATTAAACGTCGCCAAAGTATACAAATTATCCTTACGTAAAACCTTTTTTAACGTTTTTTTACCTCAACTTTATCCCTACATAATGGCCTCAGCTCGTGCCGGTTTGTCCTTAATATGGAAAATTGTCTTGGTGGTTGAACTGCTTGGGCGTAGTGACGGCGTTGGTTTTGCATTAAATACCTTATTTCAATTTTTTGATATTGCAGGAATTCTCGCTTATACCTTTGCTTTTATTTCCATTGTGTTAGTGATTGAAAACCTCATTTTCAGGCCATTAGACAAATTAATTGCTAGGGGGATCCACCATGATCGCGCTTGATGTTGCCATTAAAGACAAGTACTACGCTAATAGCGATTTAGTGGTATTAAAAGAGATCCAGTTTAGCGTTAAACCCGGTGAGTTCGTTGCTATAATTGGCCCTTCTGGCTCGGGAAAAACCACCTTACTGAATATGATCTCTGGGCTTGAAGAGGCCACAGAACAAACACTATTATGTAACAGTAAACCGCTCAATGGCGGCAAAGCATTCCCACTCGGTTACGTTTTTCAACAACCTAGGTTAATGCCTTGGTTAACGGTTAACGAAAACATACAGCTCGTGTTACCGACAACACAAGAAACAATCATTAAAACCTTGTTAGCACAAGTGGGCTTAGCTGGTAAAGGTGACTATTACCCCAAGCAATTATCTGGCGGTATGCAACGACGTGTCGCCATTGCCAGAGCTTTTGCGGTCAATCCTGAGTTGATTTTACTTGATGAGCCTTTTAACTCTCTAGACGCACCAACGGCAGCCACCCTAAGATTACTACTAGCAGACCTATGTAAAAGCCGTGGTAGTACCGTGGTGTTTGTTACACATGACTTAAGTGAAGCGATTAATTTAGCTGACCGTATTATTTTTATGAGTCATTCGCCCAGTTCAATCATTCATCAAACCACGGTTGATTTACCTAAGCCTAGAACGGAGTCAGGCAGCAATGAATTAGCTTGGCAAGCAAAACTAATGAACCAGTACCCTCAAATTCTCTCTGGTAGTCTCTGTACCGATTAAAAAACAGACGGTCTTATCCTTTAATTTTTCATCCTTTACTTTATTTAATCCTACTTAAGTAGCAAACAAAAGAAGTAATACTAAGGGATGTTTTTTTTCAATATCATTACTAATAGCCCTTAACCATAGAGTTTTTTATTATTGATGCGATTACAATAATACATCATATAAAACGATGTAATTACAATAAAATCTATAAAACATAAAGGAAATAACACATGACTACCAAATTTAAAATTGCAGCAATCGCCCTTGCCTGTACCACAGCGTTTAATGCAAGCGCCGCGGTTGAACTGTATAATAACGACGAAGGCATGACGTTCACTGCCGATGGTTTAGTTAACATCTTTTATTCTAGCAGCGATACTGACATAACTGATGCTTCAGGCGATACAACAAACCGTAAACAATCACGTGTACGTACCGGCTTTTTACCAAGCTACATTGGTTTAAATTCTTCTAACCAAGTAGGTGATTATAAAGTAGCGACGCGTACTTCATTTTGGGTTTCTTTGAGTGATACAGACAATACTCGTGGAGCAGAAGATTTAGGAACAAATACATTAATTGATGTTCGTCAATTTTATGCCACCATAAGTGGTGATTTTGGTGAAGTATTAATTGGTAAAGATTTTGGTTTATTTAACCGCTCTAACATCTTTGGCGATGAACTACTTATTGGTCATGGTCAAACATCGAATACTTGGGGTTTAGTTGATGGTAAAAATGTATCTTTTGGTAATATTTCTACCGGTTACACTTACGCTTTTCCAAAAGCCCAAATTACCTATAGATCACCTGTTGTCAACGGCTTTAAATTAGCAGTTGGTGTAATGGATCCTAATAAAGCGGCTGCTGGTTCAGAAGAATCGGCACCACGTTTTGAAACTGAATTAACCTACAACACGGCATTTGATAATGGCTCATTCACCGCTTGGGTTAATGGTATGTCACAATCAAGTGAAGTCGCGGGTGTTGATGTAGATCAATCAGGTACTGGTTACGGCGTTAACGTTAAATCTTCTGGTTTCTCACTAACCGCTTCTGGTTTTAGCGCTGAAGGTGTAGGACATGTTGCAGGTTTAGACACGTTTATTACAGATGACTCTGTTGAAACTGATGGTTACTTAACACAAGCATCTTACACAATGGGCGCTAACCGTTTTGTAGTATCTTACGGTGAATCGACAGTAGATGCCGCTGGTACAGAGACAGTAAGTAGCAACAGCAATATATCTTATTTCAGAACTGTTATTCCTGGAGTAACCGTGGTACTTGAAGTCAATAAAACTGAAGTAGATAATAATAGTGCTACTGATTTGACAGCAGAAGAGAATAACGTTTTCTCAATTGGTACTGTTGTAACGTTCTAAGTTAGAGCCTTCTCAATATAGACCCTGATATCTTTTGTCTTTTATAAAGGTATAAAAAACGAAAAGGAGCAGGAATAATATTCCTGCTCCTTTTAACTTGAATAAATACAGCGTATTTACCCAATAAGTATTATAGTTATATTCTCTCTGCTAGAATGAATAATTAGAAATATTATAATTTAGAAATATTATAATTTAGAAATATTATAATTTAAAAATGTTAAAGTTAATTTATTTGAATAGGTAATTGCATGTATAAAATTTTAGTCGCTGATGACCACCCTTTATTTAGGGATGCAGTTATAAATATTATTTCTCAAACTTTTCCTGAATCTGAAATTTTTGAATCCAAAGACATTGAATCAACGCTTGCCATTGCAAAAGAAACCAATGATATCGATCTTATTTTGCTCGATTTGAACATGCCTGGTATGTCAGGCCTTGCCGGTTTACTTGATTTACGAAATCATTATCCCACCATTCCCGTCGTTATTATTTCAGCAGAAACTGAAAAACAAGTTATCTTACAAACTATTGCTTACGGCGCTGTAGGTTTTATTGCCAAATCATCCGCAAAAAATATTATCGGTGAAGCACTTGAAAGTATATTTGAAGGTAATGTTTATTTACCAGCAGATATTATTCGTTCACAAACAAGCCTTAATTCCACCAAAGAATTCGAAGTATCACCAGATAAAATGTTTTTATTAACCCGTAGAGAATTAATGGTGTTACAACATTTAACTAAAGGTGAAGCAAATAAACAAATCGCTTTTAACTTAAATATTTCTGAAACGACGGTAAAATCACATGTCTCTTCTATCTTAAAGAAATTAGGCGCATCCAATCGTGTAAAAGTTGTTGTAGGCTGTAGTGGTATAGATTTTAATCAATATTTAAAACGCTAATAATTCAACCTTATGTCAGGCTATTATCCAAGGTTATAACCCCGCCACACTTAATACCTCAATAACAAAACCACCACGATACAAACTACTATTTGTTCTACTTTTTAGCCTTACTTAGGCAAACCGCTAAAGCCAGCCGTTACGTGTTTTAGCTATTACGCTTTAACAAATAAATTGCAATCCCTCTTGCATTTTAGATGGACTCATAACTATTTACCCCTGTTACAGTTTTAATCTTTATTAAAATATCACACTGTCTGTGTGTCTCAATCCCTAGTGTCATTAAAAACCCGTGAAAAAGTCGGTTTTCATAATCAGTCCATTTAGTTTTTTTAAACGTAAAAATTGGTACTTTTTTCTCAAGCCTTGTACAATGTTCGGCATTATTTACACAGTCATTATTATTGTTACGGAAGCCTTATGCTAGCAGCAAACAACATTACTCAACAATTTGGCGCTAAGCCTTTGTTCGAAAACATTTCACAAAAATTTGGTGGCGGTAACCGTTACGGTTTAATCGGTGCAAATGGTTGTGGTAAATCTACCTTTATGAAAATTTTAGGTAATGATTTAGAGCAAACCTCTGGCAATGTTAGCCTTGATACTGGCGAACGTTTAGGTAAATTACGCCAAGATCAATTTGCCTTTGAAGAATTTAATGTCATTGATACCGTTATCATGGGGCATACCGAGTTATGGGCGGTAAAAGAAGAACGTGACCGTATTTATGCTTTACCAGAGATGAGTGAAGCTGATGGCATGAAAGTTGGCGATTTAGAGTCTGAATATGCTGAAATGGACGGGTATTCTGCAGAGAGTCGCGCCGGTGAGTTATTAATGGG
>Ga0075443_10001007_pt1 | contig 11631 bp, 1 predicted proteins | sample CoawatmetaG00DNA_3_FD_71583 | JGI IMG/M metagenome (GOLD analysis project Ga0075443, IMG submission 71583) | Marine microbial communities from the West Antarctic Peninsula - Coastal water metaG006-DNA | ecosystem: Environmental > Aquatic > Marine > Coastal | place: Atlantic Ocean: West Antarctic... | reverse complement strand
GAAGAAAAAGATGAAAAAGATGAAGAAAAAGATGAAAAAGATGAAGAAAAAGATGAAAAAGATGAAGAAAAAGATGAAAAAGATGAAGAAAAAGATGAAAAAGAAAAAGATGAAGAAAGATAAAACATTTAATACTTATTTGATATTAAAAATAATAAAACATTTTTTAATATCAATAATGAACGTAAAAGAATCAATGAAAATATTAGAAATAAATGTACCTATCGATGAATTAACATATAAAATAATACGGAAATCATATTTAAAATCTAGTTTAAAATACCATCCGGATAAAAGGCATGGTAATAAAGAGAAATTTGGAGAAATTGTGAAGGCCTATGAAAATTTGTGTGAGTATAATTCCGAAGAGAGTTTTTTAAAACAAGATACGGAAAACAGCTTTGATATATTATTGGAAGAGTTGATTACGAAATATTATCCACCAAAGAATAATTGGACTAAAATTTTTATTAAAACAACAATAAAAAATATATTGAATAAATGTGAAAATTTACCGTATACTATTTTTGAAAAATTAGAAAAAAATAGAGCTTTGGAAGTATTTGATTTTCTTGAAAAAATAAATGATTATGGGATAATAAATAAAAATACAATGGATAATATTCAAAAAATTGTACAAGAAAAGATGAAAAATGATAATATAATTTTATTAAACCCTTCTTTAGAAGATGTCATGCACGATAAAATTTACAAACTAGATATTTCAACAAATGAGTATTTTGTACCACTATGGCATAATGAATTATATTTTGATTATATTGAAAATAATATTAAAAGTGATTTAATTGTAAAAATTATTCCAGATATTCAAAAAAATGTTTTTATAGACCATAATAATAATATTTATTATAAAAAAAATATTGATATTAAAGAATTATATGAAAATGAATCTGTAGAAATCAATATTTGTAATAGAAAATTTAAACTATTATCGAGTGATTTTAAAATTACAAAAAAAACACAATTTTTTAAGTATGAAAATGAAGGTATACTAAAAATTAATGAAAATGATTATTTCGACAATGCAAAAAGAAGCACTATTATATTTGAGTTAAATTTAGTAATTTAAAAATATTGTATTATCATAATATATATGTCCAGTAAAACGGATGAGCCTTCTGTAAAGAAAGAACCAAAGAAAGTGGAGAAACCTGGAGAGGTGAAACCAGAAAAAGAGGTGAAACCAGAAAAAGAGGTGAAACCAGAAAAAGCAGATGAAAATACAGTAGATGAGAATACAGAAAAAGCAGATGAAAATACAGAAAAAAAAGATGATAATGCAGGAGATGAGAAACTAGAAGATGGAGATAATACAGAAAAAGCAGATGAGAATACCGAAAAAGCAGATGAGAATACCGAAAAAGCAGATGATAATACCGAAAAAGCAGATGAGAATACTGAAAAAGCAGATGATAATACAGCAGATGAAAATACAGAAGATGGTGAAAAGAAACCTGAAGAAAAGAAATTACAAAAAAAGCCACTCAAAGAAAATGATAAAAGATTAAAAGCGTATAAAGCCATTGCAATGTCAAAAGAAAATCAAGAAATTGTAAAAGAAAAATTGCTAGGAAATATCAAAAGAAGTCAGTTTGTTGGTACTACGACGAGTGCTACAATGAAAGGTTTAATGGGATTATTAAATACTATTTTAAAAGATACGGATACAAAAGAAATAAAAGGTGGTGCAAAAACAACAGTTACCGAAGATACAGATGTAAAAGCGATAGATACAGATGTAAAAGCGATAGATACAGATGTAAAAGCGATAGATACAGATGTAAAAGCGATAGATACAGATGTAAAAGCGATAGATACAGATGTAAAAGACACAGATGTAAAAGACACAGATGTAAAAGACACAGATGTAAAAGACACATATGTAGCTGAAACCAACAAATTTAAAAGATTTGGTAAAAAAAATATAATAGGACAAATTAATAATTTGAATGATTTAAAAATAAAAAAAATATTTTCAACATTCATTTTTAATTCAAATAATGTACTAAATGAGTTTTTTTTTGATAAAAACGATGATACATTAACAGATGAAGAAGATAAAAAATATTTCGAAGATTTTTCAATTGGTATAACTGCAACAAATATTAACTTACGAGAGAAATATACTTTATTTTATAACCCAAAAACAGGTGATTTAGGTTTTGTTAAAGATGAAAATGGCTTTACTCTTAAATTGGAACCCGGTGAAGTAAATATTTATAAAATACGCGTTGGAGATTTTTTAAGAGATGATAAAGACGACAAAGACGATAAAGACGACAAAGACGATAAAGACGAAAAACAAGATATTTTGAATCAAACAGATGTTGATAATATAGTAAATGATATAGAAAGGAAAAGATTATTGGAAGAAGAAAATAATAAGGATAGCACCAAAATCAATGAACTTACCGCAAAAAATAATGATTTAATAGAAGAACATAAAATACAAAAAGAAAATATTGATAAAAGAAAGGTAAATATAGAAGAAGAATTTAAATCAAAAATTGAAAAAGAAGAAAATGATTACAATGAAGCGGATGAAAAACGGAAAAAAATTGCCAATGAAATAAAAAAAAAGAAAGAAAGTGACCTAAATACACCAAAAAAAAGGGAAGAATTAAAAGTAATGGAAGGTGACTTTTTAAAAGCGGAACAAGATTTGCAAAAAGTAGCAGCTATTTTAAATACGACTAGAAAAGAAAAAAGAACACAATTAGATATAATAGACAGTGATAATGATAAATTAAATTCAACCATGCCTGAACAAATAAGAAAAAATAGAGTAGAAATAGACGATAGAACTACACAAATGGCTCTAAACGAAAAAAAACTCGATTCATTAATGAATCGAGTGGATTCTAAAGATGAAGAATTAAAAAAAAAAGATGAAGAATTGCAGCAAGTAGATATAGAATTAAAAAAAAAAGATGAAGAAGCCGTACAAGTAGCAGAAATACAAGCAAAAAAAATACAAGAAAAAGAAGATATAATACATGAAATAAAAGAGAAACATAAAAATGTTGTTGAAAACTTAATGAAAGAAAAAGAAGCAGAAATAGATAAAAAAAAAGAAGAAGCATTGAAATTAGCAAAAACGAAAGAAGACAAAGAAAACATAGAAATGCAAGTAAAGAAAATAAAAGAGAACGAAGAGCGAAAAATTGCAGTTTCTGCCGCAACGAAAGTAGCAATGGCTATAATAGAATCTAAAAAAGAGGAAAATGGTGGACATGATAGTGAAGCATTTGCAGAATATGATATAACAACCGGTAAGTTTAGATTAAGAGCACAAGGTTTGATATCAGACAATGATATATTAAAAATAAATTTTGAGGATGGTTCATCAAAAACAATTAGGATTAATTTTAATGATTTTTTAAATAAAGAATCGACTGGTGCACAACACGGTGGGTGGTGGAGTAAAAAGAAAAAAACTGAAGAAACGAAAGTAACAAAAGAATACTATAAAATGGACGAATATATAGGTGACATAGGGGACGTTCCTTATTTTTTTTCAATTACAAAAATAACAAATAAAGCACAAAAATTAAAAGATTTTTATAACGAAAATAAAGAAAAAAATGAAAAATTAAAAGAGGAGGAGGAAAAACATAAAAAAGAGAAAGAAGCAGATATACTTTCAATGAAAAACGAACTTAAGCCTTTTTGCAGTGGAAGAGCAAAATTAGAAAAAAATAAAGAAGATGTTTTTAATAGCTATTATGTCATATCGTTGACTAATGTAAAAAAGGCACAAATTATACAAATTAATCATATAGATGAAACGGGTAACGCATATGAATTATATTATAAATGTGATGGCAAGGTATGTAAAAGTGAACTTCCACCATATTCTCAAATAAATAAAAAATCTATAAAGTGGGAAGAATTAAAAAAAACGAGTAAAAAAATAGAAGAAAATGTAGATGAACATTTAAAAGAAAAACAAGACAAAGAACAGGCTGAAGAAAAAGAGAAACAAAAAATAGAAGAGTATCACAACAAGTCCATAGGTACCGGATTTCATCGTGGTTTTGGCGAATTAAAAGAAGTGAAAGGTAAATTTGATATAATTGCATATACAAGAATAAAAAGGAATGAGTATTTGGAAATAACTTATAACGACATAAAATATTATTTTAAAGCAAAAGAAACACAATATGGAAAAACGAAAGTAAAAAAAGTAGGAACAGTTGAAAGTTTAATTGAATTAGACAGCATGTCAAAAGATATAATAAGTAAACAAAATGCGATTGAATTAAATAAAACAGCAGAAGAAAAAAAAGCAGATGATGATAAAAAAAAAGCGGATGAAGATGAAAAAAAAGCGGATGAAGATGAAGAGAAATACGCTCATAAAAAAATAGATGATGAAATATCAAGTGGTATTGGTACTTTACAAACAGGTAAAAAGGGCCTTGAAATTACAACAATGACAAGAATAAAAAAGGGGGGCATTTTAAAAATAGAAGATGGTGAAAATGTATATTATTTCAAAACCCCCAAACGTTCTTTTCTGGATAAATTATCCAGTCGATATCATAAAAGACGAGCAAAATTTACAATAAAAGACAAAAAAGTCATTCTGCAAAATCTATTTGAATTGGATAAAGCTAGTAAATTACTAATATTAAATAATGAAAAACATTCAGAAAAAGAAAAAGAAAAAGAAAAGATACTGGATGATGAAAAAAAAATGAAGGATGAAACCGGTGAAGAAGTTAAGAAATTAGCAAATGCTATACAGAATTTCCCATTTAAAGGTATTGCAAAATTAAAACATATTCGTAAAAATGGTAAATACTATGTTAATTTTATATGCTTAAAAACTATAAAAAAAAATGAATTTTTTGAAATATTTAATGAAGAAGATACTTATGAAAATGCGAAAACAAAAGAAAAAATATTGTATTATAAATATATTCATACAAAGATTCCAGGACAGTTAGTGTTGAAACATAAGATTTTAATTGGTGAATTAAATGATAGGCAATCCAAATTTAAAGACGAAATTGCAATAAAGATGAGCAATGAAAAAAAAATAAAAGATACCGAAGCAAGAAAAGAAAAAGAAAAAGTTTCATTAAACGAAATAATAGAAAGCTACACAAGCAGTACAAATAAAAAATATCACCCCGTAATTTTAAAAGAAGGTAAAAAAATGATATATGATTTAATGGTGACAAAAGCAATAAGTGGTTTTAAGAAAAAAAAACAACATGATAACAAATGGTTATCAGGTTATCTAATGGATAATGAAGGCAAAATAGATAAAGCAAAAGCTTTCACATTAAAATTTCATAAAGTAGAAAAAAAAAAAGTACATATTTTTACCAAAGATGGTACATCAACACAAATTCGCTTTGATGACCTACATGTACTTGATTTTGATAATTTAAAACAAATTAATGATGACGAGGTGAGAAAAAGAAATGAGGAAGAAGAAAAGAAAAAAGAAAGAGAAAAAAGGCAAAAAGAATATTTAAATATACCAGATAAAGAATTAATTGATGTGAAAAAAATTAAAATTAAAGAAACAAACTCGATAGATATGACAAAAGAAAATAAAAAAATGGATTGGTCAAAACAAACAAAAACAATTTATTTTCATAAACCACCAAAATCTTTTGCATCTGGTGCAGATATTGTTTATTTAAAAAATTTAAATGAAATATTGGGAGACGCATATTTGCAAGAAAAATTTGGAACAACTGAAATATTTATAAAAACGCAGGCTGTAACTCTGAAAATTAGTAATTTTTTAAAAAGTGATGGAATAAAAGATATAGATGAATTAAAAGAATTAGTTAAATTGGCAGACAAGTTATTGGCGGATAAAGTGGGACAGGATAAACTTGTACAATATAATAAAATCGAAGAAGAAAAAAATTTTGATGCATTTTTTAAAGATACCAATGGAATAGAAGAAAAGTTTTTAAAAGTAGATGACTATATTAGGAAACGCGGTGTTGAAATGATACAAATTACAGTTGACAACGAACAAAATATCATATTTAAAAAAGAGAATATTAAAGAAAAAAAAATATATAAAATAGTTTTTTCTGGAAAAAAGGATTTTTTTTTTAGATACGATAAAACAAAATTGTTAGATTTCGCAAAGAATTTAGCAACTAATCCAACAATAACTAACAAAAATATAAATATGAAAATTTCAAATAATATTGACGAAAAAGGTGAATTTGTTAAGTTTTTAATGGAAAATCATAGTGAAATTGTGAATGATTTCTACGAACCATATATAAAAGAGGAAGCGGATGTAAAAAAGTACAGCAAGACCGGTACATTTATGAATTTTAAACCAGATGAAAATCAAATCTACCCTGCAATCGTTTACTATGATGAACGTAAACAAGTAAAAATCATATACAAAAAAGAAATGAAGGTTTTGAAAGAAAAAAAAATTTATTATTGGGAAATTGACAAATTTGATGAAATTTTTAAAAACAACGTTGAAGGAAGAAAAACTGAAGAAGCATTAATAGCGAAAGCAAAACTTGAAGTAAAAAATATTCCATCATGGAAATTGGTGAATATTTTTAATATTACAAAAATAAATGAAGAACTTACATTAAAAAGCAAAGACGACATAAACATAAACGATGAAATAACCTTGAAATATAAAGACTGGGATATAAAGATTAAGATAACAAACGAAAATTTTAAAAAAGAAGGTTTTCAATCTACATCAAACAAAGAATTTTTTATAAAAATAGATACATTGAAAAAAGCATTAAAAGAAACAAAGAATTTTGATTTTTTTAAAGATATAGTAGATAAGTACAGTGGTGATAGGAAACCCGGTTTAAATACAGATGGGTTAATTTTTATTCCACCAAATAATAGACTTGGTGGTGTCAAATTTGATTCAGGTGAAAAAAATAAAGAACATGTCAAACATTTTTTTGATTCTGTACAAAAAGAAATTTCTTTCAAGGATGGGAAAATAGTACCTACTGAAGTTTCTGACCATCTGGGTTTTAATAAAAAATATAAATATTTATATTTAAAAAATGGTAAAAAATGTGATATAATAATTGATAAAAGTTTGTTTAGTAAAAATGGAGAACTAATTAAGATAAAAAAAAATGAAATGGAATTTGAATTTTTACCACAATATGATGGAAATGATGACGACGAACTAGCTGACCATATATTACAGGTAAAAAGAACACCAAAAGAAGTATACAATGGTTTGGAAAACCAACCGGGTATACCTGTTCAATACCCAGGAAAAAATATTTATAAAAAAATAGAGGAAGCAGCAAAAGGAGCAACAGAAGCAAAAGGAGCAACAGAAGCATGGAAACCGGCCGACTATGATAATTATATACAAACACATTTTTATGGTGAAGCAGCAATTGGTGAAAAGTTGAATGTTTTAACATTCAGGTCTCCATTGCCACCAAGTGGATTAAAAAAAATTTGGAAACTAACTAAAATCGATAATTTTCCACAAGAAGGATGGCAAATAATTGATGATGACATATTTGAAGAAACCAATGAAAGTAAAATAGGTTTGGAAAGGGGGGATATAATAACACATATTGGATTTAAATGCATTAAAGAAACAAATTTGAAAAAATATGTTAAAAGTATAAACGCGGAATGGTTTGCCAATAAATGGCAAAGAACAATTACTGTTTATAGACCTGGTAGTACAATTAATTTAACGCAAATAAAGAATGACTTCAAAAATTATAAACCATTCTTTTTCATAGGGGAAGAAAAATCAGACAACAATGGTACTGTTAAAAGATATATTCAAAAAGATTTAATAATACATAAACAAAAATTTGTCAACAAGAATTCTTGGAGGGAGGGTACGAATAGAGCATCTAAAGCTAAAAGTTATGCGGGTTATAGTAGGTCATTAGACATTGTAAAATTTCGGTCTCTTTTACATCATGAATATGGTGATTTAGGTGTCAAGTATACGGAAGGACATAAATTAGTAGGTAAATTGAAATGGACATTGAAAAGAGAGGAACAAAAACAGGCGGTGTCAAATGATTCTACAGAAATACAACAAAAAACCGGTACACTGTCATCTTCATCAATCTTTAAAGAAAATAAATTTTCTATTTATTTTTATGATGGGTTTGATAACGTTTCTATGGGATTAAATAATAAAATAAATATTCAAATTTGGGATATCAATCATATATATGAAGAAGAAAAAGCACGGAAATTTTCCTTTGCCAATCCGTTTACGGCAGATTTTGGAAGGAAGAACAGGCAAATTCGAAGTGGTACAAAAATAGATTGGTCTACTGTGTGGGGTTCATATTTTAATACGGATTGGCATACAAGAACTCGAATAAAATTAAAGCGTGAAGGTGGTAAATATATATTTGATGGTGATAAAGAAAATGTTAATAAAAAAAGGGTTACTATTGAAAAAATGACTACTGTACCGACAGCAGAGCAAATGGACAGTTTCAAAAACATAGGTGGTTTAAAAAAAAAAGACTATCAAAAATATCTTTCAGGAGACAATCGAACTACCATGGGAAATTGGTATAAAATAACGTTGGATAACATTAAATCTATGCCTCAAACACCCGGTTTCGATAAAGAGAACAAGGAAATAAGAAAAAACATTGATAACACTACAGGGGATAACTTTTTTACATCAATACCACCAGAAACATTATATGCCGTAACAATAAAAGCATCTTATTCGGAAGAAGAAAAGGGAAATGAAAATTGTTTTTTTGAAAATATAAATATTCAAGAATCACAGGAAAGTGAACTATATTTTGGATTACAATCAAAAAAAATAGTACCTTTTCAAGATTTTTTTCGTGATTCTTTTAATATTGAATCAAAATTAATATGCGAAAGTGTAAACGATATCGATAAAAACGATAGTGTTGATAACCAGGGAGGTGGTGCAGTTAACAAAAATGACTATTATTTAAAATTTAATCAATCAAAAAAGCTAGCAAAAGAGACAGATAAAAATGTAAATAGTGAAAATATAAAAGAATTATTGAAAATACAAGATTTAGAATGGTGGAAAACACCAACCGAAACGAGTAATATAATGAAAGAATTTTTTTATCATGACCAATTTAAAGATGACCGAAAAAATAAGGTAGAAGATGAAATATATTTTTTCGACCCTAGATTACAGGCTAAAGGCATGTCATTGCTTATAGATATAGTAGGTCACGTACTTCAAACAGACACTTTTTGCGATACGTTAACAAAATTAAAAAGATGGGTAGAAAAGCAAACATGGGCTGTGAAAAGGATGCTGCCGACAAGCACCATTCGGTCACGGCAGCACGAAGATAGTCGATATCGAATTGTAACCGATGTTAATAAATATTTTACTGAAACATATAAAATAAATAAAGAAACATTTGAAGATGAAAATGTAGAATCACTAAATAAAGCAAAAAAAGAATACAAACTAAAAAACGGATACAAATACGATGTTATGAGTAAGGGTATGTTCAACCAAATTAAAAAAAAACTTATAACCGATATTGACGCTGCTAATCAAATATTATTTAAGCATATAATCGGCAAAAATGAAAATATAAAAGCTATAGAAGAAGAAGGTATAATCGATGAAGATGGTATTAAATCACCTTATTATCATAACATTATCGAAGTATACGATTGGAATATTGCGCAACCATTATTGCAATTTACTGACTTCTACAAATTTAAAAAGGAAGATATTATTAAAAACAAAAGCGAAAAATCTATAACGTTTATGAAAAATTTTTTTAAAAACCCAATAGCTAGAAAATATAAATATTTATTTCTAACAAAAATATTTTCAAAAGATGATTTACCGGCCGAAGATATAAAACCGGAAGAATGTTTTAAAGAAATTTTTAATACATACGAAAAATATAAGAGTTATCGTAATGGATATTTTGGAATGGGAGAAAAGGATATAAAAAAAATGAATTTAGTGGCTGGAGAAAATGACATAAACCTGAAATTAAAGTTTTTACAGACTAAAAATGATGCAAAAAAAATTATTTTGTTATGTGATATATTAGACATAAAATTATTTGAACGAGGTACCGGATACGATGAGGAAGGCTTATGGAAAAAAATAAATAAACATTTTTTTTATATAAATGATTTAAAATTATTATTTAAGTTTAAGGGTGGTGGTAAGGGACAGGAATATTTTACAAAAAATTTCGTAAAAAATTGTAAAGAAATTTTTAAGGGTAATTATCAATTAAGAGTAAAATATAGGATTTGTAAAAATTCTCGAACAAATTTAGAAAATATTTTAAATGTTTTTCTTGAACTTAAATATTTAATAAAACAAATACGCGACACAGTTATAAATAAAACTAATTTAGAAATAATAAATAAAAAATATCAAAAATTATTAATAGGTGGACAATCAATAGATGGACAAGTAAAAAAAAAAACAGGATGGTTGAAAAAAAAAAGTTATTATAAAAATGAGTTTGATGAAAAAGTTAACAAGTTAAATGTGGTTGATTTAGAAGGGAGTAAGTCGTATAGATTTAATTCTGGTACACGCATTAAGGAAGAATTAATAGAAATAATAACCCAAAATATCCGGATGGTATTTCAAAACAATAAAAAGGCTTTTAAAGCATTTTATGACAGTACATATATGTATGATAAAACAAAATCTTATATGTATTCCGATAAGTTTAAAACACTTTCATATGAAAAAATTATGGACAGTCTTAATTTTCCTGGAAATAACGAAAAAAATGATGCAGATATTGAACAAACATGGCAGGGATTAGATTTTGGAGTAGATGGTGTTGATGAGTATATTATGATTAATAAAGGTTCGAAAGGAAATAATTTTTTCGGTAAGTTGGACAATTACCAGTTTAAATCATTTGTTGATACTTTTAAAACAATTTATAATAGCGATGATATGGTGGCAGGTAAAACATTATTTTATAAACCAGGAGAAAAAGATGATAAAGTTGATAAATATTTCATTAAAGAAGAATCGTGGAAATTTTTTTTAGGCGATAAACACCAAAAGGTAGAAATATTAAAAAGTTATGGTCATGCTAAAAATGTTATTGGAGAATTTGTCGCTATTCAGAGAGATATAACAGAAATTATGGTAAATATTAATAATCATATAAAAAAAATAGACGAAAAAGGAGATTTAAAAGAAAGAGAACACAAAATAGATTTTTTTACAATAATGAGAAAAACTTCGGAAGCACTACAACAAACCAAAAACCCAAATGAAGACGTATTTCAATTTCAAGGAATATTGGGATATAAAGGTGAACTTGGTGTAGAGTTTAAAAAAAATATAGAAATATTAATAAAATATATTATTAAAGGACATGGAAAAATAAAAAGTAACAACGAATATATTAACAACCTGTTAAAGTTTCCTTTGTTTAAATCGTATACGGAATATTATGGCGAAATTTACGCTGTTCACGATAAATTTTTTTTAAATGTAACCAGTAATAGAAGAATTATTGAAAATTCAGAGGAAGCAAAAGAACGAAAAAAAGCTATCGAAGGTTATTTTAAAAAATTTGAAGAAAAGATAATAATACTTAATTTAGAAATAGAAAAATATTATAAATATTATAT
>Ga0075443_10000997_pt1 | contig 11687 bp, 10 predicted proteins | sample CoawatmetaG00DNA_3_FD_71583 | JGI IMG/M metagenome (GOLD analysis project Ga0075443, IMG submission 71583) | Marine microbial communities from the West Antarctic Peninsula - Coastal water metaG006-DNA | ecosystem: Environmental > Aquatic > Marine > Coastal | place: Atlantic Ocean: West... | reverse complement strand
GCTAAAATTAAGCATAAAGTACTTAATGCAAAATTTCATGAACAAGAAGCTGAAATTGTTGCAGACGCAGGTAAAGAAGGTGCTGTAACTATTGCAACTAATATGGCCGGTCGTGGTACTGATATTGTACTCGGTGGTAATTTAGATGCGGGTATTGCCTCTTTAGCTAAAGGGAATAAGCAACCCACTGAAGAGCAAATAGCAAAATTTAAGGCACAATGGAAAATTGATCATGATCGTGTGCTTGAGTTAGGTGGCTTGAAGATAGTTGCTACAGAACGTCATGAATCTCGCCGTATTGATAATCAACTTCGTGGTCGTTCGGGTCGTCAAGGTGATGCTGGTGCAACACGTTTTTATCTATCAATGGAAGATTCATTGATGCGTATTTTTGCCTCTGAACGTATTTCAAATATGATGCGTAAATTAGGTATGGAACATGGCGAAGCGATTGAACATCCCTGGGTGACTCGCAGTATTGAAAATGCTCAACGTAAAGTCGAAGGCCGTAACTTTGACATGCGTAAACAGTTATTAGAATATGATGATGTGGCAAATGACCAACGTGGCGTTATTTATGAACAACGCAATGAATTACTTGATGAAGCTGATATCGGGGAAGTGGTGAATGCTATTCGCAGTGACGTTATCACAGGTATTATTGATCAACATATTCCGCCGCAGTCATTAGATGAAATGTGGGATGTTACAGCGCTTGAAGAGCGACTTAAAGGTGAATTTAATACGCCTTTACCAGTGGCGAAGTGGCTTGATGAAGATAAAAAACTTCATGAAGAAAGTCTACGTGAAAAAATCATCGTTGAATTTGAACAGGTTTATAAAGATAAAGAAGAAATGGTTGGCACTGATGTATTACGCCAATTTGAGAAAGCGGTGATGTTACAAAGTTTAGACTCTCATTGGAAAGAACATTTAGCCGCTATGGATCATTTACGCCAAGGTATTGGTTTACGTGCTCATGCACAAAAAAATCCTAAACAAGAATATAAACGTGAATCGTTTGAGTTATTTGCAGAAATGTTAGATCACTTAAAATATGATGTGGTGGGTATTTTATCTAAAGTTCAAATTCAAGCAGAATCTGATGTAGAAGCAGTAGAAGAGCAACATAGAAAATCAGAAACACCAAAGGAATTTCAACACCAAAGTGGGGCGGGTATTAATGAACAGTCTCAAATGCCACGCGTTGGGCGTAATGAGCCTTGTCCTTGTGGTTCAGGTAAAAAATACAAACAATGTCATGGTAAATTGAGTTAACAATAGTTTCTCGATAATCTGGTTAATCCTGAGCGTGAGGCACTAAAATGTTCCGTACACCCTGAGCACGAGGCACGAGCAGTCGATGGGCGATAAGCTTCCTTCGACAAGCTCAGGACGAACGGAAGTACTGGAACGGATATCTCCATTAACTCCGCTCACACTGAACGTGAGGTACGAAAATATTCCGTACACCCTGAGCTTGTCGAAGGGCGACAAATCTCCTTCGACAAGCTCAGGACAAACGGAAGTACTGGAACGAAAATAACATCCATCCAAAACGAATAAAGATCAGAGGAATATATGCCTAAACCTATCCACGTGGCTGTAGGTGTTATCACGTCAACCAATGAATATCAGCAAACACAATATTTTCTAACCAAGCGCCTTGATAACGTCCATCAAGGTGGCAAGTGGGAGTTTCCTGGTGGTAAGGTAGAAAAAGGTGAAACTATTGCTCAAGCGCTTGCTAGAGAGCTAAAGGAAGAAGTAAATATCGACGTATTCAGTTGCCAGCCCTTGACTATTATTCATCATGATTATGGTGATAAAAAAGTATGCTTAGAGGTGTTTGTTGTTGATAATTATGTTGGCGAACCAACCGCTCAAGAAGGCCAACAGCAGAGTTGGTTTGCGCTTAAAGAATTTAAAAATTTAGATTTTCCAAAAGCTAATGAAGCTATCATCGCTCAACTTATAACTCGAAATTTGTAACTGTTGCATTGAAGTTCATTCGAGATTTATTCAGGCTCAACAAAAAATTTATTATTTAACATAAATTCATCTTCTAATGCATCAAGCATTTCTTCCGTTAATGGTGTTTCGCTTTGTATAGATTGTGATATTTTATGTCCTTCATCAGCCCATTCACCTAAATCAATTAACTGGCAACGTTTACTGCAAAAAGGTCGGAATTCGCTTTCTTTACACCAAGTCACTGGTTTGTCACAGTTAGGGCAGGAAACTTTTAGGATCATGTGTTTGTCATAATGAATCAGTAATTATAGTCACTATTATAGCGTTATTACTTCTTGATGGAAACTAACTAACTAACTAACAACAAGCCAGTTGAAACTTAGTTGCTTGGTTTGAATAGCGACGACCACTTATCTCACATGGCAACATAAAACGAATAGAATAACGAAACTTATTACCGCTTATGGTCGGGTAATATTGAGCATGCTGAGAAACTTTAATGCGTAATAACAGTAAACCTTCACCGCTATCTTGGTAGAAACCACTTTCAGCTTCTATTAACTTGAATTCTGCGCGTTGACGAATAAATTTAAGTACTAAAGCTAGCGAATTTTCAATATTAGTTAGCAATGATAACCAATGCTTTATTTGTGTCGCCACTTGTTCAGTTGGCCGGTGAAGCCAAAATTGTAATTGTGGAAGATCAAAACTCGAATTGCCCCCTTGAATAGCAAAACGTTGCTTTAAACTGGCGAGTAATTTATTTTCTTTAAGCTGATACCAAGTTTGATTATTCGCTTTTAACTGACAGATTAATCCCACGGTTTCACGTAAATTATTTTCTAGGGCGCGGCTATTAATATCAGGTGCTTGAGACCATATCACCAAGTTTTGTTGTAATTTTTCTAAATCTTTAATTAATTCGCCTTTAATATCACTACGTTCTAAGGTGTCAATAATGGTAAATAAGGCATTAAAAAACACTTGGTGGTTAGCATGTATATCGGCATTGACACAACTGTTCGCTTGAACAAATAATTGCTCAAGTTTCAGGTAGTTACGAATACGCTCATTAAGCGGATGTTCATATAATATTGTGGTCATGCAAAAGGTATTTAAAACGGAAATTATTTACTTTAATAAAGTAACCCTATAGTAACCATAGATAAATAAAATGGCGAATTATTTGTTGTTTATTTTCACTAGCCAAATTGATTTTCAAAGAACTATGCATATTGAAGTGGATTGAAGAGGCACTTAATTTTTCGAAAGCTGATTAGCTGCCATGGTTAAATAATGTTGATGTAATTTACCAACCGTATCCTTTAAAGTTTCTAAAGACGTATTATCATTATTTAACAGGTCATCAGCATGATCTTGCTTAACTTTTCTACTTGCTTGACTCGATATTATTGCTTGAACTTGCTCTACGCTATTATTATCACGTCTAGTGGTTCTTTTTATTTGAGTTGTTTCACTGACATCAATCACCAGAACGCGATTCACTAACGTTGTTAAATTATTTTCAATTAACAGCGGTGCAACTAATAAGCAGTAATCACTTCGTGCGTTTTTTATTTGTTCAATGAGTTGTGCTCTAATAAGGGGATGAAGAAGGTTATTTAACCATAATTTATCGTCATCATTACTAAAGATCTGTTTGCGAAGTAATGCCCTATCAAGTTGACCATCAGCTTGAATGAAATCGCTACCAAAATGCATACTAATATGGGTAAGTGCAGAGCTGTCTTTTGCGACAACCTTGCGGGCAACAATATCCGCATCAACAATAGTAATATTATGTTCAGCAAAAAGATTCGCAATAGTCGTTTTTCCGCTACCAATACCACCCGTTAAACCAACAATAAATTCAGACATAATACCCTTTAACACCTTTTAACTAATTTGAATAAGATACCAGGACCAAATACCGTCACCCCACAATAGCGTTATCCAACCAGCTATGGCTAAATAGGGACCAAACGGAATAGCTTGCTCACGTGTATGGTTTTTAAATAACATTAATGAAATACCCATGAGCGCACCCACCACGGAAGCCATTAAAATAAGAATAGGGAGCAATTGCCAACCTAGCCAAGCGCCAAATAACGCAAATAGTTTGAAATCGCCATGTCCCATACCTTCCTTACCTGTGAATAACTTAAATAGCCAAAATACACTAAATAGACTCATGTAACCAACAGCGGCGCCAATCACTGCATCGTTAATAGATACAAACGTACCGGTAATATTAACCAATAAACCTAACCACAACAGTGGCATAACTATTTGATCCGGTAGTAACATATGATCAAAATCAATAAGTGTTAAACAGATTAATCCCCAAGTGAGTATTAGTAATAGTAAGGTTTCAACAGAAACACCGTATTGGTTTGCTATGACTAAACTCAATAACCCAGTGGTTGCTTCAACTAAGGGGTAACGAATGGAAATATTATTTTTACATTGGCTACATTTACCTTGTAGAAATAACCAACTAATGATGGGGATATTTTCATAAAAGCGGATCTTATGTTGGCACTTAGGGCAGGTAGAGTCGGGTTTTGATAACGAGAGTGCGGTAATTTTTTTTGCGGGAGTGTTGTTGACGTCATCAGCTAAAAATTCACGACACTCAAGAGTCCAATTATTATGCATTATTTTTGGTAAACGATAGATCACTACATTTAAAAAGCTCCCAATAATGAGGGAAAAAATCACCACAAAGAGGTGAAAAGCAGTAGGAGACTGCTGAAAAAATATTAGGGTTTGCTCAAACATAAACTACTCATTAAACACATTATAAAAAAAATTCCTTAGCCGTAATGACTCAGGAATTTTTAGCAACCAGTCCCAAGCTTATATAACCATACCTATTTGGAATATGGGTAAATACATCGCAAGAATTAATCCACCAATCACCACACCAAGTACTACCATAATGATAGGTTCTAACAACGCAGTTAAATTGTCAACTGCATTATCGACCTCTGATTCATAAACATTAGCTACTTTAGACAGCATCTCATCAACAGCGCCAGATTCTTCACCAATAGCTACCATTTGAATAACCATATCAGGAAATATATTACAATTTCGCATGGCCAGGTTCATTTGCATACCAGAGGTTACTTCAGCACGAACCTCAAAAATCGCATCCCTAAATACCGCATTACCTGAGGCACCGGCTGCTGACTCTAACGCATCAATTAAAGGTACGCCTGCAGCGAAAGTGGTCGATAATGTACGGGCATAACGAGCAACAGCTGCTTTTTTTAATAAATCACCAATAACAGGAAGTTTTAGTATTTTTCTATCAACTTGATCACGTAACTTGCGACTATTTCTATGAGCACGCTTAAACAAAAATATAAAAGTAAAAATGGTACCTAACCCTATATGCCAATAGGCAACCATAAAATCAGATATACCAACAACAAAGAGAGTAAAAGCAGGTAATTCAGCGCCAAAGCCTGCAAATATTTCCTGAAAAACGGGCACAACAAAAATCAGTAATATTGAAGTGACGATGGTAGCAATAACTAATACCGCAATGGGGTAGGTCATGGCTTTTTTTATTTTTGCTTTTAACGCTTCAGCTTTTTCTTTGTAGGTAGCAATTCTGTTGTAAATAGTTTCTACCGAACCGGATTGCTCACCAGAAGCAACTAAATCACAATACAAATCATCAAAATACCGAGGGTGCTCCCGTAAACAGTCAGATAAGGGAATACCCGAAGAAAGCTTGTGTCCAATATCCGTTAGCATTTTTTGCATATGGCCATTATTGTGACCTTTAGCAATCATTTCTATAGTTTGCACTAAAGGTACGCCCGCGCCTAACATGGTCGCTATCTGTCGTGATATAATCGCAATATCACTAGGTGTAATGGCCTTGTCACCGCCCAAACCAAAAAGTGGCTTAGCTTTTTTCTTAACTTTGCTTGGCGTGATGCCTTGCTTACGCAACTGTGCTTTTAATTCAATAACATTATGAGCCGAGATCTCACCATTAATTTTTTTTCCTTTACGGTTTACACCGTTCCAAACAAAGACGTCTAAAGGTTTAGCCTTAGGGGTATTATTTTTTGTAACTACTGAAGTCATAGTTTCACCTAATTGTTATCTAAACACTGGTTACGCGATTAACTTCTTTAAGGCTTGTCATGCCATTCATCGCTTTTATTAATCCAGATTGGCGTAAATTGTGATAACCTTCTTTTTGACATTGCTTAACGATGTCGAGCGAGTTACCACCTTCCATAATAATAGACGAAATTTTTGGACTAATCTTTATCACTTCATAAATACCGACTCGGCCTTTATAGCCGCCAGTGCATTGTTCACAACCTACGGGTTTAAATAACTTTATTTGACTTAATTTTTCTACCGGGAAGCCTTGCTCAGCCAATTGTGCTTCTGACACCTCTTCATGGGTTTTACATTGTGGACATAAACGCCTTGCTAAACGTTGGGCAATAATAAGGGTAACAGAGCTCGCAACATTGTATGAAGGTACACCCATATTAAGTAAACGGGTAAGTGTTTCAGCGGCAGAGTTAGTATGCAGGGTAGATAAGACCAAATGGCCAGTTTGTGCCGCTTTTATTGATATTTCAGCGGTTTCTAAATCACGAATCTCTCCCACCATAACAATATCGGGATCTTGTCGTAAAAAAGATCGTAATGCGCTAGGGAAAGTTAAACCAGCACGATTGTTAATTTGAACTTGATTAATACCTTCAAGGTTTATTTCTACCGGATCTTCCGCAGTAGAGATATTACGTTCTTGCGTATTTAAAATATTTAAACCGGTATATAAGGAAACTGTTTTACCTGAGCCGGTAGGGCCGGTTACTAAGATCATGCCTTGAGGTTGTTCTAGTGCCGTCATGTAAATTTTTTTCTGCTCAGGTTCATAACCAAGTATGTCAATACCTAGCATGGCGCTAGAGGAATCAAGAATGCGCATTACAATTTTTTCACCCCACAGGGTAGGTAAGGTACTAACTCGAAAATCTATGGATTTTCTCTTTGATAAGGCGAGCTTTATGCGTCCATCCTGGGGAACCCGGCGTTCAGCAATATCCAATTTTGACATAACTTTTAACCGTGCAGCCATACGTGAAGATAAACTCACCGGTGGTCGGGCAATTTCAGATAATATGCCATCAATTCGAAAGCGAATACGAAAAGATTTTTCATAAGGTTCAAAATGTAAATCTGAAGCACCCTTTTTTATGGCATCAAGTAAGATTTTATTGATGAATACCACGATAGGGGCATCGTCTTCATCGCTTGTAGTATCATCTTCTTGTTTGTCTTCTTGAACGTCTAAGCCAGAAAGCTCTTCTGCATCCATAGCCGTAATATCAAGGGCATCACTTTCATCTTCCAAAAATTTTTCGATGCAATCTTGTAATCCAGGTTCATCAGTTAATACTAGCTCGGTGCTAAAGCCCGTATTAAATTGAATTTCTTCTAAGGCATCAATATTGGTAGGATCTGACATGGCGACAAATAATACTTTTCCGCGTAAAAATAACGGTAAAGCATTATGTTTGGTGATCAGTTTTTCATTACGAATGCCTTCAGGTAGTAGGCTAGTATCAAAATTGGCCAACTGAATATAGGGATAACCAAATTTATGGGAGAGAATTTTGGCAATTTCTTTGCCATCAATGTGCTTATCTTCAACAAGAAAACGAATAAAAGGTTTATTATTACCAATATAATCGGCACATATATCATCAATGCTGGTAAGTGGAATTAACTGTTCATTAGATAAAGCGGATAAAACACTCGATTGTTGGTGATGTCCTTTCATAGCTTTTTAACATAACCTCGTGAATAAAAACAATGAACTCATTGAGTTTTAGTGTAACGTAATATGAGTTAAAAGGGCAAAAATTTATGTTAGTGGATGCGCTACTTGCAGGTTCTTATGTTTGGTAAAGAACTCCCGAAGGAGCTTTTAGAAAAGAGATCAAATAAGGGCTAAATTTGAACAGACCCTACTTAATATTGCTAACTACTTATTAACATAGTCCACTAGCAATACAAGTACCTGTTTGGGTCCATACTAATGTTCCACCCGACTCTGCAGGTGTTAGAATATAAGTATCATCATCCAATGTTGTTACACCTGTCGCTGTAATAATTGCTGTAGTACCTGTTATGACTACTGATGCAACGTCAGCACCTGCGGCTGCATCAGCTAACGTTATACCAATTTCTGTAGCGGTATCACATGCCGTCAAATCACCTCTACCACGACCTTGGTAACAAACTTCAATAGCAGTCTTTACGGCAGAAGTTGCTAAAACGACTTCAGAAAAACGAGCTTTCTTCGTATAAGTTTGATAAGCAGGCAAGGCTACAGCGACTAAAATACCGATAATCGCCACAACGATCATCAATTCAATTAGAGTAAAACCCGTTTGGGCTTTGTTAGTTATTTTGTTCTTTATTCGGTTTAAGTTTTTCATAGTGATAACATCCTTTAATTACTAGTGATCCTCTAGTAAATATGGGACATTATTTTATAAATGTAAAATAATGCGCGTTTTTTATTTTTGTAATGAGTTTTTTACTTACCGGTTAAAGGCTATTAGCTTTGTAACACCCTACATTAACTTCTATTTACATCATTATGGTCTCTTCAAATAAAGGTAAATAGATACGGTTTTTCTTTACTTGGCTCTCTATTTTTATCTTGATTTCTGCTACATTACACCTTCTAAAATTTTTCACGCTAAGGCTAAGTAAATGGCAGATCAAAAATTCGGTAAATTTGCCAAAGAAAGGCAATTTATCAAAGACAAGCAAATTGATGAATTAAAAACACCGCCCCATTCTCTGGAAGCTGAACAATCGGTGTTAGGTGGCTTATTGCTTGATAATGAAACGTGGGATCGGGTGACTGAAAAAACGGTGGCTGCAGATTTTTATAGTCGTTCACATCGGTTGATTTTTGAAACCATTGGAGCATTAATTGAGTTCGGGGAACCGGTTGACTTAATTACCTTATCAGAAGCATTAGAAAACGATCAAAAACTAGATGATGCGGGCGGCTTTGTTTATCTCGCTGAAATGATGAAAAACACGCCAAGTGCGGCGAATATTACTGCTTATGCTGACATTGTTCGCGAACGTGCAGTAACACGTGAAATGATCAGTGTGGCAAATGAAATTGCTGAAGCGGGGTATGATACACAAGGGCGCAGTAGTGCTGAATTACTCGATTTTGCCGAAACTAAAGTATTTGCTATTGCCGAAAAACGCGCAAGTAAATCAGAAGGCCCTGAAAGTATTCATACCGTTTTAGAAAAAACGGTAGATAGAATTGAAAAACTTTGTTCTACCGATACCGGTGGTGTAACAGGTGTACCTAGTGGTTTTACTGACTTAGATAAAATGACAGCAGGTTTACAAGAATCAGATTTGATTATTGTTGCTGCGCGTCCATCGATGGGTAAAACAACGTTTGCGATGAACTTGGCAGAGCATGCGGCTATGACGCAAGATAAACCTGCGCTAATCTTTAGCTTAGAGATGCCGGCAGATCAAATCATGATGCGGATGTTAGCGTCTTTGGGTCGAATTGATCAAACTAAAATTCGTACAGGTCAATTAGACGATGAAGATTGGGCTCGACTGTCTTCTACCATGGGTTTGTTAATTGAAAATGGTAAAATGTTTATTGATGATGCCGCAGGTTTAACGCCGACAGAAGTACGTTCAAGAGCAAGACGTATCCATCGCGATCATGGGGGTATTTCTATGATCATGATTGATTACTTACAGCTAATGCGTGCACCGCAATTTTCTGATAATCGTACTTTAGAAATTTCTGAAATTTCACGTTCATTAAAAGCGTTAGCGAAAGAATTGAAAGTACCAGTAGTGGCACTGTCTCAGCTTAACCGTGGCTTGGAGCAACGTTCAGATAAACGCCCAATTAACTCAGATTTACGTGAGTCGGGTGCCATTGAGCAAGATGCCGATTTGATTTTGTTTATTTACCGCGATGAGGTTTATCATGATGACAGTGAATTTAAAGGCATGGCCGAAATCATTATTGGTAAGCAACGTAACGGACCTATTGGCCGCGTTCCTTTAACGTTCCAAGGTAAATACTCTCGTTTTGACAATTATTCTGGGCCACATGTGTTAGAAGAAGATTAATCTTTATTGCAGGCAGCTCGTTGTTATGTGGTAAGTAGTGTCATTGAATCATTCATTTGGCCGCGTACCACTGCTTTAAAAAATATAAATAAAACAGCGGTAATTAATTATTATTAGTTTTAATTACTATTCAAATTTTCATCTCTGCCAATAACAGACACATTTAGTGATCTGTCATAAGTTAAACTGCCTTGCAACTTATTTTGTGATGTTAGGTCTTGATAATTCACCGTATTTATCTGCTTGGGGTAAGTGCCAGTGAGTAGAGTGTTTTTTACCATCAAATTAGCTAAAGAGTCTTTATGCGTACTTTCTTGGTAAACAAACAGCTGCCCTCGTTTAACCTCAAAACCAATCCAGTTTAGCTTAACAGTTTTGTTGTTACGTTCAAGTACAAAGTGTTGTTCAAAATAGGCTTGTATGTACTGATCATATTCTGGGTGCTCAGGCGAAAAGTGCACTTGCTTGATCTCAGCAAGGGTGTTTTCGATATCATGAGCAGTGAATTGATGAATAATCTCAATATGCTTGTTTTGGCTATTGAGATTAATGTCGGTTAGACCAAAAAAATAGGTATGGGCAGCGGCAGATGCCGCGACCCCAACTAACATAATACTAATGAGTATTTTTTTTAAACAAGAAGTAACCATTAGCTGTCAGTATTATCCTCTTCTTCATCGTCAGCTGATTTCAATTCTTCATTGTAATCACGCATCATGTCATCTTTTTTACGCTTATAAAGCTCAAAACGAGACTTGATAGGGCGAGCAGGCCAATAGTTGTTATTTACATCTACGTCAGCTGTTTCCCATTTATCATCTATTGCTATGGAGGTGATTTCTTTATCACGAATTAATAGCTTTGAAGTCTTCTTGCTATTTTTACGCCAGATTTCAGCGGGTAACTTCATCTGTTCAGTGCTGCTGTCAGCATAAGTTATGTCTAAAATAATAGGCATAACTAAGCCACCTTTATTTTTAAAATCAATAATGTAAAAATTACTTTGGGTTAATAATAAATCTTTTTCCCATTGCTCAAGTTTTTTATTGCTCTTGTTATATTTATTACGTGCAGCATTGGTGGCGGTAAATTTATCATGTTCATTATAAAAATCTAATAACTCAGGTTTATCTTGAGTACGCAGCCACTGATTTTTATTAAGGATATTAGTGATATATTCAGGTTTTTCATTATCTAACGCACGCTGCCAAGCTTCTTCAGTATCAGGATTTTGGCTATCAGCAGTATATAAATGAATATTACCAAGGGCAATATCTACGTGATCTGTGGTGTAGAACCAGCCTCGGAAAAACCAATCTAAATCAACAGCAGATGCATCTTCCATCGTTCGGAAAAAGTCTGCTGGGGTTGGGCGTTTAAATTTCCAACGTTGAGCATACTCTTTAAACGCAAAATCAAATAATTCACGACCCATAATAGTTTCACGTAAAATATTTAATGCGGTGGCTGGCTTGCCATAAGCATTATTACCAAACTGCAAAATAGACTCAGAGTTAGTCATGATG
>Ga0075443_10000987_pt1 | contig 11744 bp, 5 predicted proteins | sample CoawatmetaG00DNA_3_FD_71583 | JGI IMG/M metagenome (GOLD analysis project Ga0075443, IMG submission 71583) | Marine microbial communities from the West Antarctic Peninsula - Coastal water metaG006-DNA | ecosystem: Environmental > Aquatic > Marine > Coastal | place: Atlantic Ocean: West Antarctic... | reverse complement strand
TGTTCTTCGTCCTTTAAAGTTATCTTTTCATTTATTTTGATATTTGAAACTATAGACCGCTTATTTTGATAATATTTATCTATTGACCGGTTTATTGATATTTGTAAAACTTCTTTACTAGCTATATTAGATTTTCTAGTTACAGTCTTTACCTTTATTTCAGATTGATATTGTCTTATTAAGGAAAGTTTTGAATCTAATCCCTTTAGTTCATTTGATTTTACAACCGATTGTTTTAAGCTAGATAACTCTAGTTCAAGGTTTGATTTTGTTTCTAGTAATTTTTCAGTTTCTAACTTTAACTTAGGCAATTCTTGCCTAGCTGTTTCAGCATTTTTTACAAAAGAATTGTCGGAACAATATTCACAGTCTGGATCATACTCGTGGGCGTGAAGTTGATTGACAGTATCAAGCTTATTTTTAACCTTTACTTTCATCATTTCTATTTCATGATTTAGTTTTTGTAGTAGTTTTTCTACCTGATCATTTCTAGTATAATCAACCTCTAGGGTTTTTCTATTATATGTTTTTAATATTTTAGCTAGCTGATAGAACTCTGACTTATTTTCTTCAGTATATTTTTCATATTTTTCTAATTTTGATTTTTCAGTTGATAAGTTTATAATTAACTGTTTAGCATCGGATTCTAGTGTTTCTACACTTTCAGGTACTTCAGGGTCTAACTGTATTATCTTAGACGTATATTCTATAATCTTTTTATTTGCAGTTTTTTCACTTTTTAATAGTACTGACTTATCTTTTTCTATAACCTTATATTTTTCGTTTAATTCACCTAATAAGATGTTTTCAGTATGTAATTTTTGAGAAAAATCAGTATTTTTAAAATCTTTCAACAATACTTGAACATCCTTTATTTCTTCATTTGCTAACTGGTATAATTCTTCAAAGACACTTATATCTAAGAATTGAGACAATAAATCCTTTTTTTCTGTTTGGGTTTTATCAATAAACCCAGTATTGTTATTTTGTACCGATAGAGCTGTTAGGGCAAAATCATCATAATTCCCAAGATAGCCTCGTATATTTTTGTTTGTATATACCCGTTGATCGCCATTAAGGGATATAGGATTACCATCTTCTCCAATCATCCAAAAATTAACATCTACCCTTGCTCCACCATCATTTTTTCGCTTACCTTTTCTTTCAATAAAATAATCTACACCATCTATTTCAAAATTTAATTTACAGCTAAAATTATTTTTTTTATTATTTATTACAGCAGCAGCCATTTTTGTTCTAGAACACTTATCAAATATACAATATGCTAATGCATCTAATATTGCAGATTTTCCTGCATGGTTAGGGGCAAATATTCCAACGGCTCCTCGCATATTATTAAAGTCTATAGAGTTGTTTTCACCGTAACTAAACATGTTTGAAAATTCAAATGTTTTAGGTTTCCAATTTATATTTCTACCAATTTCAACATCAGGCAAAAGTTTATTTAGGTCTCTATTTATATTTCGTATTCTTTTTAGTATTGAATCATCTATTATTGAAAAGTTTCTTTCTAAATGTTCCTTTATTAGCTTACTTTGGTATTCTGCATCTCTAATATCCTTTGTTATGGCAGTACTTCCTCTAGAATTGTTTGAAACATTAGATAACCTATCACCCTTGATTACAACAAAGTCGTGAACCGTACATTTTTTTCTAATTTCAAGTAATAATTCCTTTACTTGTGCTTGTGTTGTATTTTCAGTTATAAACCGCAGCCTTGGATATTTTGGTATATTGTCTATATTTGGTAATATACCATCAGTTACTCGTAGTGTGTAATATCCATAGTCATTGTGAATATTAAAAAAATCTGATTTGCGAGTTTCAATATCCCATATTACATAACCATGGTTTTCGAATGTTTCACCAAAGTTTTGTTGAATAAGTGAACCAGCATATGCAACTGTTTCCCCTTTATTTAAGTATTGGTATTTGTGAATATCACCTAGCATAACCATATGGCAGCCGTCAAATGTTTTTAATGGTAAATTTTCATCTCTAACAGTATATCCAGCATCTGTTTTTGAATTGTTTACTGCCCCGTGAAATAATCCTATTCTGTTTTTAGATTTTGAATCTTTTGGGTTTGGCCATTTGGACGGATCTTCTAAAATAGAGTATACAATAAAATCTATATTTGCCACGGAGTATATCCCACTATCGCGTAAGTAGTGTAAATTAGGATTGGCCATGTTATCTATAATTGGGGTCAAAGAATCTAACCTAGAAGAATTATTTAGATTTGCATCATGGTTTCCAGCAATTACTATTGTTGGGCGTATGTTTGCTAGTTTGTTTAAAAATTCACTAACTATCTGTACTAGCTCTGGGCTTATATCTGTTTTTGTATGTACAATATCTCCAGCAACATATATTAAACTATTTTTAGGTAAAGCCTTGGCCTCTTTATACAGCTTCCTGAAAACCTGCCTATATTCTTTATGTCGCTTATAATTTCTAATGTGTACATCAGCTATGTGTAGAATTTTTTCTACTTTTTCAAATTCAATATTAATATGCATTTATTTTATACTCCAATAATTTTTGTGGGGTTAATTTTTTAATAGAACTTATTATCTCTGTTATGTTTTTAAACCCTAATTCTGATGGGTCTTTTTCTGGTAATTCAGCAAAATAGACGTCTACACCGTTACTATTGAAGTATTCTGCCATTTTTAATGCATTTTTCATTGCATCTTTATCTAGAGCAATATTTATTCTTTTCACATTATTCTCTAAAATTTTTATTTTTAATGTATCTAATATTAGTTTACCGAATAAAGGAATACAATTTCTTTTAACTGCTATTGCATCAAATGCTCCTTCAACAATAGTTATCGGTTCATTCCAATTTACAAATAATTCAAAACCTACAATATCCTTTGAGACAGTTGGATTAAGGTGTTTAAACTTTACATCATAATAACTTCTACCAGTAAAAAAATTTAATATTCCAGCACTATCATAGCTAGGTATAATAATCATACCATTGTATTTTCCAGACTGACAAAAACCAATGTTATATTTTAATATATCTTGACTAGTTAGTCCTCTATTTTTTAAATACGAAAGGGCATTTCTTGCTTCAGGATTAGAAGGGTTAGAATTTGATAATTCCTTGAATCCTTCTGGCAGAGATAATAATTCATATTGTTTATCATTAGAAATTTTAGATAACCGGGTACCAGTTATTTTAGATAGTGTATCAAAAAATCTTTTTTCTACCTTTAGTTTTTTAAATAGTCCAAATATTTTGTGGCCGCCTACTCCACATACCCAACAATGCCACTTTTCAGTTATTAAATTTATATTTAATTTAGGTTTATGGTGTTTGCAAAATGGGCAATGAAAGGTTATTTCATTACTCTGCTGGTTGAAATTACCACGTAGCAAAATGGACTCCAATAATTGTACTAATCTTAACTTATTCATTAGTATAATATAATAAAAATAATTGAATCGGTGAAATTATTTCAACAGTTTTTCACTTAACCAGGCAGTTGGTATTTCTTTATTTGACCATAATATTCCATGCTTATTGCAGAAATCTGAATAGGTTGTTTTACTACCCTTTCTTATCTTTCCGCTTGCATTTTGAAAAACCATCCGTATATCTAGTTTTGGGTGTTGTTCTTTTATTAGTAGGTGCTTTTTACGATCTTCTAAAACCCATCTACCCTTTGTTTCTATTAATATACCATTAGGTAAAGTAAAATCAACAGTATATTTATGGTCTGTTTGGGGTTTAATATACTTTATAACAGTTGTTTCATATTCAAATTTATTTTTTGATTCTGTTAGTTGATCTGCAACTGTGTGTTCAAAACCTGACCTGTATCCATGCTTTATAGCATTTGATCTAGCTTTACTTATTCTTCTTGCCATGTATTTCTTTTTAGGTATCGTATCTTACTACAATAGTAGTATCATAACCGTCTTCTTTTTTTAATGCCCTAGACAATTTTCCTACAACCAGCAATTGCCCTGCATCATTATATAACCCAACAGTAGAAATATATGGTGTCCATTGTGTATCAGTTACAAATGAAGCTACCTTACTTTCCCTATTGCCTTCCTTTGATTTTTCCAATATACTTGAATTCATTGTAAAATTATATTCTCCTCTTTTTACATCTAAAGTATATTCGTGTTCTTGTATTTCGTATGTATTTTTAAATGACATAGTACATTCTTTTACAAGACCAGTATATTTTCCGCCTCCTTGTTGCATTCCTCCAACATTTCCGCTTTGAGAAGGGTGGGTTAAAACAACTAATCCATGTTCATAAAATACATTACCAACATATGGTGTACCATTAGGGCAATTATATAATAATTTTCTCTGTAGAGGGGTAACCGCTTTGTCATAAATTCTTATTTCGTCAAGAGCGCCTGAAACTGGCCGCATATATTCACGAACCATTTCCTTAGCAGGTCGACCTAGTCTATTTATAAATATGTCACCAGCATCATTTTTCTTGTATTTACCAGACCATGTCATTCTTGTAGCTACTCCAAAATATAAATCATCGTTGTTTTTACATTGTCCTTCGTCACTAGCAGTTAACCTACATTCAAGATTATTATTTACATATAATTCTAACATAGAACCCGTTTTTTGATATAAGACGTGATTCCAACTTTCAGTTACCATTGTAGATGACGTGAGTTCGAATAAATTAACACCGTCACTTCTACGAGCTAGTATTTGACCAGGCTGGCCAAAGGTTCCATTTTTAATATTTGCTGCACTAAAAGTTGCTGCGGTATTAGTTCCACCTTGACTATCAAAACCGTTTGTTGCACTATGAAAAAGAGGACCAGTAATACTACCACTTTTAAATTGTGGAGGATTACCATGGGTAGATGGGGTAATGGAATAGCTCCATTGGGCTGATGCGTATGGGATGAATAAATCTGCATACCTTCTGAAGGCCATTGGAACTGTTGGAGAACCTGGAAAAGCTTTATCAGTCCTTGTCCCAGTAAATGCAGGGTGAGAAGTTATAGTCTGAAATGACTTTGAAGCTATTGCATATGCATCATGGCTTCCAGAAGAATAATCTGTTGGAGCCCCTAAATCAATAACTGTTGTACTATGAGTTGTGATTCCATCAACACTTGAACTGTGTAGTTTGGGTGGAGCTGTTGACCCTGTAGACCAATAAAATACATGTCGCTCATAACTACCCGTATCAGATGAAAGTGATTGTAGTGGGCCAGCATAATTTTGGCCTCGTGTTGTTAGTACTAAATATGAACCAGTGTACATACTAGCAGGTGTGTACGGTCCATCTCCACCAGTAAAATTAGTAGATCCACCGTTATTAAATGTGTTATTTCCAGCTATACTACCATTTACACCATGTTTAGTTCCGCCTACAACATTACCAGCTCGTCCTGATATTGATTGCGAAAATATTATTGCTGCGCCATAAGTAGCAGACGAGGCAGTTTGTTTTGCACTTGCACTAATAAGTAGAGGAAAATGATTACCAGATGCAGTATATCCATTTATTATTCCTTGATTTATTCTGGTACTGATAGCACTGGCCATTAGGGTTGCTGAAGCAGTTATTCCACCATGAAGACTTATTGTTGGATATGTTGCTTGAGTTGAAAAATTTCCAGATTGGGTTGTACAGTAAAATTGTACCGATGTTCCCAATGCATCTTTCAACTGTATAAATACAGACTCAGAAGGAGTGGTTGTTGGGTCTGACGCAGAATGGGTTGATTTATTAAAAATCCTAAGCATTCCATCAGCATTCTTTTGGGAATTGTGGTGGTTCAAATTCCACTGTTCTTTTTTACCTGTTAATTGGTTATGAACAGCAACATCAAATGGGAACTTACTTCTCCATCTTCCGTTAAAGTTATTGTTTTCTAAATGGTCTCCTTGGCCTGAAGTCAGTATATAGTTGTGGGTTCCCGTAGTATCTGATTGTGACGTTGGTAGATTACACCAAAAACTTAAGGCAAAATCTTCATCCCGTCTAAAATCTATATTTGGGTGTTTTTTACTTCTGAAATAACTATACCGTTCATTGTCATATATATTTGCACCCTTTTTACCAGCAAACATTAATCCTGTTCCATGTTTACTTTTACTACCAGTATTAAAAAATAAAGTATGTCCTCTAGTATCTGTGGCATATCTTGATTTATCTTGTAATAATACTGGAAATGCCGGGCAATGTGCGCCAACATGTTTTTGGTGGTACTTATAGTGCTCATTAAATCCTACACTATAAACTAGACTACCAGTCATAGATCTATATACAGATAAAGGATCATCTAATCCTCCAGCCTCTAAATCATATAGGTTTCCATTTCCATCATCTCTAAGTTCTATAGATGCAGATATTATTTTTACAGATGTTTGGTGGCTATCAGATTCATGTATTTTATCCCCAAACATTCTTTGTGGAATAGAAATTACCTGGGCTTCGCCGTTTAATTCTCTATATTCATTGAATGTTGGTTCAGCACAAAACGTATTTGATAAATCGCGAGTTGAATTATAGTACATGTGCTGTAGAGAATCGTGAATAGATCGTTTATAAAATTTATTAGTGGTCTCTTCTTCGCTACCAGAAGTAAATTCATTGGCAATTATTATATGTTGATGCTTTGTAGGGGATATATGTGCGTCTTTTAAATATGAATGGTGGTGCTTTCCTTCATACGCATATATATCTGCCTTCTCCAAGCCATTAAATGAGCCAGAATAATTTTTGAGAAGTAGAGTATACTTTTTATGAGCAGTATACGGGGATATTACTACATCATCTTTGGGAATTTTTTTAAATATCGACATATCATGACAAACCTATCCTAGTACTCAAGTTTGACCCTTATTAGTGCCTCTCTATTGTACGATTTTAGTAATGGTTTACTCATTTTTGCAACAGCCAAAAGTTCGTTGTTGTCATTATACATACCAACAGTTGTTATATATACTTTAGGTTCTTTGAAAAATGATGGATGGGTAAATGTTCCTTGCGAACCTGAAGTAAAAGATGGATTATTACTAAAATTATAATCTTGATTTCTTACCCTAATAAAATAATGGGTTGCGTGAACTGTTTCTTTATTTCTTGCTGCAAAGTATGATGAACCAGATATTGAGTGAAAAAATGCAGTTGTATTTGCATTTGAAACCGTTACTGGAGTTGCGCAATATGCTGCAGATGCAGAATTTATATGTGTACCAATAGCTCCTTGTATACCTTCAGCATCTAAGATAAATACACCATTATCAGGATAAAATAAACCATATTCTGTAGGTACTCCACTTGTTTGAGCTACACCATTTGCAATTGTTCCACTAACAATTTTATATACAGTTCCAGCTTCTGCTATTGTTCCGTCTGATACAGTTGAGTCATCGATAAGATGTATTATAGAACTAGTAGGATATGGTTGGCCGGAATATGGAGTTGTTGGGTTGCCAACGTGATGTCCGCCCCAACCACCAAGATGTAATTCCCAATTTCCTGGATCTAGTCTTTCTTTTAATCTAGATCGTTGAACATTTATAAAGTGAAATTGATTCAAATTATTAGCCAAAGATCCTGACCTATTAACTAATGAAAATTGGTCATCACCGGGAGCCAATAATAAATTTGCATATTGAGAATGTATTGCTTTTGTAGGGGTAAAACCTTCAGTTGCGTATTGTGGTACTTGTGATCCTGATCCTTTAAAGTGGCCATAACCAACTGAAAATTGTACTTCTCTATCTGGATTAGCAGATGAAGCTTCTCTATATACATCTAAATAGTATTCTCCAGAACTTGCACTTTGTACAGTTGATAAATGGTATTCACCATTAGTTAGTACGCCATCCTGATTAGAGAATAGTGCAGATGTTACTAAATCAGTATCACCACTATCAACAATATCTTCCGGACCAAATCTTTTATAGATTGGTTGCATAACAGGAGATGTTGGTCTTCTTCTTACTTGTCTTACTCTTGGTAAGTCTCGCGTTCTTCCAACTCTTTCTACCTGATTTCTTCTTGGTGAACGATTAAATTTATCTGCATATCTAGCCATGGGTTATTCTCCTATTTTAATACATTGCTTCTTCTAAGATATTACTACTTAGATTTTCTTTATTAACAGTTACAGTAACAGTAACTACACCACCAGTTTCATTTCCGATTAATGTTATTGTTGCTGTTTTTGATTCAATTGGTTGAGGTTTTGCAACTACTTGGAATCTTCTTCCAACTACTGAAATAGATTTAGTTGAATCTCCAGCAAAATCTGCAACTGTAGGATTATACCTCGAGTCTATTCCTCCACCTGGAGCAACGTTTAAATAACAAACATCTGAATCAGATAATATTGCAGTATATCCGTACGTTGCATTACCATTTGAGAAGTTAGTTGTTGTAGGAGATATTTGAGCATTTTGGCCGGCACTTGTTAAAGTAATTGCCGTTGGAACCGCAGTAACAGTAGGCATTCTTGCAATATTTTTTGGTAATGTTACCAATTTATACTTGCAAACCTGTGTTTCATCTGGTACAGCCTCTACCAATGGCAATGACTCGATTGCTTGTCCATAATAATTACTACCCAGGGAATGGTTAACATCCCATAAGTTGTAATCTATTTCATCGTCAGCTAAAGCGAATTGTGTTATATTAAAAAATTCTGATCCCTTAGCTAAAAGTTCTCTACCTTTTTTTGTTAAAATTGCGTCTACTGTAATTGTTGTTTTGTCTAAATATCCCATGTTTTTGCTCCTATCATTTATTTCATATATAAATATATCTTTAAGACGTTTTTAAATTCTATTACGCGTTAAAGTTTCGATTTCTTGGTGCAGGTGTACCACCCCTTAGGCTTTGTCCTGGTGGTTGTTGGTATTGTCTACCTACCGGTGCGTTTGATTGCCTACCGGCTAATTGTTCTCCAATACCTTCTCCTGCGGTTAATAATTTTCCATCAGCATTTTCATCAGCTGCAACATACTTGAATGGACTAACATCATAAAATTCTACTACTGGTCCACCATCAACGGTTTCAGATGATTCCATATTAAAATCTGATCCAACCAGTTTACATCCATGCCAATATAAATTTTGCAATGGAGTTTGTTTAAAGTCTTGATATTCGGCCAATTCACTTAAACTATGGCTTGGCATTGAGCCTGATGGTATTCTTCTGCCCTTGTATCCTATGTGTCCAGAACCTCCTAAAACAGCTGGATTACCCCAATTTTCAATATGTATTCTTGGAATGGCTTTTCCTAAAGATTGGCTTAGTTCTGATGCATAGTAATAATTTTGTTTACGTCTTTCAAAAGATTTTCTTGATTGACTTATAAATGGTATATAAAGTTCAGTTGTGTGTTTTCTATTTAATCCGTATCTAACATATCCATCAGTTACGTCAGGAGCAGATGATGCTGTGTAGTTATCATAATTATATCCCGCTAATTTTCCGTGTATTCCTGGATGAGGAGGAGTATGTATTGTCATTCCCCATGCATCTCTGTTATAATATGCGTTCCAGACTCTTGCACCAGATGTATCTACACCAGCTGCAGCCTTTTTAGGAAATTCTACAGTTGTATGTATAAATCTACTTCCATATTGTTTAACAAAATAACCGTATTTATCATCCCATATAATATTACCTTCAAATTCGCCGACTGTTCTATGGTCTAGGCCTGCAAGCCTTTGTTCATTTGTTACTGGTTCTTTGGTTGCTGCGGGTTCTGCATGTTTTGTTAATTGGACTTGAGAGTGGGACGGTGTTAACATGAAGCCGCCTTGTCTAGTTCCTAATCTATTAGAACCGTTTCTATGTATATTCGAACCACCAGTTAAACCAGTATACCTAAACGGTCCACCTTCACCAGCACTATAACCAGTCAAAGATGCAGACTCATATAAGTTTATATGTGCATCTAATACCGTCATGTCATTTGGATGCCTTTCATCTATATTTACCTTGTATCCAACCCTACTAGCACTTGGATATTTTAATATTCTTGGTCTTTCTAATAAATGGGGTTTCACCAATAATCCAACTTGACCCTTAGTTCTAGCGGGTATTAATTGTCTAACAGTTCTAAATAGAGATGCGTCAAAATATCTTAATATTTTTAAAAATTCGAAGAAACTAGGATTGCCTTGGTGTTTTTTCCAATAATGATTATTAAGCCTGATTAATTCAGTATATTTTCTGTTATATGTGTCTCTAGGATCGCCAACAAAATTATCAAAATTAAATGGCCCTAATTCTCCAGCAATATCTAAATCTATTTCATCAGTAGGAGAAAAGAATACACCAAGCTTATTAGAATCTAAAGGATTTTTATCAAATGAACTAACTTCTCGCTTTTGTGTTGGGTGAAGATTACCCTTTAATTGATTATCCTCTATTCTAATTTTTTCAGAATAGTATGTTGGTCCAATGGACCTAGGCATTAAAGTATAGTATCGTTCTTCTTCTTCACTATACCCTTTATCTTTTCTAGATGTGTTTGTAATTGATTCTGATAAATGTTCAAAACCATGAAGATAACCCTTTGTAGGAAAAAATGGAGAATTACTAGAAGACTGAAATCTAGATTTGCCATAAGGGTGGCTTGATGAAATTATTAAACTATGGGAAACTGGATACCTCAATAAATCAGCACCCAATGACCACCTAACTAATAATTCATCATATGATCCAGTTACATTATTTGCTGCTATTGATGTAGGTGATTGAACGTGATATGTAAATGATGATTCAGATAGTGGGGTTTGCCATAATCTAAATTCTTGTACAGATCCTGAAAATCCTTGTATCTTTCTTTCTTGTAATGAATTACTTGCACTTATCGTTAAGAAATCATCTCCAGCATAAGAGCTAGTAGCTCCTCCAAGGAAGTGTTTTAGTGTGTCAGGGAATTTTGAATCTATTATTAAGGGTGCATTAGAACCAGAAATAACAGTTTGGCCAGTTAATGGAAAATTACCAGAACCCCAAGACCTGTTATAGCTTTTAGATGGTTCTCCAAGAGATCCAGAAATATCTAAACTAGCACTTACGCCCCAATTTATTCTACCAAATCTAGAATAGTCAGACATTTTTTTACAATAAAGATCATATCTTAAATCTTGTCCTTCATGGTCAATTAAGTTATTTGACGATGTAAATGCATATCCTGTAGTTTTCTTAAGTCCTGGCTCTGTTCTTGTGAGCATTACACTCCACCAGTCATTATCATATAATGGGGCCCATCCAGTAGAAGACGTAACGTATTTATGTCCTTGGCCGCCAGAGGAACCAGACCTTAATGCAAATACCATTCTTCCATACACACTACCAGAATCTTTTGGAACATATGACCCGGTATGTTCTAGGTATACAGCAACACTACCACTATATGTATTCCAAAGTACCATGTCATTTTTATTTTCCATTTTATTAGGTATATTAAATCTTACCTGCATAGTATTTGGATAACTTGTTTTATTATTAGATCCAACAACTGGCGCCCATGAACCCGTTATATTAGAACTAGGGGTAAGATTTAATGAATAACAAAATCTATCATGTATATTTTTTGAATGTCTTCCTGGTAATTTTTGAGGGCCACCATATTCGTGTATTTTTAATATTGTTGATGGTAAACCATATGTACTTATTACACTTCTAATACTTTCTTCAGTACCCTTTGTTTTTAATATGTGAGGAAGGTTATTTAATAT
>Ga0075443_10000971_pt1 | contig 11852 bp, 11 predicted proteins | sample CoawatmetaG00DNA_3_FD_71583 | JGI IMG/M metagenome (GOLD analysis project Ga0075443, IMG submission 71583) | Marine microbial communities from the West Antarctic Peninsula - Coastal water metaG006-DNA | ecosystem: Environmental > Aquatic > Marine > Coastal | place: Atlantic Ocean: West... | reverse complement strand
ATTGACCCCAGATGAAGCCTATGACAGAAAAATGGAACCAATGAGATCAGCAGCCTAAATGAAACCCTGATCCACCTTAAGTTGGCTGCAGACTGGTCGAAATACCAGGACCACCTCTTTTGACTATATCGAATTCTTCTACAATCCCAAACGCAAGCACGCTAGAAACGGGATGCTGTCGCCTGTTAACTTCGAAAACAGATAGCACAATATCAACCAAGAAAGTGTCGAGGAAACTAGGGGCTATTCATACCGCATATAGGGAGCATTCATCACCCGGATCGGGGCAGTCTGTATTGTTTTCCTGATTATCAAGAGATCCCAAGTCAATATGACTTCAACGCGTCGATGAGCGGCAAAGTAAATTGTTAAGATAACGCTGCTGTGGAAACATGATAACGCTGCTGTAAAAACGGTCTTCGAAACTATTAAGGCTGAACTGATCTGGCGTCATACTTGGGGCGGCACTAAAGCGCGACAGGCCAGAACTGCGAAAGTTGATCTGTTCGGCTTCGTCAGGTGACGATCAATCGGTTCATTCATAGATTCGAAGGCATGAAACCATATCCTTGGTGGTACCTGCCAGAGCACCGCCGTAAGCGACGACCACGCAAAGCCCGCGCAACAAAGAAGCCTCAGACCCACCCAGATATTGAATTCGCAGGCCAGGAAGCCACAGGAAATCGCGTTCAATTTTGTCTCACGTAGCCCTCACACTCAGAATGAGGTCCGACGCCTTTTCTCCTATCATAATCGCGGGGGCGTTGGTGTTACCCGACACTATTTCGGGCATTATTGAACAGTCGGCCACACGCAAGCCCGCAATGCCGTGAACCCGCAGTTGATCATCGACTACTGCGGTTTTGTCGTGGCCCATCTTACAGGTGCCCGTCGGGTGATAGATTGACGCGGTGTTGTTGCGTGCCCAATCAAGGGTTTCATCATAGCTGTTGATGTCCAAATCGGGATGAGGACGATGTTCGACGCTAATTTTGGATGTGAGAGGTGCATGTTGAGCAATGCGGCGAGCGATATTGACACCGGCAACCACCGTTCGGCAGTCAGTTTCGGTCGATAGATAATTTGGAATGATCTTGGGGTAGGCGCGTCCATCACTGCTGGTCAACCTGATTTCCCCCTTTGATTCGGGGCGAAGTTGACAAACCGATGTCGTAAACGCCGAAAATTCATCTGCCCCCTTGCCAGGGTTTTCAGCTGACAAAGGTTGCACGTGGAATTGAATATCTGGCGTTTCCAAATCGTCGCGGGTTTTGACAAATCCTGTGGCAAGGCTCGCTGCCATCGTCATTGGCCCCGCGCGGAACATCAGGTATTTGAGACCTATCTTGGCTTGGCCAAACATACTGCTGACTTCATCGTTTAAAGTTGGCTCATGCGTTTTGTAAACCAAACGGGCCTGAAGGTGATCTTGCATGTTTTTGCCAACGCCCGGCAAGTCAGCAATTACTGCGATCCCATGTTCACGAAGCTGATCCGCCTCGCCAATACCAGACAGCATCAAAAGTTGAGGCGAGTTGATAGAGCCGCCGGATAAAATGACTTCGAGGTTTGCGGTGACGGTCTGAACTTTCCCTGATCGGTCTTTATAAGTAACGCCCGTCGCACGTTTATCTTTGATAATGACTTTTTCGACCTGCGCATGGGTGATGATCGTTAAGTTATCGCGGCTTTTCACCGGGTTCAGATAGGCCACCGCCGACGAACAGCGCCGTCCATTTTTAGCAGTTAATTGAAAGAAACCAACACCTTCTTGGTTGAAACCATTATAGTCAGGGTTGAATTTGTATCCGGCTGCTTGTGCGGCTGCGACCCATGCGTCTGTGATAGGGCGCTGAATACGCATGTTGGACACTGAAAGAGGTCCCTGATCACCGTGAAATTCATCGGCGCCGCGTTCGTTCTTTTCAGAGCGTATGAAAAGCGGCAACACATCGTCCCAAGCCCAGCCGCGATTGCCCATTTGCGCCCAGCGGTCATAGTCTTGCGGCTGGCCACGCACATACAAAAGACCGTTGAGCGAAGACGATCCACCCAGAACTTTGCCGCGCGGCCATTCAATAGAGCGGCCATTGAGACCCGGATCTGGCTCTGTTTTATAGCACCAGTCAACTTTGGGGTTATGAATGGTTTTGAAATAGCCCACGGGTATATGGATCCACGGGTTCAGGTCTCGGCCGCCTGCCTCAAGCAAGATAACTTTATTCAAGGGGTTCGCGCTGAGGCGGTTTGCAAGAACACACCCTGCTGAACCCGCGCCTACGATGATATAATCTGCCTGCATTTTTGGCCCCCAGAACTTCATTAAAGAAAAATGTATACAGATGCGTTTCGTCATACTAGTCTTTTTATTGAAACTATAAGTCTCAATAATGAATCTTCATGGGAGGAGAAAAACATGAGTACTTCAAAGAACCTGAGCAATATCTCGCGGCGGGACCTATTTAAGGTCGCGGGCCGTTACGGGATGAGCTCAACGCTGCTGGCAGCAGGGACGTTTGGTGGGGCAATGAGCCTTGCAAACCTCGCAAGTGCTGCGGAATCGACATACGACCGTCGTTTCAGCAAGCCCGCTAAGTATAACCTGAAATTTGGCGCTGCGGGCTTCAATGCACGCAACCTGCTGATCGAACGCGCTGGCGCGTTGGAATTTGCGCGCGACCTCGAATCACGGACAGATGGCGAAATTCGTATCGAATTCATCGGTGACAACCAAATCTGTGGTCAGACATCCTGCGTAGAAAAAACACAACAAGGTATCGTTGACATATATTCGGCGTCGACACAGAACTCTGCTGGTGGCGCACCTTATCTGAACGTACTGGACTACGCATACATGTTCCGTAACCGTGCCGATCAGTATCACTTTTTGTATTCTCCGGCGTCACAGAAATTGTTGCGTGATCCATATGAAAAGCGTCACGGTCTAAAGTTCCTTTTCAGCCACGCTGAACTTCGCGGCCTGCAGATGGGTATGAACTTTGAAGATAAGCCGACTGTCACATCAATTGATGAGCTGGCTGGCACAAAGAACCGCGTTACAGGAACACAGCTAGGTCGCATCGCGATGAAAGCGTTGAACCTAAATCCAGTCCCTGTTGCTTGGGAAGAAACACTTGACGGTCTGAAGCAGGGCTTGATTGATGGTGCAGAAACATGGGCGTCTGCTGTTGCGTATGCAAACATGGCACCAGTTGTTTCCCAGTCGGTTCACCTGAACTTCTTCTGCGGTACTGAAGCCACATCTATGAACGCATCTGTGTTCGATGGTCTTGAAGGTTACTTGCAAGACGCCGTAATGGAATCGTCCTACTGGGCACAGACACACGTGCAGGCAGCAAACGAAGTCGCATTGATCAACACAGTTGGTCAGTCTGATCCGCAGCTTCCAAATACGATTTTCGCAAAAAACAACGTTCGCAACGCGTTCTTGTCCGATGCAGAGATTCGCAAAGCCGAAGAAATGTGTTCACCAGAATTCCAGCCCGCACTGTGGGAAGAATGGCGCGAGCGGCTTAACGGCTGGTCCGGCGGTCACGACACATATCAGGAAATCTATGACGAAGTTCGCAAGATTGATCGGAACACGCTTCCTGAAAACGTTGAGCCACGTCGTTGGTGGAAGAGCTAAGTTAGCCCAACTTTAACTACCTGACTAGATTGGGCCGGCCCGAAAAGAATTTGGGTCGGCCCTTTTCAATTTAAGAAGTCCACCGCATGGTGGGCATATATATTCATTTTGGGGGGGAGACCTAAATGTCAATTTGGTCCGAAGCAGGAGCGGTCATTCCGGCTCTTTTTTCAGGCAGTGCTTGGGAAATGAGGGATGCATTCTACACAGATGGAATGTGGTTGTTTTCTTTTGCATTCACCCTTGTTGGGGGCATGATCGCAAACCAGTTTTTCAGAGCTATTCCATTCATGGACAAGCATTTGGAGCGCGGCATAGCTGTGACGACATACCTTATTATCGCAGCGATTATTTGCTGGGGTGTAATTGATCGGTTTGTTTTTTCAAGCCAGTGGTCGGGATCAACGACGATCCCACCGTTTCTTTTCATGATCATGGCTTGGTTCGGGTGTTCTTATAACGTCCGTCTGCGGACCCACCTTAGCTTTAGCGAGTTCCGCTCTAAAATGAAGCCGCCACGTCAAATGGCGGCGCTCACTTTGGATACCGCGCTTTGGCTTGGGTTCTGCTGGATAGCAATTACAACTTCGATGAAGTTTACGGCCTATTCGGCTGATAACTTTCAGTTGGTTGATGGTGTCGACAACACGATGAAGTGGTGGTTCTACATCACTGTTCCCATTGCATTCACACTGATGTCAGGGCGTGTCATTGGTAATTGGTTAGAAGACTGGAAAAACTTTAAATCGGGTCAACCGATCATCAAAGCGGCCGTTATCGGGGGGGATATGTAATGTCAGATCCAACATGGATTACACTTATATCAATTGGCGTAACGGTATTCTTTATGCTCGGCACACCTGTTTTGCTGGTTATCTTTTACTGGGTCATCGCTTGTAGCTTTGTCATCGACCTTCCCATAGAAAATACAGGCAATGAGTTGCTGAACGTCTTTAACAAAGGCTTTGCGCTGCTTGCGATGCCGCTGTTCATTCTGACAGGTGACCTGATTAACCAATCAGGGATTGCGCGACGATTATCGGACTTTGCATATTCCTGCCTTGGTTGGCTGCGTGGCGGTTTGGCCATGGCATCCATCGCAGCTTGTGGTTTGTTTGCAGCGATCTCAGGATCCAACTCGGCGACAACCGCAACAATTGGATCAATGCTGCATCCTGAAATGGTCAAAGGGGGCTATGACGAGCGGTTTTCTGCGGCGACTGCTGCGGCGGGCGGTACCGTCGGTATCATCATTCCACCGTCGATCATCTTTATCGTTTACGGGTTTCTTTTGAACCTACCGATTTCTGATCTGTTTGTTGCTGGTATTATTCCAGGCGCGTTAATGGTCTTTGCTATGATGTTCACAGCGTTTGTTGTTTGTACAATTAACGGTTGGGGCCACTTGATCCGCTTATCAGCGAGCCGCGTCATAAAAACGGCAATTGGTGCTTGGCTTGGCTTCTTTGCTATCGGGTTAGTCTTATGGGGGATTTACACTGGTAAGTTTTCACCAACCGAAGCAGCAGGCGTAACCGTTGGTTTCTGCGTGCTCGTTGGCCTTGTCAGCTATCCGTTGAATAAGATTATGGGCAGCTCTGTGGATACACCAATTGCTGAGAAAAGCGTCGCATCGATGATTGTTGTCGAAGGCTTCACTATCGCCAAGCTTCCGGCTGTTGTGTCACGTTCGGCGCAAATCACGGGTATTTTGGTGCCGTTGATCGCGGTTTCAGTAGCAATGCAGCAAGTGATGTCATCGCTTGGTGCAAAAGACTTTATCGGTGATTTTGTAACGGGGATGGGCGGCTACCATGCTGTTCTGTTCACATCGATGGCGATTGTGTTTGTGGCTGGTATGATCCTTGAATCGTTGCCTGTGACAATCATTTTGGCGCCAATCCTTGCACCAATTGCAGCATCTGTGGGTGTGGATCCGATTCACTTCTCGGTTGTGTTCTTGGTCGGTGCATCCATCGGCTTCATTACGCCGCCGTACGGATTGAACCTTTATGTGGCTTCCGGAGTTACGGGCGTGCCGTATTTCAGGCTGCTGCGGTATTCAACGATGTACCTTGTTTCGTTGATCGCGGTTTGGTTCTTGGTTGCGCTTACCCCAGAATTGGCTCTATGGCTGCTTCCAGGCCGATAAAAAGTAGATAGACCCATGCCCGACGATATCCACTCTTCAGATGACGTAGGTAAGATCCCTACAAATCTGCGCCTATTAATGGTGCTAGAAGAGTTGTGTCGGGCAGGGGTCCCCACCACGCCTACAGAAGTTAACTCGATCCTAAAGCTGCCTAAGCCAACGGTGCACAGGCTGTTTCATACGCTTGAAAGCGAAGGGTTCGTGCAGCGCGACATCGATGGGCGTTCGTTTAGCCCGGGTGCGCGACTGCGGCGCCTATCGATGGATGTACTTTCATCTCTGCGGATACGCACAGCAAGGCTCGCTGTTCTGAATGCGCTTGCCGAAGAGATCGGCGAAACCTGCAATATCGCGACCCCTGACCGCGAGGCGATGATTTATCTTGACCGCGTTGAGACGAAGTGGCCGTTGCGTATTCAGCTACCGGTTGGCACCAAGGTTCCGTTTCATTGTACCGCATCTGGTAAGATGTATCTTTCATCATTCCGTCCGGCACATTTGCGAACCTATCTGGCAGCTACAAAGTTAGGGCAGCTAACACCTGATACGATCACCGATCCAGTGCTTTTGGACGAAGAGCTGATGATGATCGCTGAACGGGGTTACGCCACCGACAACGAAGAATTCATGGAAGGCATGGTCGCGGTGGCTTTGCCGATCCGCGACACCCACGACCGCCTTTTGGCGACACTGTCGATCCATGCGCCAACTCAGCGGATCAGCCTTGCAGAACTGACCGCCCACGTTCCGTTGATAGCAGAGTCAGCACAGCGTCTTATGGCGCTTCTTGGCGATGACGAAGATACTTAGCGCTGAATGTCAAAACCCGCGGGGGCCAATGTGAACCCTGCAAAATCAAATCCCGGCGAAACAGTGCACCCCACAAGGCTCCAATCACCTGTGGTGCGGGCAGCTTGCCAGTGACCCGTTGGCACAATTAATTGGGGCAGGGAACCCATTGCCAAGTCAGGGCCAAGCACATGGTCCATCGCGGGGCCGGCATCTGTCGCGGCCATCGATAATATCAGTGGCGCACCCGCGTAATAGTGCCATATTTCAACAGCATCGACATGGTGCCATTGGCTTGCCTCTCCGTCTTTCAGCAGAAAGTAAATACATGTCCCAGATGGACGGCCTACGTTCTCTGCCACCCATGTTTGGCGGTAAAATCCGCCTTCTGGGTGGGGCGATAGGTTCAGCTGTTCGATGATGTCTTGTGCTGTCATAGTGTCAGTATATTCTAGCGGCTTGATTGACTGCAAGGAGCGAAAACGTGGCTCAAAATATCGTCATCGTCGGCGGCGGCATCATCGGCGCAATGGCTGCCTATCATCTTGCAAAACAAGGTGCGCAAATAACCGTCGTGGACGCAGGTAATGCCCGTGCAACTGATGCATCTTTCGGCTGGATAAATTCGAGCTTTTTCGCTGATGATGCACATTTCAACCTACGCACCGAAGGAATTGCCGCCTACAAGCGTCTGGCCAAATCCCTTGATGTGCCCGTCACCACCCAAGGCAGCCTCGTATGGGAAGGCGAAGGAGCTGTTTTTGATACCCAATTGGCCAAGCTCAATCGGCTTGGCGCAAATGTACAGGTCATTGACCGTAAAGCATTCAGCGCATTGGAACCTGCTGTTGGGCAACCGCCCGAACGAGCGATGTTATTCCCGTCAGAAAGCGCAGTTGATTGCAGCGCACTCATTGTGTTGCTTATGGCTGCGGCGTCTGCGTCTGGGGCACGTGTGCTGAGCGGGATTTCCGTAGATGGTGTTACCCAATACGGCGATCAGGTCACCGGGATCACGACTTCCATTGGTGCAATACCTACCGATCAAGTGATCGTTGCAACGGGTGTTGGTACTGAGGCATTGCTCGCGCGCCTTGGACTATCGCTCCCGATGCTAAAGCGACCGGGGTTGATGATGCGCACGCGGCCCATCGCACAGACCATCCGGCATATCCTTGCAAGCCCTTCGCAAGAACTGCGTCAACTACCTTGCGGGGCGATCCTTGCGCCTGTCTCAGCAGGACATCAGGGGGACACATCATCCGAGATTACGACACCGCCAAATGTCTTGGCAAATGCCGCGATCAACCGACTTCGGATGATGCTGCCTGACGCTGACTTGGAATGGGATCAAGTGATTCTTGCGGATCGCCCGATGCCACAAGACGGCATGCCAGCGGTTGGCGCATTGGGGCCAGCGGGTTTGTATGTGGCAACGATGCATTCAGGGATTACGCTTGGTGCGATCATGGGAGAGTTGATCGCAACCGAGGTGTTGGATAGGGCCTGCAACAAAAGTACTGATTTATTAGCGCCTTACAGGCCGCAACGCTTTGAGAAATAGGGCCGCCCTGTTGGCGGCCCTACGTCTCTAAATTAGGCTTTTAGGATCGAACGACCGGCATAGATTGCCGTTTCGCCCAAGGTCTCTTCAATGCGGATCAGTTGGTTGTATTTTGCCAATCGGTCAGAACGGGACAGGGACCCTGTTTTGATTTGACCGCAATTGGTGGCTACAGCCAAGTCGGCGATTGTCGCATCCTCTGTCTCGCCAGATCGGTGTGACATGACGTTTGTAAACCGCGCCCGGTGGGCCATATCAACGGCCTGAAGAGTCTCAGTCAACGTGCCGATTTGGTTTACTTTGACCAACATTGAATTCGCAGAGCCTTTGGCTATACCGTCTGCGAGCCGTGCTGGATTTGTGACGAACAGATCGTCGCCAACCAATTGGATTTTGTCGCCGATTTTGTCGGTCAACATCTTCCAACCATCCCAATCGTCTTCGTCCATACCGTCTTCAATGCTGATAATCGGGTAGTCTTCCGCCAGTTTTGCAAGGTAATCTGCATTCTCAGCCGACGACAGTGAAACGCCTTCGCCCTTCATGTCGTATTTTCCATCGCGGTAGTACTCAGATGCGGCACAATCGAGTGCAAGGAACACATCCTCGCCTGGCTTGTAGCCAGCCTTTTCGATAGATTTCATAATGAAATCAAGTGCATCACGGGTGGAGTTGATGTTGGGTGCAAAGCCACCTTCGTCGCCGACGCTCGTGTTGTGACCAGCCGCTGACAGCTCTTTTTTCAGCGTGTGGAAAATTTCGGAGCCCATTTGAATAGCCTCGCGAATATTAGTTGCAGACACTGGCATGATCATGAATTCTTGGATGTCGATCGGGTTGTCCGCATGTTCGCCGCCATTGATGATGTTCATCATCGGAACGGGAAGAACGCGGGCCGACGTGCCGCCAATATAGCGGAACAAAGGCTGACCTGAATATTCTGCGGCAGCTTTGGCCACGGCCAATGACACTCCCAAAATTGCGTTGGCGCCAAGGCGGGCTTTATTTGGGGTGCCGTCCAGTTCGATCATCGTCATGTCGATGGCGACTTGTTCTGTTGCCTCAAATCCAAGGATCGCTTCGGCAATTTCGCCGTTCACGGCGGCCACGGCGTCAAGCACACCTTTGCCTAGATAACGATCCTTGTCGCCATCGCGTTTTTCGACAGCCTCATGAGCACCAGTGGACGCGCCGGATGGCACCGCAGCGCGGCCCATTGTGCCGTCTTCCAAAATTACATCGACTTCGACGGTTGGGTTGCCACGGCTATCTAGAATTTCGCGGGCGTGCACGTCAACGATGGTGCTCATGTCATTTTCCTTTGATTTGTTCCGCGTTATGTTAGCGATAACGATTTCGAGTTGGGTAAGTCTTTAACCCGTTGTTGGCTGCGGCGCAAACTGGCTTCCCGTAACAGCGTATAAATACCTGAAGCGACAATGATTGCGGCACCAATTAAGGTGTAATTATCAAGCGTTTCGTCAAAGACCAGCAGGCCCGCCAATAGTCCAAAAACGATCCTCGTATAGCGGAACGGAGAGACGAACGAGATGTCGCCGATGCGCATGGCTGCAATGATGCAATATAGGCTTGGCACGCCTATTGCGATGGCCAAGATCCAAATACCAAAAACAGCAGTTGATGGTACAACTGGCGAAGCGCCAGCCAAAGTGAGACCAACAGCGCCGGCTGGAATCGTTGCAAGAAAACCGATGACTGACAGCTGAATTGTGCTGATTGACTGGGTGATTTGCCGCGTTGCTAAATCTCGCGCCGACATGGCAATGACGCCAACAACCGCCAAAAGTGCTATTGGGTCAAACGCTGACCCAAAGGGTCGGAGTACGATTAATACACCGATTAAGCCGACCATAATCGCCATCCAGCGGCGCCAACCGACCGCCTCGCCAAAGAATAATGCAGCGCCAAGCGTGACCATCAAGGGGCTTGCTTGAATGATTGTTGTGACCAGTGAAATGGGGACTAATGCCAATGCGCTGACAAACCCGAGTGCGGCAATACCTTCGCACACGGCCCTTACGCCAGATGCACCGCGCAACATCGACAACGACAGTGGGCTTTGCCCGACGGCCAGCGCCCATACTGTAAATACCAGCGACCCACCAATGCCCAACATCATCAAAATCTGGCCAGACGGAAGATCAGAAGCCATAATTTTTATCAGGCTGTCCTCAATGGCAAAGCCAAGCATGGCAATGACCATCAAGATCGCGCCACGCATGTTATCCATTCGGTTTGACCTTAATAGGCACGCCGTAAAGCTCCAATCGGTGCCCCATAATCCGGTAACCCAATTTGGCTGCTATCTTTTCTTGCAAGGCTTCGATGTCGGCATCCATGAACTCAATGACCTCGCCTGAATTCACGTCGATCAAGTGGTCATGATGTTCGCGATCTGAGGTTTCATACCGCGCACGCCCGTCGCCGAATTCATGCTTTTCCAGAATTCCGGCTTCTTCGAACAATTTGACAGTTCGGTAAACCGTGGCCAATGAAATACCCGGATCAGCGGCAGAGGCACGATTGTACAGCTCTTCTACATCGGGATGATCTGTCGTTGCCTCAAGCACATCCGCAATTGTACGGCGTTGGTCGGTCATGCGTAGCCCGTGGACCTCGCACCGCGACATGATTGTTGATTTGGACATGGCAAGCGCCCCCGAATTGAATATTGTTCTTCGTTTAAGACAGGGCTGCGTCAATGGCCAGCCCTGTTACATCAGTTCTGGCGCACGCCCGACACGTTCGGCCAGTCGTGCGACTGTTAATCCCTGCACGATGATAGAGAAAATAACTACGATATAGGTGGCTGTCAGGATAATTGGTTTCCACTCGCCGTCTGGTAAAGACAGCGCCAATGCAACCGAAATTCCGCCCTTTAGGCCACCCCATGTCATAATTGGAATAACGCCCTTGCTGAACGCGCGGAATGGTTTGAGCATTAGGATTGGGACTGCAACGGCCGCGAGCCGGGCCACAAGAGCCAGCGCAATCGCGGCAACTCCAGCGACGAGGTAGTCAAAGTCAAAAGCAACGGCAAAGACTTCGACGCCGATCATTAGGAACAAAACCGCGTTTAGAATTTCATCAATTAATTTCCAGAATGCATCAACATACCGACGCGTTTCTTCGGACATGCCGTATTTTGCGCCGACATCGCCAATTAGCAAACCAGCGCAGACCGCCATGATGGGGGCTGATACCTGCAGGTAAACAGCCAACTCATAGCCGCCAAACGCAAGGCCAAGCGTGATTAAAACCTCAAGCGAATAATCGTCGATGCGGCGCATTACGCGGAATGTCAGCCAGCCAAGCACAAGCCCAAGCACGGCGCCGCCAAGCGCCTCTTGTACGAACAGTTGCGCCGCACCAGACAGGCCGCTGCTGTGCGCATCACCAAGTGGGAACGCGATCCCGATAAGCACAAGGAACACCACATAGCCAACGCCGTCATTAAACAGGCTTTCGCCCGCGATTTTTGTTTCTATACCGCTGCTACTCCAAAATCCGAAAGTTCTCGTGGGTTATGACGCGGAAGTTGTCTGACACCTTGTCGTGGAATTTCGTCCATTCATGCGGGATGGTTTCGCGCATGAATGCGAGGACGGCGTCGGCGAACTGTTTCTGATTTGGGTAGTATCGATTATGGGTCACATATTGATGCAAGACGGCCCAAA